>ENA-OROX01002042-OROX01002042.1-human-gut-metagenome-genome-assembly--contig:-NODE-2042-length-14878-cov-7.590231_pt1 | contig 14878 bp, 8 predicted proteins | sample MGYA00242133_ERZ509058 | MGnify/ENA primary metagenome ERZ509058 (study PRJEB26280, sample SAMEA2338751) | human gut metagenome | biome: human gut; feature: human-associated habitat; material: faeces...
CAAATTACCCAAGACGGGGAAGCGCGTGCGCGAGATCTGCTCCGGCAGTATGGCATATCCTGCGCTGGCGCTTCCGCCACTCAGCCGGAGGAACGCTGATGAGCAGTAAACGGGTCTGCCCCAATTGTGGCCGGAAGATGAAGCAGCAGTTTATCGGCCTGTGTCACTGCAAATGCGGGCTCAGTTGGAAAAGAGATATCGGCTTTTTTGAACGGACCCCCAATATGGTGTTTGCATTGGAAAGAAGACAGGCAGGCAAAAAGGTAAAACAGGTTCCTGTTATCAGATGTAAATTGCTAATATGGGGAGATATAGGTGTGGGCAAAATACTGACGCTGTTGTTATCCTCGCCGCTAGTCCAAAATTGCCATTGAAGCAACATTCCAAATCGAAGATGCTAATTTTTTTAAATCAACTGTTTTGGGCACATCAAACTGTTCTTTTTTCCATTCACTAAGAATCGAACTATCTACGTTAAAATTCTGTTTTGTGTTTTCCTCAGAAAGTTGCTGCAAAAGTACGAACATAGTATAACACCAGAAGCCAAAATTCCCTTTCTTAAGGTTATCGCGTATCTGCTCCTCTGATAAATACTTATCAATCTCTTGTTGCCAACACCCTGTCATCTTGTCATCCATCAGCGTAGGAATTAAGATAGATCCTAGTTTTTCGCTTCGGTGACAAATGTAATTCCACTGTCTCAATTCATCGGCTCCAGCAACAATTAAAGATTTCTGGCTAGCAAATCTTTTTTCAGCAAGGTATAGAACCACTGATAGCTGTAAAAGCGGAAGAATATAGTCAATTACGGGCAATTGTTCATTTGATTCCTTGATTTTTTCACTGTATTCTTTGTTCTTCAAGTCCGCAAGATCTTTTTGTTTCATTTCTTCACTTAGAAGAATAAAATTATGTAAAATATCATCAGCTTTTTGAGAATCCTGTGTCTTGAAATAGTAACTCAAATGCTTATATTCGGAAACGGGAACTTCTCGTTTATCCATAAGCCTTTGTATCGACTGTTTGAATTTAGTTATGTCCCTATTATTTAGCGCTCTCGCTTTTGTTCCGCAATCAGAAATAAGGACAAAAACGTTCCAGTGATAGCGCTTACATAAAAGTCTCATAATCTCAATCTCGGCTTGATGAATGATCGTAATCTCTTTACGTGGCACAACCGGCCAAATTAAGACTCCTCCCTCGCCTAAAGTCCGTTCATTGCATTGCTGAATGCGGAATTCGAAGTCTCGTAACTTTTTATGCAATACACTAGGGGTTATTTTTTCTGTGCCTGCTTGTTTATCCTCCTCAACTCTTTTTTTCATTGCTTTTTGTTGGATTGGGCCTGCGCTCCATTCATCATTTTCATAGTAAAATGGCTGAACAATAAGGTTACCATCTTCCAAATCATAGCAGGCAAAGCTATTTTTATAATTGCCATCTAGAAAAGAAGCCCCACAAGCAATACAATATCCATCATTAGTTCGAGCATTATTAATATTGACTTCCGTCTCATGACAATGACCGCATAAAATTAAATCCGAAATGTTTTCTATTGCAGTGTATGTCGGAATAGCATTCCCATATTTCCGTTGTTCAAATGATTCGATAGATTCTGAAGGATGATGCATAACTGTAACGGTGTACGAAGCCTTATCAATTAGATCTGCCGCCTTTATATTTTCTAGAAAGCTCTTTCCAATCCAAGTTCCCCGATCTGATGATTTACACCAAGCGGAATTCAAAACAAGAAAGTCTATATCCTGGAATTTACATACACCTACCAAGTAACTACTTATATCCCTAGTTAATTGAGGTTGCGCTACATTCAATTTTTTACAAAATTTTCCAAATTCTGTAAAAGGCACCGAAATACTTGGCAATGACTCCAGATTATATGTCCTAGCCGCTTCTTCCATAGTGGACGGTATTGAAAATGCTGCCCCAAGATCACGATCAAAATCATGATTACCAGGGGCAATAATTGTTTTACTTGGCTGAATACCACTTTTTACAAACAAGCCTTTGAAAAATTTGTAAGCTTCATTATACTCATTTTCTTTTCCGTGGTATGCAATATCACCCGATACAATGAGATAGTCGATACTCTTTTCCTTTGAGATTTGCGAAATCACATTTTCAAGTTTTCCTAAGCAGTTCTTGCGCGTATTCTGCGCCGTCTTTGAGGACTCATTTCCAAAGTGGAGATCTGAAATATGTAAAATCCTCACCTATAACACTTCCATTCTCTCTATCCTATATATCTTTCGAAATGCTGTCCCCAACTAAACCCTCTAAATGATTCAATATTTGGGGATTTGGGGAGATTAGGATCAATGATTCTTTTTCCTGAACCATGCTTTCCCTCTGTGCAGAATGAACCATCTGGCAACACCAAAACTACGTTGTTATTATCTCCATTTGCAGCTGTATAATTAATCCTGAGATTTGTCCAGTAATTTTTGGCTCTTTGCATTACACGATTAATAAAGTACTTATTTTTTCGACTAATTTTGTCATCAACGTCACTGAAAGCTAGTTTATCTTTTACTTTGCTATTACATATTTGAAGTTCAAATATTCTCCAGTTTTGAATCCCTAATTTCCATAGTTTATCTCCCATACCTATCAAATCATTCGCATTTTCTTTAGTTAGCACAGTATGAATAGTAACATTCACTTTATGTTTTAAAAGCAGACAAACAGTTTCAATAACTGGGGAAAATGCTTCTTCATCCGATAATCCAACTCTCAATGGACGTACCTTCAATTGGCATTTTGTCCGAAGAGAGTCCACAGAAACTCTAATATGAATTTTGTTCTTTTTAATAATTGGCAATAACTTCCTGATCTTGTCAAAACAAAAGCCGTTTGTATCAATAATGATCCCAGTTTTTCCTGCCAGGCAATTAATCGCCTCACTTAAATGAGATGACAAAAATGGCTCTCCACCAGATAAGACAACATTTAATGGTTTTAAATTTAATATATTTTCCGCAACCTCTTTTACTGAAATGTCGTCTGCAATCAGCTCATTATCAATAATATCATTTGCATAGCAATATAGACAGCGGTGTGTACAACATTTACTAATTAGCCAATTAATCGTTAATGGGCGACGTAACCTTTCCTGCGGTGGGCCAGGCCAGCTAGACGCGTCCGGTAAAAGCTGAGTCAAGTCAGCAGAAGACTTATTTGACAAGTATTCTCGACTTACCTTGGCAGCTAATTGGGAAAACGATATGTTTTCTCCCATATATCCACTAATCGTGTCATTGGCAATTGCATATATTAGTCCGTCTGTCTCACAATACGCGAAAAAACCCACACCTTCATCGTAGCGACAATAGAAGTTTTTGTAATGTATTACATCCTCAAACATCTTTGCCCCTCCATACTTGAATAATGTGTTCACAATGCAGAGACATTCTGCCTCTAGCATGAGGATTCTTAGCTCCTACATGGGACACCTCCTTGCTTTTAATACATTTAGCATTAAATCCAAGAGACTGCCATAATTCTATAATAAAATCCGATACAGGAACTTCAATATTCCGAATAGCATTGTTTGTCACAATCACGTATCCGAGGAATGTATCAGAAAGCGCCAAAGATATATTTCTATAAGCTTTCTCCAAATCGCAAAAATAGTTTTGATAGTATGGAATGTAGTAGGACGCCATATCCATTTTTGCCTTTTTATTGAGTTTAAGATTCTTAAGTTTCCCCAAAAAATTTTTGGCTACTCGAATTGTTGGTTGCTCCGAACGTCGGTCTTTAACCGTATTTGTCCCGATTATCTGAGGCGGGATTAGCTCAAAATGAACCAAATCTCTGCTTGATAGATTGCTGATAAAAAAATTCTCTGCGGAAAACATCTTTCCATAATCACTTCCATTTGGGTATGGAGGAGATGTGAGCATACCATGAAATTTATTTTTGGGAAAGCAGTAAGACATTGCATCTCCATAAATACAAGTATTATTCCACTTTTCTTCGCCCCAAATAACTTGACTATATTCTTTAAAATTAGCCTCTAAGAAAGGAAGGAGCATATTATTTAGGTAAAAAAAATAATCCTCATCATACCCTCTAAGAATAGCCACTCCACCATTGCGCTTAACATATGCGGCATCTCCCTTTTGTGCAGTAGATAAACGTAGGACAATGGGGAGCATAATGGACAAAGCTACCTTCTCCGCTATAATAGTATCAGTAAAAAAAGGTGCTGCAAGCTTCTTATTTATATCATATAGCAAGTTTAATATGCGGAGCCCCTCTGAACCGATCCAATCATTTGAAACTTCAGCCAAAAATTTTGGCACTGGCCAATCTTTTTTAGCCGCTATAATCTTATTCACAACAGCAATCAATTTTTCACTATTCTCTGGCTGTACAATAAGTTGCCAGAGATGGGCGGGCAGATTAATTTCTACCAGAAATGAGCCGAAGCCACACTTCCTTCCGTACTGCAGAATTGTCCCATATCCTGCCATAGGGTCTAAGACCTCAGGGATGCCATGGTCAGCCAACATTTGTGCACATTTCCGGGGAGTTATTTCGCCATGAGTAGTTTCTACATCATTAAATGCAGCATAAGTTCGCTTTTTAGAAAAAAGTGCACTATAATTTGAATTCATCAAACAGACAGTGCTAAAATATTGCTCCAAATTTGTGCCGGAATGCTTTGTTATTTTCTTCTCGCTATTATTACACATAATTGTACTCCAAATCATTTCCAATTTAAAGTATTATTAAACTTTTTGTTCCTGCACGCCTCCCAATCTTTAGCGTGCCTACCTTTGCAGGAACCGGGAACACACAAACAAACTGAGCCTTATTTAAGCACAAAAAATAAATGAATATTTTTAATAGGGACAGTCCCCACAAAGACAAGGTATCCCTATCGCTATTAAACTAAATCACAGTTCTATTATAGTCGATACAAGCCATAAAGAGCAAGGGGAAAATGAATATGAATGGCCTGTAGGTGGATGATCAGCACTTTTCGGACTATTTTAGTGAAGAGCGGTGATCGTCCTATTTAGGAAGTCTTACACTGCAAAGCTTCCTGATCTTCTAGTTCTCTGCCCTGACTTTCCAAAGTGTCTCGAATGTAATACTAAAAACTTTTTCTGGGTAGGAATTTAGACAGCGTTTCCCGATAAATAAGGGCGAAGTCTCCCAATTTAAAATATCCAGATTGAAGTCTAGTTTCAAGTTAAAAGCTACATTTTGGCCTATCAGGGCTAAGATGTAGCTTTTAACTTTTTTAATACCTCCATGATATACTGGCAGCCAGTAATGTCATGGAGGTATTTTTATGTCCGGATATGTTATCGAACTTCCGCAGACAAAGGGCTGGGAATCCATTTGGAGTCAGAGACTGAGAGTCGCTGCTTACTGCCGTGTTAGCACTGACCACGAAGCTCAGAAGCAAAGTTTGGAGAACCAGATTGCTTTCTACACCGACTATGTAAGGAGCAACCCCTACTGGAAACTGGTTGCTGCCTATGCGGACAGTTCTTCTGGCCTCCGCATAAAAAGCAGACCAGGATATCAGCAGTTATTGAAAGACTGCAAAAGAAAGAAAATTGATTTGATACTTGTAAAGTCCCTCAGCCGCTTCGGCCGGGATGCGCAGGAAACCATCGCTACGATCAGGAGGTTGAAATCAATGGGGATCGGAGTTTATGTAGAACTGGGCGGAATCAACACGTTAACAACACCGGATAGCATCATTGACATGTATGCTGCGTTTGACCAGGCGGAAAGCCAGGAACACAGCGACAGCATCAAGTTTGGGATTCGGCGGCGCATGCGCAGTGGAAAAGCGATTCTGAATCACTCACAATTTCTTGGTTATACCAAGGGAACAGATGGAGTACTGCGTGTTGTGCCGGAGGAAGCAGAGATCGTACGCAAGATCTTTGACCTGTATCTGCAGGGGAACGGAGTACGCAAGATCAAGCGATATCTGGAGGAACACGGGATCAAGACAGTAACCGGGAAAACCGGATGGAGCACATCCACAATTGACCGGATGCTGAGTAATGAAAAGTACATTGGACAGATTCTGATGCAGAAAACTTACACACCGGATTTTCTAACTGGAAAACAGGTTAAAAATCGAGGAAATCTGGATATGTACCTCATTGAAGACGCGCATGAGGCCATCATAGACAAGGAGACGTTTGAAAAGGTGCAGGCTAGGAAAAGGCATATTGCGCTATAGCGTCTTTTATGAGAAAATAATATTGTCAATTTTGTAGCCTGAACCGACCAGAAAGCTGATGTTCCCCGTTTACTGTGTAGTCGCGCATACTGAAAATTGCAGGGAGAGTTTCTTGTGATGGATTATATGGAAGAACGCAGCGTTGCAAAGTACTATAATGACCTCTTGTTGAAACAGATTGAAAATTTTCGTGGGGGAGACACAAAGGAGCAACGGGACTACGTTATCGCTCTTTCCCAGTATATATGTAAAAGCAGCGAGGCATATCCGTATAATCTCACCTATCTTATTATGCAAAATGAAGCGTTTCTTCACTTTCTCTCCAGTGGAAAAAGGAAATATGATAATTTGAAAAAGCTCCTTGAACGAGTAAAAGAAGTTGCTGTAGTGCAGAACTTCTTGAAAAAATACCCGCAAGAGGCTGAGGAGATAACGATTATATACAACGATTTCCTGGAGGGAAAGCTCAATGGGACTATTTGTTTGGCAGAGAACTTTCATGTTTCCGGGGCGAATTGGTCAGATAAGAGCGATGTATTTACAGTCCGCTATGGCCAGCAACGCGGAAGCGGACTTGTCAGCATGGATCATGAGGAATTGGAAGCTCTTGTCCGTACCGTTTTGGAGATACCGAGGTCAAGGTAAGGGGGACAGCTGATACAAATGGGAACATTAAGAAACCGGCTTTTGAGCGAGGAGAACATTTTCCTGTCGATTTATTTGGTGGATTCATGGATGTTGAACCCGGAACTGCTGGAGGAGAGCGATTATAAGGACTTCCTTGCGCTGAAGGATATCTATGACGAGGAAAACATTGCTGAAGTCATATCTAAAGTAAAGACCTGCATCGTTGACGTTCTGGATAAGAGGGATGTGTTCTTTACTACAAGGGTTTTCTTCAAGCCCAAGGGTCCAAAAGAGGGCAGTACTGTGTTCAGGCCTATACATACCGCCCGGCTGATTGACCAAATCGCCATGATTGCCATGTTGCAAGTCCTTGTGTACGAAATTGGGGCAGATGGGAAGCTCATCCCTTCTGAACTGAGCAAGATGATTCCATCCCATTTTTATGGAAACCGAGTATCCTATGATGGAAAGAGTCTTTTCAAACCGTGGAAGGAACAGTACCATGAGTATACGGAAAAGGCAAATGAAAAGTTGATTGAATTCAGCCATTCCGGAGAGCAGCGGTATGAAATCAATTTGGATCTAGAAAACTTCTTCCCCTCCATTGATCCTCAGGTGCTCTTTCAATATATCCACGCTCAGTTCCCTCAAAAATGGAAGGGTAACGACCGGGCAACTGCTGAAACCATCCTGCGGAAACTAATGTTGTTTGAGCTGGAAGGGTTGAATAAGCAAGAATGGGATTGGTATTGCGGCAATCCAGAGAAAAAGATCCCTGAAAAAAGATTCTTTGCTAAGGGACAGCCGCAGGGACTCCCGCATACATACTTTATTGCGAATCTATTCATGCTGATGATCCAAGAGGAGTATCAAAAAGTCTTTCCCGGAGAAATGCTTTTCTATGTGGATGACTCCGTTATTTTTACTAACGGTACAGACACTGGCCAGCTGGACAAAGAGATCGTTCAGAGTAAGATTTCTCAGCTGAATCAAAATATCCGCAATGTGGAATGCAGGTTTCGGAAGGAGGACGGCGATGGCTTTTTGCCCGACGACTATCCTTACCATGCGGAAGATTTCGGTGTTACTGTCCACGATCTTGACGGAAAAAGCATGTTTTCCAACGTGGAGGAAGCGAATCAGAATTCCGGGGAATTATATCTGAGAGGTTTAAGCCGCGAAACGTCCAATATTTCCTTTCACCTTTTCTCGATGTTTTCTGAGGAAGACGCATCAGCAATGCTGAGTCGCACCAGAAGCATAAATGAAGTAATTGGGAAAGAACTGGAGCGCACTCCGGAAGGAGATGCAAGTGCGGCAGTTCGCCGCAAGAAATTGCTGCGCTATAAAAAATTTTTCTCTTATCGGGAGACTCTCCTGCACTACCGGTGTCAGGGCAATTTGGATGGCTTGATGGAGGATGTCCTGCAATCCATTTCCCTGCGGGCTAATGATAAAAGTCTGGAGCTGTTTTGGGAAAAATACAATGACGACATTTTGGCGGCATCCATTGACTTCCTGCTAAAGCGCTGTCAGGATGACGGGAAGGATACCACTAAATTAGTCGAATCCGTCCGTGCGCTGTGCAGTACACTATATGGAAGGTCCGTGAAACACGCCTATCTGCTGAAGGCCTATGGCCCATATATGGAGAACAAAGAGGAGCACTATGACGTTGATATTTATCAAACCCTGAGGCGAAAAATGGATTATTGCTATTGCGGCTTACGAAAACAGACATACAAACGAAAAATAAAGCACTTCCATGACCTCTTGTCTGATGGCAACAATGATGTATTCGCCCAGTTCGGGTTTAAAAAGCTGAAAAAGTGGGGGGAATATGTGCGCGGCAATTCCTATGAATTGGAGCGCAGAATCTTGAATGCCGCTTTTGCCAACCTGTTTTACTATGATATGGATGACCGCTTCATATTTTCCAAAAGGAGTCGGGAGCCAATCAAGTACACAGAACTGCGCGCTTTGGCGGCGCTAAAAAGCAAGGACTTTTCCTATCGGCGCTTTGTGGGCGATTATGAGCATTTTATAGATGATGCCTACCAATGTACTGTGGATTACTCTTTGTTGCAAGTAATGGAGACCTTTCACACCTTTGTTCGTGAGGGTCCGCGAATTGATCAGCTTATTTGCATTCACAAGTATTGCTGTGATACGTGGAAGAATGGCTCTAAGCATCTTCATTTCTATACTCTGCACAATCAGGAACACGCTGTGATTTTGATTAAACAGTCTGTTCGATGGCTGCACGCCCTTTCGCTGTTTAATTTAAAGCAGAGCGACTATTTTCTCCTTTTTGCCGCCTGCTATCTGCATGATATATCAATGGTAACGATCCCGGACTATGATAGATTTTACACTGGCACGGATACGAGGGCAAATCAAATTCTGACAAACGTCGAAACAGCATTCCGAAAAGGCGGCACCACGAAGCTACAAAAAGCCCTTCTCAATGCATATCAGGAAATGGATGCTTACTTTGAGGAAATGGTACGCAGCAGTCATGCCGGGGATAGTGCGAAGGAAATTCGGAAGTTTAAAGAGCTGGACTTCATAGAGCCAAGCACCAGAGAATTTATTGCCCGTATATCAGAGGCGCACGGATATGACACGACGGATATATACGGTGCTAAGGCTATGGGAAAATCAGAGCTGATCAATGAGAAGCAAATCAAAATCTTGCTTCGGCTCAGCGACTTGCTCGATATGAGCCGCTATCGTGTCTCTGATGTGATTCTAAAGCACAATCTCTCCAAATTGGGAGAGGTATCCCGGTTCCATTGGATTTCTCATTTGATTACAGACGGCTGTACGCTTGCCACAGAGTATCGCCTGACGGAGGAGCAGCCAACCGAAGAAAAAGAAACATTATTGAAAAACGGCTGTATTACTGAGAAGCTTATTTTGACAGTCAATGTACTCATGTCGCAGACTACACCGATCCATAATCACGCGGCGTGCCATGGCATTCAACAAAGCGAACTGGTTAACGGCCCGGATGGGCAGCCCTGGATCAGGCTTGTTTGCGATGGAACTGACAAGTGCGTAGAAAAAACATGTAGCTTCCTTTGCAAGTGGTTTACATTAAAAAATGATTATTTGTTAAAGGAATTTAGTCAGTTGAAGCAATATCTCAGCAGCTTGCCGGATCTGTTCTTCCGCCCTGAAATCGAAATTCACGTAAAAGTAATTGCAGACCAAGAAATCCCCAACGATATTTTTGATTACCTCCGAGATTTTGTCAGCGGACATCAATAATGAATTTTCTCCATATTCAAAGCGGTCTTTGTAAAATTGTCAAGAGCCAATGAACGAACCATAAAGCGCTTAAAAAGTAATTGGCAGGATGGCAATTTGGCTCGTCTAATTTGATTTTGGCGACCATCAATACTTCTGTCCTCGAATATTTCAAACGCTGGGATGAGAATGGCTCAATTGCTGAGTACGTGATGAAGAATTTGGTGAAAATGGCAGGCCTGAAGGGTCAGTTCCAGACCGCCTCCGCTGTTGGAGCAATCTAAAACGGGAGCTAAACGCTGAGGGCGCTTCTGAAGTGTACGAAAAATTCGTGCACTCAACAATGATTGTATTCGATGGAGATCGCCCGGCGCGGCGGCCGGATTGCAGGTCAGGCCAGGCAGGCCATTGAGGCGGATACTGGGAAGCCTGTCATTACATCGAAAAACGCCGCACAGCTCAACCAAGTGGTCATGGATATGATTGAAGGCGTGGTAGAGCAGGCAAATCGTGATGGAGAAGATCCGTCCAAAGAATAGGAATAGAGCACTAAATAAACACTTGCTTTTCCTGCAATGATCAGATGCAATAAAGCGATGTGTGGCGGCCTCGAGAAATTGTGAAGCGATCTTGGGTATATCAAAAATATCCAGATTGGTGTGCCATTTCATGCTCCAAACAGTCTGCTAGGAACTCTGCAAAATTTGTGGAGTTCCTATTTTTGTGCTCGAAATTGTGCCTATTGAATATATCATGCTTACTATTTATAGAGAAAATGCCGATGCCCTAAGAATTGAATTCCACAAATCCTTGAGAATTATTTTGAGCAGACGATAAAATCAACAAATATGTTGATTTTATTTTGAAATTTTCTTTCAAAAAATTGCCGCATCCACTATAATGGCTGTAAAGTCATGTGAGAGGGGAATCTTCATGGATGCGGAAAAAGTGACAAAGAACCATGTTTCCTATATTTATTCGAAGGAGATCATACTGAAAAATCTATTGCAACAAGGGATCATTTCGAATCAAGATTTTGATCGGTATGATCAAATGTTGTATGACCGATACCATATGGACAGCAGTCTTGGCATTTCGCGACCAATTATTTCTAGTCAATCGGCTGAGTTGCCTGACGCAGATCAATCCGATTTTACATATCTCTCTCTTACGGATGAAGCTCGGTCTGTCAATCAAGACCAGCCGGGCTATGTGATTCAAAGCTGGCTGCGGGATCGTACAACGATCTCTTTCCTACACTATTGGGAAACGCAGAATAATGAAAACTTTGATGCAGCAGGCTATAAGGCGTTAGAGGAGGAATTAAAAAGTCCTACATTAACACTGACTGCTAAAAAGTGGATAGAAGCTACGAGGGCGATCGGGCTTCGCTCAAAGCAGGGGAAAAATGGCGGAACATATGCTCATCCTGAGATTGCCTGTGTATTCCGTGCGTGGCTTCATCCTGAATACCAGTATACACTTGTCCAGTCCTTCCTGCACGATAGAAAAAGAAAGGCGGGCAGAGATGAACAAGCGTAAAAATGAAGTGATCGAAATTCCTGCAAAGCCCGTGGAGACAGATCAACCAGTAAAGCGTCAACTGCGTGTTGCTGCATACTGCCGCGTATCTACCAGTCAGGAGTCTCAGCAAAACAGTTATCAAGCGCAGAAAGCGTATTATACAGATAAAATTGCGTCAAATCCTGATTGGTGTCTTGCTGGTATTTTCGCTGATGAAGGGATTAGCGGAACTTCCGCAGAAAAACGTCCTGCGTTTCAGCGAATGATAAGGTGCTGCAAGAAAGGGAAAATAGACTTGATCCTTACCAAATCCATTTCACGGTTGAGTAGAAATACGGTAGATTGCCTCCAATACGTCAGGCTGCTGCAAGAGCTGAGGATTCCAGTTATTTTTGAAGCTGAGGGAATCAATACCTTAAATATGCAGAACGAGTTCCTTCTTGCTGTGATGGGGGCGAACTCGCAAGCAGAGAGCGAAGCTACCAGCAGCCGAGTCAAATGGGGTGTCAGAAACGCTTTTCGTGAGGGAAAGGTGAGGTACTATTATCAGTACTGGCTGGGCTACAGAAAAGGGAAGGATGGAACACCCGAAATCATTCCGGAGGAAGCTGAGACTGTAAAGCAGATCTACGCGGACTACCTTTCCGGCAAAAGCCTACGATCGATTGCAGACTCTTTGGAGAGCAGAGGAATTTTGCCAAGAGCCGGGCAGGCAAAATGGACAACGACCTATATTCGGGGTATTCTGCAAAATGAACGATATACGGGAGACGCTCTGCTGCAGAAAACCTACACAACAGATCCTATTACCAAGAAACAAAAGAAAAACAGGGGTGAGCTTCCGCAGTATCTTGTGAAAAACTGTCATCCAGCTATTATATCTCACGAATTATTTGATTTGGTTCAAAAAGAGATCTCCAGGCGCAGTGTAGCAACTGGAAATTCGGATGCGGACAGCGCACGCCCGAAACCCGCCTATTCCGGAAAATATGCGCTTTCTGAGCTTTTAGTATGCGGAGAATGCAACACGCTGTATCGGCGTTGCACATGGAAAGGGAATAAGGGAACACGCATTGTCTGGCGTTGTAGAAGCCGTCTTGATCATGGTAAGAAATATTGCAAGCATTCTCCAACGTTAGACGAGGCGGCAATTCATCAAGCTCTGGTAAATGCAATCAATCAACAGTTAGTACGCCCGGAATACCTGCTTGCTCCGTTTGAAAAAATCCCTTTTCATCTTTCCGCTTTTCCTGTCCCTGCTAAATCGTGGCCGGAATTGTATTCCAATCTCCTGGAGCGGCAAAGTATGCTTGATACAGAAATCGTTGACCTCATTGCAGAGTATGTAGCCAATGAAGACTGGAACGGAGAAAGCGAACTGCTTATAGAGATCTTAAGAGAGCGAAACAAGTGTGCCAACTATATCTCCACATTCCGGCTAGACCGATATGGAAGAGATTTTTCCCAGGACAGATTTCATTTTCCATATTGCCTGACGGAATACAACGATGCTGTCGTCCGCTATGTGGTAGACACCATTAAAGTGTTGGACAAACAGCACTTGCAGATCACTTTTAAGGGAGGCCTCGTTGTAGAACAGAAAATCCCCTCCAATTAGCTGCAATATCGAGCGAAATACCTAGGGTACCTTCGGCCCGCGCCTTGATTGGCGCGGGCCGTTCTATGTTGAAGCTGCAAAACGGGGCAGGATCCCTCATAGACTCTTCCAGGAGGTGTTTTTATGAGTAAGACAACGATGATCGTCCATTGTGAGTATTCAGGTACAGGCCAGACGTTAGAAAAATTGGTACAGAGTTCTTTCTATACTTTCCTGAAAAAGGAGCTGTCTGAGCTAGCTATTTGTCGAGAAGTGTAGTATGCTTGTGGCGATGAATGGCCGCTTATCTCAGGAGGTATAGCATGTACTTAGAGATAAGCAATCCCATGGATTACCATGCGGGGTTATACATCAGACTATCAAAGGAGGATGAGAGCGAGGGGCCATCGCAGAGCGTCCAGAACCAGGAATCCCTGCTGCGGGAGTTTGTACAGCAGCACCGGCTGAGCGTCTACGATACCTATATTGACGACGGCTGGAGCGGCACTAACTTCGACCGGCCGGCCTTCCAGCGGATGATTGCGGACATCGAGGCCAAAAAGGTCAATATGGTCATCACCAAGGATCTCTCCCGACTGGGCCGGGACTACATTCTGACCGGCCACTACATGGAGCGGTACTTCCCCGAGCACCGGGTGCGGTACATCTCCCTGCTGGACGGCATCGACACCGGCGTGGACTCCAGCGCCAACGACATTACCCCCTTCCGGGCTATCATGAACGACATGTACGCCAAGGACATCTCCAAGAAGATCAAGAGTGTTAAGCGGGATAAGCAGCGGAAGGGACAGTTCATTGGCGGCAAGCCCATGTACGGATACAAGATGCACCCTACCGAGAAAAACAAGATCGTCATTGACGAGGAAGTAGCGCCCATAGTGCGGCGCATCTTCCACATGGCGTTGGAAGGTATGAGCTGCAGGCAAATCGCCACACAGTTAAACGAAGAGGGTGTACCCACTCCGGCAACCTATGCAGGACTGCCTGTGGCAAACCCAGGTCCCTACACCGGTCTGTGGAGCAGTGAACGCATCTCAGATATGCTTCAAAATGAGACTTACATCGGAAACATGGTTCAAGGACGAACGGTGAAGATCAGCTACAAGTCCAAGAAGTGCCTGAAGCAGGACCCGGCCAACTGGGTGGTGGTGGAGGGTACCCACGAGCCGCTGGTGGACTTGGAGACCTTTCAGAAGGTGCGGATGCTGATCAACAGCCGGAAGTACACCCGGAGCCGAACCTACGACTTCCTCCTCAAGGGCCTGATCTTCTGCCACGAGTGCGGCTACCCTCTGGCAGTCCTCAACCGGAAAAACGCCAGGGGAGAGGATGTGCTGTATTTCGTCTGCCGGACCTACCAGCGCTTTACCAAAGCGGGTGTCTGCACCTGCCACTCCATCAAGGAGAAGACGGTGACCGACGCGGTGATCGCCAAGGTGCGTGAAGTCTGTCAGGCCTACTTAAACCCCGGTGAACTGCTGCCAGCGGCTCAGGAAGCCGTGGAGAATGCCAGAAAGCGAAGCGGCTTGGAGGCAGAGCTCCAGACCCTCCAATCCAAGATCGACAGCTTCACCGCCAACCTGGACCGGATGTATACGGATCGGCTCAGCGGATTGCTGCCG
>ENA-OROX01002048-OROX01002048.1-human-gut-metagenome-genome-assembly--contig:-NODE-2048-length-14834-cov-23.575546_pt1 | contig 14834 bp, 12 predicted proteins | sample MGYA00242133_ERZ509058 | MGnify/ENA primary metagenome ERZ509058 (study PRJEB26280, sample SAMEA2338751) | human gut metagenome | biome: human gut; feature: human-associated habitat; material: faeces...
GCGGCAGCAGGTTGCCCGCTATAATGCCCAGCGCCGTACCACAAGCCCAAGCCGGCGCTGCCAGCAGGATAGCGCCATAGGTATAGTACGGGTTCAGGTTGCCCGGGCGGGCGATAGTAATGCCGAACAGTTCGTCCGTGACATCATAGCCGATGAGCAGCCGATGCCAGAAGGGCGTTTCCGGAGCAAAGCGCTGTGCCAGTGCACAGCTCATCAGCAGATACCGCGCATTGGCGATTAAAGTAATGACCGCCACCTCAAAATAGGTGGCGTTTGCCATGATCAACGCAAATGCGGCATATTCTCCTGCGGAGGCATTGTTCAGCAGGCTGACAAGAAACCCCTGAAACGGCGTAAAACCCGCCTTGCGCGCCGCGATGCCCAACGAAAACGATACCGCAAAATAGCCCAGTGCAATGGGCACACCGTCCCGCATTCCGTCACAGAACACCTTACGGCTGAACTGATCTGCCCTTCCTGTTTGGACGAGCTGCGGCTCCAAAAGCCTCTGCTTCGATTCCATAGTTGATACTTCCCCTTTCCTATTTTGCAAACAACAGAATCTATTATACTCCCCTGCAGGCAGAGAAGAAAGAGGTTTCGGACTTTTTGTGTAAAATACTGCGTTCAAAAGACTTCGGGGGAGCGCTGATATAGGAGACGCTTTGAACGTTATGGCTTGTTTGATCGTGCCGAAAGATAAAAACACCCCGGAGGTTCCGTTTTCACGGACCCCTCCGGGGTGATGGCGCTATTGGAAATTACTCGAGCTCGGTAAGTCCGGATTCTTACTAAACAAATCTGTTTAGTGAATTTATCCTTGGATGTTCACTTTTCCATGAGATTGCCGTGGTAGATGTGGCTTGCCGATTTTTTAGTATCAGGATAGTATCACACAACCAGCGGGATCTCTGTGAATATTATAGCAGATATTTTTCCTAATATCAAATATTATTTGTTATCTTCCGCTGTCATCGAACTTCCGCCAATCCCAAAGAACTTATCAAAGAAGCTCTTCAGCTTATCAATCACACCCTGTTTTTTCTGCGCACGGCCACCGCCGCCAAAGCGAGAAACAGGCGGCATCAGCTTGTCAATATCGGTGCCCACAGTTTTGATTTCACCATCACGGAACGCATTGGCCAGATATTTGCGTGTCTCCGGCTCCTTCAGTTTTTCCTCTTGGATGATCTTTGCAAGCTCTTTCTCCCGCTGTTCGGACACAAAGGTGTTCCACTCTGCCATCACGTCATCCACATCGTTGACCCCTGCAATAAAGGTTTCAATTAACTGCTTTTTGCTGCGCAGTTCCGGGCTGGCATCAATCGCCTTGCGAATCGTGATGAGCACTTCCTTATCATCGCAATGGGTGTCATGGTACTTTTTGACCAGCATCAGAATGTAGTCAATGTTAATTTCGACCTGCCGAATCAGCTCCACCTCGAACACCACATCATCCGTGATATCCTCTTTGGTTTCATCGTGCTTCTTGTTACGCCATTCATCCCGCAAATCCTGATAGCGGCCCAAATAGTCCTGTAAATCCCGTTCAGAGATCAGTTCGTTGCCCTTGAAATCATCAAAGGAGGACAGCAGGTTCCGCATCCGCAGCAGTGCACCAAACAGCACGATAAAGTCTTTCTGGTTCTGCTCCCCGATGATTTGCGGCTCTGTCAGCGGGAACTTCTGCGTCAGGTCATCGATCATGTCTGTATAACCCTGATGGTATTTTCCCTGCTCGTCCATATAACCGTGGTAGTAGTCCGCATATTTGCGCAACAGAACGATGCCGCCCGCATTTTTATCTCCAAACAGCGAAATAGCCGCATCCACCCGCTTCTGCAGATTGCGGAAGCAGACGATATTGCCAAAGGTCTTGATGCTGTTCAAGATACGGTTCGTCCGGCTGAACGCCTGAATCAGACCGTGCATCTTCAGGTTTTTGTCCACCCAAAGAGTATTCAGGGCCGTGGCATCGAAGCCCGTCAGGAACATATTGACCACGATCAGCAGGTCAAGCTCTTTATTTTTCATGCGGAGCGATACATCTTTATAGTAATTCTGGAACCGTTCGCCATCGGTCGAGTAGTTCGTGTGGAACATCTCGTTGTAATCCTGAATGGCTGCGTCCAGAAAATCCCGGCTGCTCTGGTCGAGGTTGGAGGTATCTTCCGGGTTTTCCTCGTCCAGAATCCCGTCTGTTTCTGCTTCATTGGCTCCATAGCTGTAAATGGTAGCAATCCGCAGCCGCTTGGTTGGGTCTGCCGCCATCTGTTTTTTGAACTCCTGATAATACAGCTTTGCCATCGGCACAGAAGCCACGCAAAAAATCGAATTAAAACCGCTGACGCGCTGTTTTTGCTTGATTTCCTCCACCGCACCACGCTGGGCAGAGGCTACCTCTGCCACATTCGTCAGCAGATTAAACTCATACGATTTGTCTCCCCGATAGGTTTTCTGGTCGAAGTGTTCGAGGATGTACTTTGTCACCAGAGAAATACGCTTGGGTGCCATGAACGCCTTTTCCCGGTCAATGTCCCAAACCTGCTTGTCGTCCATATCTGGCTCTGCATCCATCGTCTTGATGTAATCTACACGGAATGGCAGCACATTCTTGTCGTTGATGGCATCCACGATGGTGTAGGTGTGCAGTTGGTCGCCGAACGTCTGCGCCGTGGTGAAATAGCGTGGATCAGTGGAGCTTCCTGCGTTGACTGCAAAAATCGGCGTTCCAGTAAAGCCGAACAGGTGGTACTTTTTGAAATTGTGAACAATGGCCTTGTGCATATCACCGAACTGGCTGCGGTGGCACTCGTCAAAGATGATCACAACGTGCTTCTGGTAGACTTCATGCCCCGGATTCTTCTTGATGAAGGTCGCCAGCTTCTGGATCGTGGTAATGATGATATGTGCTTCCGGGTTTTCCAACTGGCGTTTCAGAATCGTGGTGCTGGTGTTGGAGTTTGCCGCGCCCTTCTCGAAGCGGTCATATTCCTTCATGGTCTGGTAGTCCAAGTCCTTGCGGTCTACCACAAACAACACCTTGTCGATGTAGGGCAGCTGCGATGCCAGCCGCGCTGTCTTGAAGGAGGTCAGCGTCTTTCCGGAGCCTGTGGTGTGCCAGATGTAGCCGCCGCCCTCGATACTGCCATACTTTTTGTAGTTGTTGGCGATCTCGATGCGGTTCAATATCCGCTCGGTCGCCGTGATCTGATATGGGCGCATCACCATCAGCATCTTTTCTGAGGTAAAGATGCAGTATCGGGTCAGCACGCTCAGAATCGTGTGCTTTGCAAAGAATGTCCGGGTAAAGTCGATCAGATCCGTCAGCACACGGTTGTTCGCATCAGCCCAGTAGGAGGTAAATTCAAAGCTGTTGCTGGTCTTTTCCTTTTTCGTCTTGCCGTGTTTGGCGTCCTTGATGGCATTGTAGCGGGTGCTGTTAGAGTAGTACTTGGTATTTGTGCCGTTGGAGATCACGAAAATCTGCGTATACTCGTACAAACCGCAGCCCGCCCAGAACGAATCCCGCTGATAGCGGTTGATCTGGTTAAATGCCTCCCGGATGGCCACCCCGCGCCGCTTTAGTTCCACATGAACCAGCGGAAAGCCGTTGACCAGAATCGTCACATCATAGCGGTTATCATGCCGTGCGCCGTCTGCTTGTTTTACCTCATACTGGTTGATGACCTGCAGGCGGTTGTTATGGATGTTCTTCTTGTCAATCAGCGTGATATTTTTGGAGCTGCCATCATCCCGGTGCAGCACCTGCACATTGTCTTCCTGAATCTTCCGGGTCTTTTCGGGAATATGCTCGTTGGGGTTGGCAACTACATCACTGAAAAACTGCCGCCACTCCGTATCGGAAAATTGATAGTGGTTCAGCTCTTCCAGTTGGCTGCGGAGGTTAGCAATCAGTTCATCCTCGGTATGCAGCGGCAGATAGGTATAGCCCTGCTCGCACAACAGCCGGATAAACTCTTTTTCCAGTTCCGCTTCGCTCTGGTAGCTGTCAGAACGCACCTTGGAGGGTTCATAGGCAGCAACAACAGTATCTTCATTGGTAGCCGCAACGATATTGAAAAAGGACATTTTCACACCCGCCTTTTACTCATACAAACCTGCTTCTTCTCGTTCCACTCGAATATCTCGCAGTTTTCTTCCCTGATAAAGCCAATGCACCGGCCCTTGTAGCGGATAGGTCGTCTGCATGATTTTTTGAGCCAACGCAGAAAGCGAATAGGCTTTACCCTGATACTCAATTTGCCGATCATCTTTTACAACGGCTACAACCTCAGGATGATTTTGCAGCACGACCTCTGCCCCCATCGGAATACCACATTTAATAAATGAGAACGGGGCTTTGCGTTCTTTTGCTTCTTCCTGAATTTCAGCCGCAACTTCTTCGTCTGCAATCTCATGGCCTTCCGGGGTAAGGCGCTGCAGTTTGTCCATTGTGCCGCTTAATTTTGCAATGCTCTCCAAAAGCGCATAAGCATCCTCTTTTGTCATTGCATAAAACTCTTTTGTTCTTGTCTTGCCATCGAACGTATCAATGGCGCGCAAATCAGGATTCAAACGGTCGATCAGGCTATGCAGTTCTTTATCTTGTAGCGGAGTTGAAACATCGTAAGTAGCATATACCCGAAACGCAAATGGGATGCATTCGCTCCGATTCAACTGTTTCAGTCGATTCTCGATATTGGTCGCATAGCCAATTTTTACATAATCCGGGAAAGAGGGATTTGTCAGGATATAAATTACACCAGCCTTTTTTGCTGCACTCACGTTGCAGCCACCTCCTTAAACGTCAACAATTTATCTCGATAATATTCATACTGCTTTTGTCTTGCTTCAATTTCAGCGGGCAAACCAATGTTGAGGTCAGAGCAAATCTTCTCAAAGTTGTCCAGTACATTTACAATACGGTTTTGGACATCGAGGGGCGGAACGGGCACAGGGAAAGCATTCAGCATAGGTCTACGAATAGACGCAACCGAACCTTGGAACATCGTTTTCTGGATATACGGTAGGAATTTTGCTTTCATGTAATGGAAATAATATTTAGGCATAACTTCTGGCGTATTGATGTGAATACGGTATGCACGCTGGTGTAGGGCATACCTCCCTTCGACATAATGATATACCTTTCCTACACCTACACCATCACCCGCCGTTATAATTGCCGTTTCGTCATACTCAAAATCGTTTTTTCGCAACGGTTCCTGAGAGCGAACAAAGAACGGATATTTTCCATCTTCCACTGCCTCGTTCGTATTACTGCTTCCAGTTCCAATATCCGCTATATCTGCCAGTTGCACGATTTTTGTGTCAGAGTGAAATGTCAGCAGCTTATTTCTATAGTAACTATACTGTATGCCTCTGGCTTTAAGTTCCGCTGTAAGTTCCGCTGTAAGATTTGTGAAATTGTCTAGGATACGGACAATCTCACTCTGAATCTCAATTGGTGGAAGCGGTATTTCAAATTCACGAATATCTTCAACCGTGATTGTCGCTTGCCCAGCACCTTTAGTTTTTCTACGAATTTGATGTTGTACATTATGAGATTCCACACAATAATAAACATAATCGACATCATATTGTGGTAAGACTTTTGCCACACAAATTGCCCCACCTAAAAAGCACTTGCGTTCGCCCGGAAACAAGCCAACATTACCAATACTTGCTCCCACAATAGAAAAGAGAATACACTTTTCATCCAACGTAATCTTAGGAAACTGCTCCACAATATCCATTGGCACATAATAGTCTGTTTGATAATTAAAGTTTTTTCCCGCGAAAAACTTTGTCTGGATGTATGGAACAGCGTTTTCAGCTGGTTCCATCAGTAATCTTGCTTTAATATGGTTTGTGTAATCAAATCCTGTCTGCTTTGTTATCAGGGAACATAGCGTCCCCAATTTAACATATTCTACACCATCCGGGCAAAGTTCCCGAATCATTTCATCCAGCTTACTCATTTTTCATTTCCCACCTAATACAGCTCATCGTCTGCCGTTCTTGTACTATCATTGGATAAATCATATAATCCCAAGGCATCAGTTTTAGCAAGTATGGAATATTATCTGTTCTGATGATTTCAAACCCATCTCTGTACACATAAATCACATATCTGATTTTATCCTTGAATTGATAAATATAATTCAAAATTTTCTTATCTCTACTAAGACGATAATTTTTGAAATCTTCTTGTTTACGCATATCGCCTTGCGACATACCATTGATCCAGTCTGTATATACGCATTCTATCATTCCTAGTGCGCTTTCATCATACTCGATCATGAAAATTCCTATTTCTTTAGTTCCATTATATTTTTCAAGGCTTTGAAGATGTTTCTCCCAGCTATCTTGAAAAGATTTCTTCAAATCCTCATAACTATGCGCACCATATTCAAATGTCCAGCTTGTTGAACGCAGTGTATTGCACTCCATTTCATGCTCCCACTGCTTTCTTACTTCTTCTTGCTCTTTTTGAACTGCACTTTTAAAGGCCTGTTCGTCTTTCTTGTGCTCTGCTCCTTTTCGAGTAGTTTTAGATGATGTAATCTGAAAATGTTCTATAAATCCTTTTCGGAATATAAAATCAGGGAACTCACTAAGGCGTTCATTCGGTTTAGCTGTTCTCAGGATGCTCGCAATTTCAAACCTATCATCTTCTAATAATCCAAAACAGCTTTTATAGCATTCGTGATTTACAAGCCACTGCCAAAGCCCATTATTAAATTCATCATCAGTTACATTTAGAATTGTACGGTGTCCAAAAGGTTCCTCACAGGGCACATCATCACGCCAAAAGAATCCCCGCTTCACCAAATCCAAACAGTTTTGTTCTTTTATTCCTCTTTGGGTTGTCTGCCCCATAAGTATCTCCTTTCCATTTTATTCAATTGAATTTGTTTCCAAATACCTGTCAAAATCGCTCTGGTACAACCGATCCTGCACCACACGGTACTTTTCAAACTCCGTTTCGGCGTGCATTTTTGCAAGCTGTGCCGAGATTTTGTCTGCATCCTTCAGCACTTCCAGATCATCTGCCTGCAAATAGATATCCAGCCGCTTGGCCCAGTCCTCCATGGTCATGGGGATATGACGGCGGGCGCGGTTCTCGGCAAGGTCGAGGTAAGCCGAAACGATCAGCTCCATGGACTTCATTTCATCTTCGGTCAGATAGTTTTTCGCCACCGAAACATCGCTCTTTTTAATTTTGCCGTTGGGAGCATCCTTCCATGTGTGAAGCCCCATGTGCGGCTTTTCGGCATCGGCACGTTCATAGATCAGTTCTGCCGCCGTATGGCGATGCACGGCATAGTGCATCTTGTTCTGTACCTTCGCAAAGAATTCTTTTGTGGTCAGCGCATTGCGGTCATAATCCAGCGAAGTAGCGTAAATATCAGTGAGTTTCTGGTAGAAGTTGCGCTCCGAAATGCGAATCTCCCGGATGCGCTCCAACTGCTCTTCAAAGTATTTCTTGGTCAGGACTGTGCCGCCGTTTTTCAGGCGTTCCTCGTCCATTGCCCATCCCTTGATGGTGTACTGCTCCACGATCTGGTTCGCCCAGACACGGAACCGCACCGCCCGCTGGTTGTTCACCTTGAAGCCGACCGCAATAATCATTTGCAGATTATAGTGGTTCACGCTGCGAGTAACCTGTCGGCCACCCTCATTTTGAACTATTCGGAATTTCCGAATCGTTGCCGCTTCGTCCTGCTCATAGTCAGCATAAATCTTTTTGATATGCTCATTGATGGTCGGAAGCCCCACATCGTAAAGGGTCGCCATCATCTTTTGCGTCAGCCAGATGTTTTCATCCTCGTAGCGCATCTCAATGCTGTCCTTGTCCTCGCCCGTAGAGGCAACAAAGGTCAGGTATTCCGCCGCAGAAGAACGTACCAATGCAGAATCTTTCTTTTCGTTTTCCATCTCAGCCCTCGATTTCTGCTACGATCTGGTCAATGGCGGCCCGCAGTTCGTTTTCTCGTGCTACGATTTGCGCAATTTCAGCGTTCAGCTTCGCAATGTCGATCTTCTCGCGGGTATCCTTGGCTTCCACATAAGTGGAAACGGACAGATTGTAGTCATTTTCCTGCACCTCGGAATACTCCGCCAGATGGGAGAAGTGTGCTTCTTCTGCCCGCTGTGCAAAGGTGTCCACTATTTTGTTAATGTTCTCCGGGGTGAGTTTGTTGTTGTTCGTCACCTTGACGCACTCGGAAGAAGCATCAATGAACAGCACCTTATTATCTGTTTTGCCCTTTTTCAGCACCATGATGCAGGTGGCAATACTGGTACCAAAGAACAGGTTGCTCGGCAACTGGATGATGCAGTCAATGAAGTTGTTGTCCACCAGATACTTGCGGATCTTCTGCTCTGCGCCGCCACGGTACATGATGCCGGGAAAACAGACGATTGCAGCCGTACCGTTGGAAGCCAGCCATGCCAGCGAGTGCATAATAAAGGCCAAGTCTGCCTTGCTTTTCGGAGCCAGCACACCAGCCGGAGCAAAACGCGGGTCATTGATGAGCAGCGGATTCTCGTCACCGGCCCACTTGATGGAGTACGGCGGATTCGATACAATCAGCTCAAAAGGTTCATCATCCCAGTGCTGCGGATTGGTCAGCGTGTCCTCACAGGCAATGTCGAATTTATCAAATTCGATGTCATGCAGGAACATATTGATACGGCACAGGTTATACGTTGTGATGTTGATTTCCTGTCCAAAGAAGCCGTTGCGGACAGCGTCCCGTCCCAGCACCTTTTCTGCCTTCAGTAGCAGCGAACCGGAACCGCAGGCCGGGTCATATACCTTGTTGATTTCCTTCTTGCCTACCGTACCCAGCCGGGTCAGCAGCTCCGAAACATCAGCAGGCGTAAAGAACTCGCCGCCGGACTTGCCTGCATTGCTGGCGTACATGGTCATCAGGTATTCGTAGGCATCGCCAAAGGCATCAATGTCATGCTCTTTCACATCGCCAAGGTTCATATCTGCCACGCCGTTCAGCAGTTTCACGAGCTTCTCATTGCGCTTGGCAACAGTCGCACCCAGCTTATTGCTGTTGACATCGTAATCATCGAACAACCCTGCAAACTGCCCCTCGGAGGAGCTGCCCTTTGCGGATTCCTCAATGTGCCGGAAGACTGTTTCCAGCGTTTCGTTGAGGTTTTCGTCGCTGGCCGCTTTTGCCCGTACATTGCAGAACAGCTCACTGGGCAGGATGAAGAACCCTTTTTCCTGTACCAGCCCTTCCCGTGCCTGCTCTGCCTCTGCATCAGACATATCCTCATAGCGGAAGTCCGGGTTGCCTGCATCAATTTCGCCCTGATTGATATAGCTGGCAATGTTCTCCGAAATATAACGGTAGAACATCGTACCGAGAACGTAGCTCTTGAAATCCCATCCGTCCACTGCGCCGCGCAGATCATCCGCAATCGCCCAGATTGCACGGTGCAGCTCTTCGCGTTCTTGCTCTTTTTTGGTGTCTACCATTTTTATTTCCTCCATCAAATGCGGATTTCCGCATTGTTTTCTTTCATTTTAACATAGTAAATGTACCACTATTGGTACACCATGGTGTCTTTTTCTAAAAAAGATACACTTTTCCTTTATACTATCCTAGTAAAGCGTACCACAGCTTTTCCGTGATTGCAAGCCGATAAAAATTTCTATTGCATTTTTCGGGGTCGAATTATCACTTATATGTACAGACCCCCGCCAACATCCGCTAGCGGGGGTCTACTACGCTTACAGTTCTACGCTGTTCTGCCTGTTCTTCTTCTGGCTTCTATCCGCGGTCTGCTCCTGCCCCCTCATAAGTCCAATGACCTGCTGCATCTTTTCGGCACCGAAATAGTTCCAGACTCGCCTGAAATCACGTTTCATCGCATAGAGCTGAGAGTTTTCAGCCTCCACCTCTTTCAGTTGCTGGCTCAGATGGCGGGTAGCCTTCTTCTCGTCCTGATAGAAATTCTGGTACTTATCCCGCTCGTCCTTGACCTCCCAGTACTTCCGATGGAGGGCAAAAAGTACCTTCACCAGCTTCTGGATCAGCGGTATGGCCTTTTTCTCCCGGTAACTCTTGGCGGTCTCAAACGTGGCTGCTTCCGGCACCCATTCCTCCGGCCGCCGGGAGTACTGCGCTGACAGGTTTTCCAGCCCCTCCATGATGGGAGCCAGCTTGTTCAGCTTCTGGCTCTGCTTCTGGTAGGTCAGCTCTGCTTTCTGTACCCGCTGTTCAGCGGCTTCTACGGCTGTCTGCGCTGTTTCCAGCTGTTCCTGCATCTCGGTCAGGTCGGTCTGGCACTCCTGCTTGGCAGCTTCCAGAGCCGCTACCTCTTTACTACGCTCCTGCTTTTTGAAGTCCAGCACAGACAGGTGCTCTTCGTGGGTGCCTTTCTGTTCCCACTCGATGCCGTGCCGCTCCATCACGGCAGCAAGCTGCTCTTTTTCGGCGTTGATCCACTGGTTCAACTCGGATTCCCGTTTGGAGCCGCCTGCAAAGCCCAAGGCCTTCAGAGCCTGCTTCAGGGAGACCTTGGTGTCCAGTCCTTTGCCTTTCCAGCCGGACACATACGGCACGAAGTCGATGTGCAGATGGGGCGTAGCTTCATCCATGTGGAGGAATGCTCCGAACACCCGCAGTGTCGGGTTACGTTCTTGGAAGCCCTGCATATACTCGTCCAGCAGTTCCTTTGCCAGTGCGCCGTTCTCGGTCAAGACACCCATATCATCTTTGTTGCCGATCTGGACGATCAACTCATGGAAGAGCTTTTCCTGCTTGCCTGTCCGCAGGTGCTCATAGTAGTCGTTGATACAGCGGTCCTTGCGCTTCTGCTTGGCGTTGTAGCGGTTCACTGCCTCGTCAAAAAGTTCGTGGTACACCTTCTGAATCGGTTCATCCCGGTACATAACATTCAGGCTGCTGCGCTTCGGGTCTACGTTTTCAGCGGTGAAACTTCTCCGGTTATGGTTGAGGGAGCCGGGACCCTGCATTGCGGAAATGGTTCTTTTCAATCGCACGTCCTTTCTCTGTGGAAGTAACTGGTGCCGGACACGGCAAAGGCTTTGTTACTTTCGTCGAAAGTAACGCAAAAGCACTTTTGACAGACGTTTCGTCCATCAAAAGATGTCTTTGCGCCCTGCCGGGGGCCTCCGTCTGCGGACGAGGTTTCGCTGCACCCAACAGACCGTTGGTGCCGGAGATCATATCAAAGCTGTCCTCAGCTTCCATCTTCCGGGTGTGATGAACCACCAGCAGGCAAATGCCGTACCTGTCGCTGAAAGTTTTCAGTTTGGTCACGATCTCGTAGTCGCTGGCATAGCTGTATCGGTCACCGCCGATCTCCCGCACCTTCTGCAGGGTGTCGATGATGATGAGCCGTACATCCGGGTGCTCCCGGATGAATCCTTCCAACTGCTGGTCAAGTCCCTCGCTCACGGACTTAGCTTGCGTTGCGAAGTAGAGATTGTTGGTCTCCTCTACCCCGAACATCCGGGAGAGCCGCCGCTGCAACCGGGCGTAATCGTCCTCCAACGCCAGATAGAGGACGGTGCCTTGATGCACCTCGTACTCCCACAGCGGAAGCCCCATCGCCACATGGTAGGCAAGCTGCCCCATGAAGAAGGACTTGCCCACCTTGGGCGCTCCTACAAAGAGGTAGGTGCCACTGTACAGCAGGTCGTTCACGATGGGCTTCCGGGGTGGATACACCGTGTCGTACAGCTCGGTCATTGATACCGTGTTCAGTCCGAAATTGTTTGACTTTTTCGCGGCTTGCAGATTGATTTGCTTGCCCGAATTTGTTATAATATTGGTGGTAATTTTATCAGACGACTGTACCGCATCTGCGCCAACAGATGCACCCGGTACGGTCGTTTTTCTATTGTCCGTCATTCGCATTCCTCCTTAAGTCCGTTCAACGTCAGGGCTGCCATTTGCAGGGTCTCCAGCAAGTCCGGCGGGACTTCTTCATCCACGGCCAGCCGCTGCAATTCCTGATAGATCAGCTCCATCTGGCCTCGTAGGGCTTTGTAGACCCTTGGGTTGCCTACCACGGTGATCTCCCGGTCAGTCAGGCGGCGGATGATATACTCCTGTTTGGTCAACCCGGAGAGCTTTACTTTGGCTTCCAGAACCTCGTCCTCTTCCGGGGACATTCGGAAGGCCACCACCTTGTTCCGCCAGCGGCCTTGCTGGTCGAGTACTCGTTCCATCTTCATCCCTCCCTTCGCTCCATGTCCAGCTTCTGCGCCATCTCCTGCTGCTTTGAGGGAAAGAGGTAGGCGTACTTATAGGTGATGTCCACGCTCTCATGCCCCACCCGGTCTGCGATTGCCAGAGCCGAGAAGCCCATCTCGATCAGCAGCGACACATGGGATGCCGCAGGTCGTGGATTCGTATCCGCTTCACCCCGGCTGCCTTGGCTCCCCTGTCCATCTCGTGGTGCAGGTAGCTCTTGGTCACCTCAAAGATCCGCTGGTCTGGCTGGACTTTGTAGAGGGATTTCAGATAGTCCCTGATCTCGTCCGTCAGAAACTGCGGCATCTGGATGACCCGGACGCTCTTGGGTGTTTTCGGGTCGGTGATCACATCCCGGCCTTTCAGCCTTTGATAGGATTTGGTGATGGAGAGCAGCCCCTTGTCCAAGTCGAAGTCTGCCGGGGTCAGAGCCAGCAGCTCGCCCTCCCGGATGCCACACCAGTAGAGGACCTCAAAAGCGTAATAGGACTGCGGCTTGTCCATCATCGCTTCCGCGAACTTGAGGTACTCCTCCTTCGTCCAGAAGAGCATCTCCTTGTGCTTTTCCGACCCCATGCACCCGGCTGTGGCCGCTGCGTTTGATTTCAGCCCGTAGAACCGGACGGCGTGGTTCAGAATGGCACTGAGCTGTCCATGGAGCGTCTTGAGGTAGGTCGGCGAGTAGGCCTTGCCGTTTTTGTCCCGGTAGTTCAGCATCTCGTTCTGCCATGCGATCACATCCCGTGGCTTTATCTCGCTGAGCCGTTTTTCTTTGAAATACGGTAAGATTTTCGTTCGGATGATGTGCTCTTTGGTAGACCAGGTGTTTTCCCGGAGCCGCTTTTTCTTGTCCGTGATATAAATTTCCACAAAGGCTTCAAAGGTCATGGTCAGGTCTGCTGCCTGCTGAAGAAGAAACTCACGCTCCCACGCCAGAGCGTCTTTCTTGGTGGCAAACCCCCGTTTCAGCTTCTTCTGCTTCACACCTTGCCAGTTCTCGAAGTAGAAGGAAGCGTACCATGTGCCCTGTTTGCTGTCCTTGTAGGCTGGCATCCTATCACTCCTCCCCTGCCCCGTAGATCTTCTCCTGATAGTACCTCCTGCTTACCCGGCCTCCTACGGTCGTGTAGCCTTTGGCCTTCAGTTCCTCGTTCCACTGGGCGATCATCTTGTACGCCAGACCCTGGGAGATGTCCAGTTCCTTTGCCAGCTCGTCTGCTTTGATAAAAATGCTGTTTGCCATTTTTTGTCCTTTCCTTGTCGGTTTCGTTTCGGTGCCGCTTCATCCTCGCTGACTTCCGGCAGGCATATCCCCTTTGCGGTGCTGTGCCGTCCCCTTACGGAGCGCTCGCTTCCTTTCGGAAGGTCTTGGCGGTTTGGGTCAGTTTGGCGGTCATTCAATTTTACTAAGCATTTTTGCTTATCTTTTTGTGCTCTCATTATACTAAACACATTCCGTTAAGTCAAGAGGCTTTCGGGTAAAATCTTAAACTTTTTTGTTTATTTTCTATTGCATCTCCTATTTTTCTGTGCTATACTAGGTTCAACAAATATGTTTAAGTCAGGAGGCAATCGCATGGCAGTCGGTGACCGCATCAAACGTGCCCGCAACCTCCGAGGTATGACCCAGAAAGAACTGGGCATTGCCATCGGGTTTGAGGAGAAGAGCGCAGACATCCGCATCGCACAATACGAAAGCAACACCCGCACTCCTAAAGAAGAGTTGCTCCGCAAGATTGCGGAGGTGCTGGACGTGAACTACCGTTCCCTCTATGAGCCGACCCTGTACGCCGCAGAGGATGTGATGTATACTCTGTTCGAGCTGGACGAGCACTATCCCGGCACCCGGCTCTATGAGGTCACAGACACCACCGACCCGGATTTCCCGGAAAAGCACATGGCAGTCAGCTTCCGCTATCGCCTGCTGGATGATTTCCTGAAGGAGTGGCAGCTCCGTAAGAAGCAGCTCCGGGAGGGCGAGATCACCAAGGAAGAGTATCTGGAATGGAAGCTCAACTGGCCACAAACCGCCGACGGCTGCGGCCGGTACGAGCCGAAGAAAAAGTGGCGTAAAGAATAAAAGACACAAAAATGCCCTCTGAAAAACTTACCGTTTCTCAGAGGGCATTTTCATGTCTCTCTTTATGAATAATCGTCTGATAGTATCAAAGCAGTATCACAGAGCCTTTTGACTCTCAAAATATTGCATTGCATCAATACTTTTCAGGGTTTGCAGATTACTCGAGCTCGATAGTTGCAGGCGGCTTACCGGTGCAATCGTAGAACACGCGGTTGACGTGCTTGACCTCGTTAACGATGCGGCTGGTGACAGTGCCCAGAACATCCCACGGCATATCGTAGCTTTCTGCGGTCATGAAGTCGGTGGTGGTCACAGCACGCAGCGCCACAGCGTAATCATAGGTGCGCTCGTCGCCCATGACGCCCACACTGTGCATGTTGGTCAAGGCTGCATAGTACTGGCTGATCTCCTTATCCAGACCCGCCTTTGCGATCTCCTCACGCCAGATCGCGTCGGCATCCTGCACGATTGCCACCTTCTCAGGGGTCACTTCGCCGATG
>ENA-OROX01002090-OROX01002090.1-human-gut-metagenome-genome-assembly--contig:-NODE-2090-length-14594-cov-9.646055_pt1 | contig 14594 bp, 12 predicted proteins | sample MGYA00242133_ERZ509058 | MGnify/ENA primary metagenome ERZ509058 (study PRJEB26280, sample SAMEA2338751) | human gut metagenome | biome: human gut; feature: human-associated habitat; material: faeces...
GTTTCGCAGAATTGCTACCAGATACGACAAGCTGGACGCCTCCTTCTTGGCCTTCATTTACCTTGCCGCCATTGCAATTCTGTTGATTTAGAACAAGTCTCCTAATTTTTCAAACAAGCCCTAACCAAATACTTTTGCGATGGTGTTAACAAAGAATACGCTTCTGCTCTCACTAGATCGAGCATACCATGAAAGCTGTGGCCCTCCGCGTATTTTACAGCTTATACTTCCCCTCCAGAAACTCCTGATAGCGGTCGCATATTGCCTGGACATCATCGCCGAATTCGATCTGCCTGCCTTTGTGGAGCCAGAGGATTTTACTGCACATCTCCTGTATCTGCTGGATGGAGTGACTCACCAGGATGGTGGTGGCCCCGCCGGTGATAATCTCCCGCATCTTGTTCTCGCTCTTCTTGCGGAAGGCCCCATCACCTACGGACAGCACCTCGTCGAGAATGAGGATGTCCGGCTTTACCAGGCTGGCAATGGAAAAGGCCAGACGGCTCTTCATGCCCGATGAGAGCTGCTTGAAAGGCCGATCCTCAAACTCTTTCAGCTCGGCGAAGTCGATGATCTGTTCGTAGGTGTCATCCATGAACTTCCGGGTATAGCCCAGCATGGCTCCCCGGAGGTAGGTGTTCTCCCGGACGGTCAAGTCGCCATCAAAGCCACTGGCCAGTTCCAGAAGGGCGGCGATATTTCCTTGCCGCTTCACCCAGCCCTTGGTAGGTTCCATAATGCCGGAGATCACTTTCAGCAGGGTACTCTTGCCCGCCCCGTTGGTCCCGATAATCCCCAACATATCTCCCTCCTCCAGGGAGAAGGTGATGTCCCGATCTGCCCAGAACTCCACTACCTTGTAGTTCCGTGTCAGCTTTCGCATCACATATTCCTTGATGCCGATCTCCTTGAAATCGCCAGTCATATACCGGATGGAGACGTCATGTACTTCCAGAATGCTCATGTCGTCCCTCCATTACACATAATACAGGAACCGGGTGTTGTACTTCTTGTACATCCAGCACCCGATGACCAGCACGATGGCCACGTCCGCCAGCATCAGTAGGTGGAACCAGATGGTGGGAATGGTGGCATCAATGACAATCTTTCGGAAGTAACGGATGAACAGGTACATTGGGTTGAGGAGAAAAAGATTTTGTATTATCTGAGGGTAACTGTCAATCGTGTAGAAAATCGCCGACATATACATCAGCAGCTGGGTGAACACACTCCACAGGTACTGGACATCCCGAAAAAATACGAAGAGCGCAGACAGGATCAGTCCCACCCCGATGTTGAACAGAACCAGGCAAACCACGGGGAACACCAGAAAAATGACCTTCCAGGTAAAGGTGATGCCGTCCAGGAAGCAGAACAACACGAACACCACCATGGTCAGGCCGAAGTTGATAAGTGCCTGCACATTTTTGGAGAATAAAAACAAATATTTTGGCACATTGACCTTGGTAAAGATCCCCGCGTTACTCATCAGGGATTGCATACCCTGTCCGGTGGACTCACTGAAAAAGGAGAAGATCAGGTTGCCACAGAACAGGTAGGTGGTATAGTGCTCCATGTTCCGCCCAAAGAACTGGGTGAACACCAAACGCATGACCAAAAGCATCAGCAGAGGGGATAAGATGCTCCAGGCCATACCTAGAATTGTCCGCTTATATTTTTTCTTGAAGTCACGTTTCACAAGTTCCTCAAAAAGAAATCGGTATTGAGGTATTTTTTGAATAAGCCCTTTTGGTGTTGCGTTGACCTTGTTGGAGTCTGGAAGTCTAATTTGAGAAAGCAACTTCGATATACCTGATATTAGCTGAAACGTGCATTTTTGGAATACGACCGAGAGTGCAAGTACAAAAAGAAACAAGGCCACAAAAAGCAGAATACTTTCAATTGCGATCAGGTGTGTCCCAGAGATAAATTTTCTAAAAACAATGTGAAATATCCTTTGATGGAGTAAGTAGAATGGATAGGAATATGTCCCTATAACAGAAAGCGTTTTAGGGCAAGATTTCCATGTAATTGTAACTACCGCTAAAAGTAAGTACAGCAAAATTCCCATCGAATGTAAAATAACCAGTCTATTAAACGGAAGTGTTATAAAAATACATACCAACAGCGGTATTGAAAAAAATATAGGGTTAATTTTTTTAACAATTTCAATATGTTTTTCTATTATCATTCCGACCCAGAACATCGCAATACCCGATGTTATACTAAAATACCCATTATTAAAAGAAAGTATTTGAAATTTTAAATTCAGGAAATAAATAATCATTACAAAAAAAGTTGCTTTTTTGTAATGATTAAGGAACAAATAACGTAATAGAGGGAATAGTAAATAGATAATGATAATTACACCAGTAAACCATTCGCCTACAAGAAAATAATTCCTTTCAAGTTGAGCAAGATACCCATCAACGCCCAAAAAAGTTAACAGTAATTTCCAGGGATTCCCGCCCCAAAACGGAGAGTATAGCCCACTTTTCACTACATATATGGCCATAATACTCCAAGTGATCCAATATAGCGGAAAAATAGAAACAGCTCTCTTAAGGTAAAATTTTTTAAGATTGATCGAATCCGAATAATTAGAAATGAGCGATGCTCCTGAGAGCAGGTAAAAAAGTGTCGTGCCTACCTGTCCCCAGGTTCCATTTGCGTGTGTGTGAAATATATTATGAAATCCCGTTACGTCATAACTTGCAAACTTGCCACTAAAATGGAGCGCTGCAACAATTATAACCGCGACGGCCCTTATAACGTCCAAATAAACTTTTCTCGTTTTCATAAATACAACACCTAAGTTCGCCACCGGCATTTTTCCTTACCTAGTGTCTTCTTCAATTATCCATTCAATAAACTCCCGGACTGCTCCATGGCCTCCTTCCCTTGTTGCAATAAATGATGCGATGGACTTTACCTTGTCAACGGCATTTGAGGGACAGCCGGCGAGGCCACAAATCTCCATACACGGTAAATCTAATATATCATCGCCAATGTAGGCGACCTCATCGGATATACATTGGAACTTATTCATTACCTGTAACATCGTTTCTAGCTTTTCATGCCGCCCTTGATATAGTTCAGTAATTCCCAATTCATGTGCACGATTTTCAACAATTTTTGAGGTTCGCCCTGTAATAATTACGGGCACGATATCATATCTGGGAAGTATCTCATTGATGCCATACCCATCTTTAATATCAAAAGCCTTAAATTGTTCACCTGTGGCACTCATATAGATCTTTCCATCAGTCAGAGTTCCATCCACATCCATAACTAAAAGTTTTATTTTATGCATATTAAGAGCACTCCATTTATTACGCCCTATATATCAAATATATGGGTACAAAAAGAGACATTTTATAGCGACCGTTATCATTGGGGAAGCTTTTCCATCATCCTTAAGCAGGAAAAGACTTCTCTATATGATTGCTTTTTCCCAAATTTGGTGGGTTCCATAATACCGGAGATCACTTTCAGCAGGGTACTCTTGCCCGCCCCGTTGGTCCCGATAATCCCCAACATATCTCCCTCCTCCAGGGAGAAGGTGATGTCCCGATCTGCCCAGAACTCCACTACCTTGTAGTTCCGTGTCAGCTTTCGCATCACATATTCCTTGATGCCGATCTCCTTGAAATCGCCAGTCATATACCGGATGGAGACGTCATGTACTTCCAGAATGCTCATGTCGTCCCTCCATTACACATAATACAGGAACCGGGTGTTGTACTTCTTGTACATCCAGCACCCGATGACCAGCACGATGGCCACGTCCGCCAGCATCAGTAGGTGGAACCAGATGGTGGGAATGGTGGCATCAATGACAATCTTTCGGAAGTAACGGATGAACAGGTACATTGGGTTGAGGAGAAAAAGATTTTGTATTATCTGAGGGTAACTGTCAATCGTGTAGAAAATCGCCGACATATACATCAGCAGCTGGGTGAACACACTCCATAGGTACTGGACATCCCGAAAAAATACGAAGAGCGCCGACAGGATCAGCCCTACCCCGATGTTGAACAGAACCAGGCAAACCACGGGGAACACCAGGAAAATGACCTTCCAGGTGAAGGTGATACCATCCAGGAAACAGAATAGCACAAATACCACCATTGTCAGCCCAAAGTTAATGAGTGTCTGAACGTTTTTGGAGAACAAAAACAGGTACTTGGGGACGTTAACTTTGGAAAAGATGGAAGCATTTCCTACGAGCGACTGCATTCCCTGAGAAGTGGACTCACTGAAGTAAGAGAAAATCAGGTTGCCGCAGAACAGGTAGGTGGTGTAGTGCTCCATATTCCGTCCAAAGAATTGGGTAAAGACCAGGCGCATGACCAGCAAGGACATCAGCGGGGACAATACACTCCAGGCCATGCCTAGTACTGTACGCTTGTATTTTTTCTTGAAATCGCGCTTTACTAGTTCCTCAAAGAGGAATTTGTATTGTTTAATTTTTTTAACTATCATTTCATACGGTTTAAGGCTGTTGCAATTTCTTCTGGCCTACGGCATAATGGGATGCGATTGTCACAAGTTTGATCGACAAATCCAAATCCATAAGCCACGCCTAAAAAGGAGAGTCCACAGGATGTAGCACCCTCTAAATCATGAATACTGTCTCCGATCAAAACAGTCCTATCAGGAGTAGTATATACGGCCTCCATGCAGAGCTGAAGCAGCTTAGCCTTTGTCCTTTCATCATTTTCATCCATACCATATACAGCAGAAAAGTATGTAAGTATGTTCATATATCTGAGTATCTTATAGGCAAACCGTTCCGCTTTCAAGGTGGCGACACCAAGTTGAGCCCCAAGCGAATGGAGTTGCTGTAGTGTCTCTGGTATACCTGGATAAAGTGTCGCTTCATAAATACCCTTTTCCGCATAATAAGAGCGATAGAATGTCAAGGCTCGTCTGGCATCTACTTCCGAAAACCCAAACCTGTCCCGATAGATCTGCAGCAGAGGCCCACCAATAACTGACCGCAGTTCGCCCAAAGGTGGCTCCGGTCTGCCCATCATTTTGTGGGCATAGCGGTGGCTGTTAACAATCCCTGGAGACGTATCAGCCAGGGTTCCATCCAGATCAAACACAACCAGTTGATATTTCATAAAACGGAATACCTCGTCGGCGTAAGAAAGCGATGTGGCGTGCCATCCAACGCCATTTTTAGTTGTCTGGATATATCGGCGTTCTTCTGCTCCGCCGCCTTCCGATCCATCATTGTCTTATAGGATGCAACGCAGTAATTGTTAGAGGAGTCCACATCAAACCCATCAAAACCCGCCAGCGCAATCTGGGATATGCCAGACAACACCAGTAGCCGGATCAACATGGCGCCCGCATTGTCGGACGAATGTCCCTCGCCCAGGTAACTAGTATAGTTGACAAATTTGATGTTGCCGGATAAATCACGTATGAGATTGGAGGTTGCCACCACGCAAGGGAATGCAGAGACCGCCTCACTCAAAGAGCCCAGCCGCTTCCGGTTGCTGATGAAGAGCAGATCAGCCGTATACTGCTCTGGAGCAAAGTTCACTGCGATTACAACAGGAACTTCCGTGTCAATATATTGCTGAATCTCTTTTTGGGAAGAATTCAGGCTGGCACCGGGTGCCAGCAGCAGAGCTGCCCTCCCGTTCAACTGTTGCGCCAGCTCTCGCCGCACATCCAAGTCGTCGATCTGGCAGTCCTGCAGAGAAAGGTAGAGACGCTCCACAAGATCCTGATGGTACATATCCCGTTGATCGGACGGGAGCAGACTGAGAATTTTGGAGATATCCTCCATATTCAAGGTTTCCTTTTGGAGCAGATAGGCGGCGTAATTGGGATGACATTTCTCCACTGCAGACAAAAAGTACGGCAGATCATACCCCCACCGCTGCTCAGCGTAGATGCTGAACAGGTACCTATCTGCAATAGCAAGCAAATGAGAGATTCGGTATTTCTGCACGATATTGACGTTGATATACTCTGCCAGTAGTTCTGTGGCAAGATTTCCCACCCCTCTGCCCATACCATAGACCGAGGCATCAATGATGATCTCCCGCTTGGTGTTCATCCGCATGAGCTCCTGCGCGTTGGAAAAGGAGAGCTGCAGATTGTTGTGGGAGTGGAACCCGACCTTGACCGTCGGATTCAGGTTATGGTCGATGAGGTAGAACAGTCGCAGTAGGTCATGCCGGTAGAGTATGCCCAGCGTATCTACCAGATAAAAGGCGAAGGGCTCCAGGCGGTTCACATCGGAGATCAGTTGAAGCAACTCCGCATCCGAATACGACGTGGTTCCGACGGGCTGAATAAAGATGCGGTACCCTTTCTCCATTAAAGTTGTGGCCGTACGCTTGGCCTCCTCCCACTCGTGCTTGTGGAAGGTCAGGCGAATCCCATCAATGGAACTACCGTCGTTGGGAAGAATTTTTTCGGGGGCGATATCCCCTAACGCGATCATGGCCACATACATACTATTTTTCTGTTTTGGGGCAATCAGGGGTGTGATTTGGGACACGCAGGAGAACACCGACTGGTTCGGATCATAGGGGACATCTCGCAGAAAACCGCACTCTATTATATCAATACCTGCATATGTAAGGCCGGTAATAATGTCATTGATTTCCTCTTTTCCAAACTTCCAATGGTTGATGTAACCGCCGTCCCGGAGGGTACAATCCAGTATAGAGACTTTATTCATAGAGTGATTTCCCCACTGTCTAGCCTTGCTCTTATTATTTTCCTGACTTTATTCAAATCTTTTTGAGTGTCCACAGATAAAGTCGTTGCATTTGTCATTATAAATTTAACTTTGTGGCCATTCTCTAAAAATCTAAATTCATCAATATCCTCAATGCTTTCCAAATAACCACGCGGAGTATCAATCACAAATTGGAGAGCTTTTTTTGTGAAACACTGAATGCCAACAAATTTTTTTAGAAAAAAATCACTTCGCCCTTTAGGATATGGGACAGGACTGCGGGCCATATAAAGGCCGTAGCCAAACATATCTGTTACAATTTTAATCTTAGAACTATCATACGCATCTATAGGATCGTGCAAAGTCATCATGCCGTTAGCAAAATAGCTTGTATTGGGGTCAATGTCAGTAGGAATTAATGCTTCGATTGCACTACTTTCAATCAACGGCTCATCGCCATTGACATTGATATAGAAATCCGCATCGATCTTAGTCGATACTTCATATAGTCGTTCCAGGTGTGTTGGGCAAGAATCTGATGTCATTACACTCGGAATGCCTTCTTGGTTACAGATATCCACAATTCTCTGATCATCCGTGGCCACATACGCCTCGCTGATTTCTGGAACTTTTTTTACCTGATTGTAGACCCACCAAATCATAGGCTTGCCGCAAATATCCGCAATTCCCTTCCCTGGAAAGCGTGTAGATGCATAGCGTGATGGAATTACTCCGATAATCTTCATTTTTTCACTTCCATTTGAGCAATATATTTTAGGAAAAATAATTCTATCAATCCTGCTTGCTTTTATCTTTTTCAATATAATAGAGAAGTCTTTTTTCTGTTGCGGCAAGAATTCCTTCCAGCATTCTGATTCGTTCTTGTTCAGGAGTGAGCGTCTGGCTGTCAATGCGTATACCCGTATGGGGCAGTTCTTTTTCAATCTTGGTATGCGTCGCCATATTCAGCAGCTCCTTGTTTTTGGAATAAATGAAAATTGTCTCGTCTTCAGTTGAAGCATAAAAGTCTTCTGCCTGCGGCTCTAGGACAGTCTTGTTTAGAACGACAGGGACCATATTGTCCCAAAGAGCATTATGTTCATAACTGTACCAGCAGTAGTCATCTTGAGAATTGATAAAAATTACACATGAATCATCCGGAAGTGTTTGGAGTAGCCGGATTACCATTTCGCGGCCAGCTTCGCCCTGATCGGTCACATTGTCAATCAAGAGTGTATAGGGACCTTTGTTTTCTTCATCATAACCGAGTAAATCAGGTATATTTCCAGACAACCGCTGGCACAAATACTTTGCCAATGTTACATTGATACCCAAATGGACTAAATTCTGGGTTATATTCTGAGCAATGGTAAGTGCCGCAAAGTAACGATTCGTAAAACGATAGTCGGCCATATAGGATGAACCGAGTTCAAGTGCCTGAGGGAAACTCTCTCTCAGACTCCAGACCGATGTTGAACTGACGGTTGCAATTGTTTCCGGCCGATTGTCAAAAATGAACGGCATAAATTCCGCCGGAAATTTTTGGCGAATGACCGTGGCATTTGGAAACAGTGCAAGATAGTACATTATGTCATCTGGATGAGGCTTTACGACTAACCCAGTGTCGCTGAGAAAGTAGTCCGCAAGCATCTGATACATGTAGCCTTGTTCTTCAAAAGACTGTAAGCGGAGATTGGCAAAATGCTCTGTTAACAGAACTGTGGCGTGTTCCGGGATTTTGAATTTTTGTATAGGTGTAAAAATTCCTATCACATAAGCCAGTTCTTCCTCAGATAACTCCTCGAGCGCGTCCACCACGCGAAAATCAATGGTTCTTTCATCCGGAACAAAGTCAGGGACCTGCGTCGCTACATTGCAAATCTTATAGAGAATGTTGGGATTGGAACCATCATATAGCCCAAGCTGCTTTATGTAGTCGCAATAGAAATCATATTTCAACACAGACTGGCGCTCATTGCGCTCCAGGATTTCTGGTCGACTCATAAGGCCAGCACCATCTTCTCCATAAATAAACGGGATTTTTCCCTCTGCAAGGCATACGCCAAGGGAGAACTGTGCTGCCCACACATAAATTTTTTCATATTGAGAGAATCTTCCAATACTGTCTTGGAGGTAAGAAGTCGCCTCTTCAAACGTGTGTTGGAATCGGTAATTTGCATCTATAATTTTCACTTCATCAAAATACCGTTTTAAGTTCTCAAACTCATTTAGCTTCTCCTTATTCCACTGGCTCAATACTAATGTTCCTTTTGAAGTGCTGTCCTTTACTCTGAGGAGGATTGCATTCAAAAGCTGATAGTTGCTAATTGCACCATACAAATTCATTGCTTAAGTGCCCACTCCTTTCATGATCTCTCCTATAGTGGACATTTTCATGTTTTTACTGTTTCCGCCAACTCCCCGTGCATATGGCATATGTGCAAAAAACTTTTTTGGATATGCCATATCTCGAATTGCCGTCCGGAATGGACAATAGGCATCATACCCTGGGATATAATAGAGGAACGGATCCTTTTCAAATGTTTCATGGTATATTTTCACAAAATCCACAATTCCTCGATGGATCTCCTCTATAATGTGGTAGCTTTCTACTTCCGGGAAGTCGAATTGAGTATCTCCCCTGCTACTAAAGCCACAAAAAGAAGGGTACTGCGCTTGGGTAAATAGCTCAAAAAAGATATTATTCATTCCTTTATTGGTGTTAGTGTGAGTATCATAATGATTCCGGTTATAGGAACGAGAAAAAATGTAAGGTTCAATGGTTCCATCCAGCAAAGAAGTTCCAATGTCCTCCGGTCTAGGCGGTCTTGAAGCGGCCTCCCAACAATGGACTTTGCAATCCATCTGAAATTCCTCTTCAATCAGATATTTCAAACCGAGCGGCCCACTGCCCAGCCATCCGACATCCACAATGGCAATTTTTGAGGCATTACCTACCTTGCTATTCAAATAGTTGCGGAGAACTGTTTTTTCTTCACTGTATGCAGCTACAACTACATCCCAATGGTCAATAAAAAATTTTTCTATCAACATTTGTTTTTCTCTAGTCAGGAGGGTGTTCTCATTCAAGTGATATTGACCCAAAAAGGGCTTTAAAGACTGCAATGATAAGGTTTCCAACAGCGAGTCAATCGTAATAACCTCTTCTGGCCTAAGCACTCGATAGAAGATGCATCTTCGCAAAAAGTCATCCCGATTCTTCAGGGCAGTATATTTGGTATTTGCGATTCTGGACCAGAGGAAATATTCATTTGGAACGTCCTCAAAAAGCATATTAAAGACTTTTTGATAAATATCACCATCTCGTGAAAGGAAAAGGATCTTGTCAATACCTTCCCGCTTTGCCTTGGTATGCATCCACTGGCAAAAGCCCAGAATGTACAGTCCGCCATAAGTAAAGCCGTACTCATAATAGGGGGAGTAGGTTCTGATTCCATTGTGCAGATGTGTATTCACAATTCCCGCATAGGCAGAGCCAATCAGTTCTGACATACCATCGGCCCGGTAGGGAGCGCCGATCTCATGACAATTACGGTAATATTTTGTTGCAATCCCGACCTTTTCCGCTGCTTTGATATCGGACGCCATGTTGTCGCCAATATGAACAATCTTTTTCTCAGGGTAATCCCGTTTTACATACTCATACAAACTGCCGGATCGTTTGCTGCAATCAAAGTCGCAGGAGATGTAGAGCTTCTCATAGCCGGTATATCCAGCGTTCTGCAGCAGCTGATTCATCATCTCTTGGGGCAGGTACATATCCGACACGATGATAATCGGCTTACCTTGTTCATGCAGCAGGCGGAATACCCGCTTCATGTAGGGATTGGCAAAGCAATACTGCAGTTCCGTCTCAAACTCTGCCTGAATGCCAGACTCTTTGGGGATTCCTGTCCGCTCCTCAACAATCGTATAGATGTCATCGATCGTAACTTCGTGGTTCCCCTTTTTAATCATTGCAATTTCCCGGGCCCGCTTTTCTGCCTCCGTTCGGATCCGGTAAAACTCTGTCCGGTCCAGCCGCTTACCCACCAGCATGAATAAGTCGGCTGGCTTTGCAAAAGGGCGCAGAATCAAAGTATCAAAAATATCAAAGGACACTACATCATACTGCAACAGGCTTTTGGCAAAAATAATCGCCGCACTCCGCTTTGACAATTCAGATTCTGCGCCATCCAAATAGGGCAAACGCCGCTTTCCCTGAGGAGACTCCGGCGATGTATAGTACAGGACACTATCCCGCCTCAACACCCGATAGTGCCAATTCAGTCGAACTAGCATCCACCAATGTTTCCAGCGTTTGTTCCTGTGCTCTTCACGGTGTGCGTCTACATAAGGTCCATATTCTCTCCGCACACCCCAATTTTTTTCTGCAAAATAGTAATAGAGCTTATCTTTTATCTTTCTGAACACCTGGCTTACTTCCTCTCTCCAAATAATGCTTTTAGCGTTTCTAAATATATCTATTTAGAAAACCGCCTAATGGCCATAGCAGGATATAAAACAATCTCTAACTACTTACAAGGACATCATTCTTATCCATTCTCCCAAATAGATATTCCAACGATACCACAGCCGCTTGTATGCCGGTAGGAACGCAATCGTTCCGTAAGGCCACAGCAGCCTAGGAATCGCTGCCCTAGTGGGCCGTTTGAAAAAGCGCCGGAAGATCCGCCGCAATATGGAGTACTCTTTCAACGCTGGTAACTGCTCTGGTGTTGCCAAAGCTAGGTGGTATGCCTCGGTGATATCGTCACATAAGGACAGCGTTCCCAAGTGCACAGCTTCTTCTCTTGTCGGGTGAACCATATAGCGGAGAATAGCTCGGTGGGTTTCCTCCCAGAGTTGCTGGGCTGGAAAGTCCAAAAAGCAGATATCCTCCAGCCGCTTTCCGGTATATTCCAGTACCTCGTGGACATAAGCATCCAAACCCCATGTCCTGTCTAGTGGTAACAATTTGGGAATATATCTGCCGCCGTGTTCGGTATAGCCAACAGTCATGCCATGAGGTGCGGGGAGCAGGCACTCAAACAGATTATTGCTAAAGCATATCTGATCCATCTTTCGGCTGCTATTCCGGAAATACCATGTGAGATATGTGCCGTCCTCTATCTCTTTGGGGGGCACGTACATACCGAAATAAAACCCCGTCAAAACTCCTGAAAAACCTGCAGATTGGAGTAGACATCTCAAGGATCGCTGCATGGAGCCGGTCCAACCACTATCCACCAAAGCAACCTGATCAAGCTCCAGTAATCCTTCCTGCTGCAGATATCCGATGGACGCACCATAGGATTCTCTGGATTTTTCCAGAGCATATTTATGGAAAAGAGCGCCATTTGCAAGTGCTGTGCACACCTGTTTATACTCCTTGTGATTCAGTAGCCGGTCTGGATCTATATCTCCCAGCCCACACTCTGCGCATACCTGTTCCATTTGCTGTTCGTCCAACTCTATGCGTTGCAATATGGAGCGTATCGTGACCTGATACCCCCCTTGCAACAGTAGCTCATCCATTTCACTTTGTTCCAGAAGATAGTAGCTCGGCGTGCGCAAAGCTACTCGAGAGCAGTACAGATAGCGGCACTCAATCTTTAGCCCGAACTGAGCACAAAACTGTAATGCGATCTCACGGAGTAGATAGCCATCACGTGCCAGAAAATAGAGCCTTTGCAGGCCTTTCTGATGTGCTTGATGTAGGATCCACCACACATAGTTAAGAAGCATAGGGCCAACAAACTTTTGAACCAAATTCTGTCCTAGTTCCGACATAAACCAGGTTTTATCCTCCTGTGTACCAGTTTTAAACACACATTTCTCCGGAAAGGAAGTATCTCAACATATCCTCTGTCTGCGGGCCATACCCCAGATGGCCTACCAACGTATTTTCGCTGACGATTGCAACCCGGCCATGTGTTACACAATACCTTGCGATCCACATCTCATCCAGGCCCATTCCCGCCGACCAGTCCACCGGAAACATACCCCAGTCCAGCCAGGACTTCCGGGAAAACAGAATTGCCCCTATGCTGAAGCGGATCGGACATACTGAGTAGGCCGGAGGTGCCTGGGCCAAGGTGGCGGCCAGAGCATCGATATTCCCTAGTACAGGCTGTGACTCCCCCCACATATAGCGGGCTGCATCCGCCTGGTCCAGGATCGCGGTGTGGTGATGAATACCATCGGTGATGACTGCGGGACCAAAGCGGCTTTCCCAATCCTTGGTTAGCCCCAACTTTTCCAAAATACGAACATATCCATATCCATTAACTGGGATCAGCGGTGCAGTGAGGCCGATTTCATACCCAGAATCTTTGGATGCCGTCTGCAAAGTGGCGTACAGGGTGTCAAAAAAGCCTTCCGTCAGAAATATATCTTCATCCAACTTATAGATATATTCCGCATCAGGGTGCAGGTGAATCGCAATGTTTTGAATGCGACTAACCTTATTCTTCTTTGTGGCCAGATAAGACCAGCCATTTTGGGCGCATAGCTGCCGGAGATCTTCAGACCGAAGACCACTGGTCAGAACACACACATCCACATCCTCAGGTAAAGTACGCTCCAGGCGGCCAAACACCGTGTCCCAAATGGTGGGCTTGTAACCTGCCAGAACCATACACAGCTTACGGCAATGTCTACTGCGGTCTTCAAAAAGCCAGGTATCCCGTAACGGAATAGGCAGTCTTCCGCGCCAAACCTTTCCTTCCTTTTGCACTGTTAGGTAGGGGCGAGATGTGGCTTTCTGGTAACAGTACACAGCCTCTTTAAGCCCATAATAGCCGCCATATAGTAAGGGGATCTTCTTTACATATCGTCCAATTTTCATGAAGCGCCCCCACATCTTATTATTGATGGAGCCAGCTTTTGATAGCTGTTTGGCCCGCACTCTTTCCCAATGCCCTCCGTCTGGTGCCCGGGGGTAGGAGTGCGTTGAGCAGGCACTTGCTCTGGCGCTCTCTCCCATTGGGTACAAAGTGGACTCGGGGCATTTCTAGAATCGAAGCCTGGCCCACCAGCCAGCCGGCATATATCCCCAATAGACGCTCGGCCAAATATCCGTCCACCCGCTGCTCTTGGGGGCCATAGCCACTGGTGTCCGTCCGACTGTCAAACTCCTCCAGGATGGGGAACAGCCATGCGCAGTAGTCACGGAATATATGGCGCTTCATGATAAAGATATTGCCGAAGTAGCAGACGGTGCCAGACAGATATTTCTCCATTGGCTCTGCCATCTCCGGGTGACGATCTTGCACGATCTTCTCTACCAGATCTAAATCCTTCCCATGATGAAAGGGCGCTGCAGCATAGTGCTCCCGCGCCGGTATATACATATCCTCTCCCTTTGGAAGGATCACGTCGCATTGCCGGATCAGGTTCGCGAAGCCCGCATATCCCAGCTTATCCAGCAGGGAGAGAGTGGGCTCCCGTTCAATTCGATAGGGCCGACGAGCGTTGACATCCGGATAGAGGTAGCGGCGGTAGTGGAAGAAGCCGTAGTAATCCGCATCGACGTTTTTCCATGCCCAGTACTGGGCAGTCAGCTCACAGTAGGAGCGGTTCTTTGGGGAAATATTCTCCCCGACATCATCATGGAGAAAATCAGGAAAGTGGGTATCTGCCAAGGACGCCCCTACTTGAATGGGGTTCAAGAGTGGGTGTTCCGGTACGGGAGACGGCTGGTGACAACAGACAAACAGCTTAATATCCGGCACAGATCTGTCCCATTTCATATGTTCGTCCACCCCACAGAGAGCTGTTCTTCCTCCAAGAGCCGGTCCTGGGCCTGATCCACCAGCAGGGAGATGCCGCGCTCGATGCCATCCCGGGTGGTCTGGTACAGTTTCCTCAGGCACCGAGGGCT
>ENA-OROX01002109-OROX01002109.1-human-gut-metagenome-genome-assembly--contig:-NODE-2109-length-14436-cov-3.319241_pt1 | contig 14436 bp, 10 predicted proteins | sample MGYA00242133_ERZ509058 | MGnify/ENA primary metagenome ERZ509058 (study PRJEB26280, sample SAMEA2338751) | human gut metagenome | biome: human gut; feature: human-associated habitat; material: faeces...
CCACCTGCGAATTGGTGTTCAAAAATGCCAAAGCCGAACTCTGCGGAAGCCGCAAATTGGGTCTTATCAAATACGTCATGGCATTGATGAACGGAGCCCGCCTCGGTATCGCGGCACAATCTGTCGGCGTCTCCGAAGCGGCATACCGCGAAGCCATCGCCTATGCACGCGACCGCAAACAATTCGGGCAAGCCATCATCGAGTTCCCCGCCGTTTTCGAAATGATCTCTTTGATGAAAGCCAAACTCGACGCTTCACGCTCGCTGCTTTACGAAACGACACGATTCGTAGACATGTACAAAGCATACGAAGACATTGCCAAAGAACGCTCGCTCGAACCCGAAGAACGTGCCGAAATGAAAGCCTACCAAAAATTGGCCGACGCATTCACCCCTATGGCAAAAGGCATGTCCAGTGAATTTTGTAATCAAAACGCCTATGACTGCGTACAAGTACACGGAGGGTCCGGTTTCATGAAAGACTACGCTTGCGAACGCATCTACCGCGATGCCCGCATCACTTCCATCTACGAAGGAACCACCCAGTTGCAAGTCGTGGCAGCTATTCGCCACGTCACCACCGGCACATATCTGCATCAGATCGAAGCATACGAAGCTGCTGAAATCGCGCCCGAACTGGAACCTCTGCGCGACCGCCTCAAAGCTATGAAAGCCGCCTACGTAAAAGCTGTCGAAACCGTCACTGCAACGAAAGACAACGAATACATCGACTTCCAAGCACGCCGCATGGTCGAAATGGCCGGTCATGTTATCATGGGACACCTCCTGCTCAACGATGCCACTCGTAACGAATCGTTCCGGCAGTCGGCCGAAGTATACATTAACTTCGGCGAAGCAGAAGTTGCCAAACACGCCGCATTTATCGAACGTTTCAATCCCGAAATGATGGCCGCTTATCGCAAATAAACGCAACATTTCATATCATTCGAGGAGGTATTCCAGATAAATGGAATACCTCTTTTTTATATCGGAAATTCAGTATGATTCCACTTCTTCCCTGACGTATCCCGCTGCATTGCGGGGTGTGGCTCATAAAATCGGAGCAGAAGCGAAAGGGAAATACATCTCACCCTCCTCCCCTGTGTCCCGCAGCATGGCGGGGTGTTTTTGCGCAGCAAAATATAGGGGAGAGCCGAGGAGCATGGCGATGAGGAGAGGTCTTAAAAAGACCCTCAGTGGAGATAATAGAGGTAACCCTCCTCTCCCTCTGTGTTCCTGAAAGGAATATAGGGGGAGTGCCCGAAGGGCGAGGGGGTTAGAATACAAGCAAAAGCACAAACCCCGATCTTTTTAACCCCTCTCATTCATTAACATTCAAGTCTATCCCCATGAATTTTCTACTGAACCACAACACCAACAAAAACACAATACTTTCACCCAGCCATAGAACGCCAATAGCGATTGTTCTCCGATACGACCGGCGACCTCCTCTCAAAAAAAATAATTTGCAGACTACCCTTTTCCACTATATATTTGTCTTGTATATAAATAGCCGTAAGATTTTCGACAACACGTCGGCTTTCAAAACAAAAACATTTATCATGAAAAAAATTACTCTGTTACTCGCGTTTTTTATCTGTCTGAACATCAGTTTGAACGCTCAGACATATCCCAAAAAAGAAAATGTCATTCGTCTGCTCACCTACAACACTCATTATTGCAAAGGAGGAAGCGACCCCGGCTCTATCGACGATTACAACACTCAGCGCCTTGCCTCGGTTATCGAAGCCCTCGACCCCGATGTGGTTGCCCTGCAAGAACTGGACAGCGCCATGAGCGACCGTAGAAGGAGAGATCTGTTAAAACAAATCTCTGAATTTACCGGACTCGATTATCAGCACATCTTCGGAGGTTTAGCCCCCATCAATGGCGGTAAAGTAGGTCCGGGACTACTCTTTAAAAAAGATTTGGAAGTAGTAAAGAAAAAGATTATTCCGTTAGCAGGCGATGAAGCCCGTAGCGCAGTACGGGTGGATTTCGAGAAATTCACATTCATGGGAACCCATCTCGACCTAAACGATGCAAAAAGAACCCAAAGCGCAAGCACATTGGTCAATGAAACCGACTTTATCCGCAAACCCTGTTTCCTCGCCGGCGATTTGAACGATTCTCACCGATGGAGCAACGGAGGAATCGCATTCCCTGTACTGGCCGATAAATTTTCTATCGTCAGCGATACAGAAGGTAACACCATTCCGGGCCGGACCGACAACGGGGCTCTCATCGATTATATCTTGTTCAAAGATTATAAAGACTCGGGAATTAAAATCGTTGAGACACACATTGTCCGCACGTTGAAAGTAAATGGGTCTGTCATTGACTTAGGATCGATATCCGACCACTACCCCGTTTATGTAGACATCGAGATTCCCGGGCTAAGCGGAATCGAAAATGCCTCCCGAAGCAATTCGATTCGAATATATCCCACCCAAGTACAAAACACATTAAACATTCAAAGCGAATCCCCCGTCAGAAAAATAAACATCTACTCGATGACCGGTCAAAAACAATTAGAGGCAAACAACCCCGGCACGGCATCGGTCGACATCTCCTCTTTATCGAACGGAATATACATCGTGGAAATTTTCGCAGATAACGGCACGACATTCAAAGGAAAGATTATCAAGAGATAAGTCATTCTTATTAAACTTATTTATACAATTATCAAAGTCCATATAAATGAACTTCGAGTTCTTTTTATCCCTATAAAAACAGCCGACAAACACATAAAACACATCATGAAGAAAGCAATATTACTCTCTATCGTTTTGGCCGGGACATTGTTCTCGGTAAAACCGCAGTCCTATCCCAAAGCCCCGGGAGCAATCAGACTACTCACTTACAACACCCATTATTGTAAAGGAGGTTATGATCCGGGAGAAATCAACGAAAGCAACGTGAAAAAACTTGCACAAGTCATCAAAGCTTTGGATGCCGACGTCATCGCCTTGCAAGAATTGGACAGTGCCTCTCAAAGCCGGGGAAACCGTTATCTGCTGCACGAAATAGCCAAACATACAGGAATCGAATATACCGATGTGTATGCCAATGCGGCTCGCTTCGACAAGAAGGGAAGCATCGGTTGCGGCGCATTGGTTAGAAAAAATCTGCCGATTGTCAGCCGGTACATCGCTTATCTCCCGGGAGACGAGCCAAGAGCGGCCATTCAACTGGAACTCGAAAAATTTGTATTCATCGCCACACATTCCGACCTCAATAACGAAAAACGCAGACAAGGAACTAAAATCATTTGCAACGACTCCCGCGAAATGAAAAAACCCGTATTCGTGGCCGGAGACCTCAACGATTCTTTCCGCTGGTCGCGAAACAGCGCATCTTTCCCTCTATACCAAAAAGATTTTATCATTGCAAGCGACACGGTCGGCAACACGATCCCCGGAAGAACCAACAACGGCGCATTGATCGACTTCATTTTATTGAGCAAAAAAGGGAAGAATAAGATAAAAATAGTCGACAGCAAAATCGTGCGAGAAATAAATATCGAGGGAAAAACGATAGATTTGGGTGAAATTTCGGACCACTATCCTGTATTCACAGATATTATATGTAAATAAATTTAATTGAAACTTTCATAAAGCCATGTTAAGACACTGTTTCTTATTCATAGGACTCATAGCCTTATGGATCACTTCTTGCTCCCGGACTCCGGAATATACAGACTCTGCCGCCCGGCTCGCCGAACGCATTGTGCCATCGCACTCCGATGATTTCATCTTTACGCTCGTTCCTGCCGAAAAAGATTTCTTCGAACTAAGGCAGAATGGCGATAAAATAGAGATACAAGGGAATAACGGAATCTCTATGGCACGCGGACTAAACCACTATCTGCGCCACTATTGCCATGCCTCTGTTTCTTGGTGTGGCGATAATCTGGCTTCCATACCCGATACACTGCCCGCAGTCGGTGAACCGGTTCATATCGAAGCCTCTCAACCCCTGCGGTATTATCTGAATTATTGCACATATAGCTACTCTATGGCTTTTTGGGGGTGGGAAGAATGGGAAAAAGAAATAGACCGCATGGCCCTACAAGGTGTCAATCTCCCTCTCATGGCTGTCAACAGCCAGTACGCCGTTTGGCAAAATACGCTCAAAAGACTGGGATATAACGAAAAAGAAATATCGGAATTCCTTCCCGGAGCCGGCTATGAAGCGTGGTGGCTCATGGGTAATCTCGAAGGCTTCGGTGGCCCCGTTTCCCAAAAATTCATAGACCGGCAAACCGACCTCCAACAAAAAATGCTGCGTCGCATGAGAGAGTTGGGTATGGCTCCCGTCTTTCAGGGATTCTATGGCATGGTTCCCAACAGTTTAAAAGAAAAATTCCCCGAAGCCAACATCAAGGAACAAGGTGAATGGCAAACCTATCAGCGTCCTGCGTTCCTAGACCCGAACGATCCCCTTTTCGATAAAATCGCCGACATATACTACGACGAACAGGAAAAACTGTTCGGTAAAGCCGTCTATTTCGCCGGAGACCCATTCCACGAAGGAGGTCAGTCGGAAGGTATCAATGTAAAAGCCGCGGCTAAAAAAATACTGCAAGCCATGAGACGCAAAACCCCAGAAGCTGTATGGATCATACAAGGCTGGCAACGTAATCCCATGCGCGACCTATTGGAAGGGTTGGAACATGGCGAGGCCATCATTCTCGACCTCATGGCATGCGAGCGTCCCCAATGGGGCGGCATAAAAAACTCGTTGTTTTACAAAGCCGAAGGACACATGCACCACGACTGGATTTGGTGCGCACTGCCCAATTTCGGCGGGAAAACAGGGCTGCATGGCAAAATGAGCAGTTATGCCTCAGGAGTAGTCTTTGCCAAAAACCACCCGTTGGGAAAAAACCTATGTGGAATAGGAACAGCACCCGAGGGAATCGGTACGATTCCCGTCGTATATGACATGGTATACGACATGGCTTGGAGAGAAGATAGCATCGATATAAAAGACTGGGTGAACCAATATACGCAATATCGGTACGGTAAAGCCGATCCAAACTGCAATCGAGCTTGGGAAATTCTGTCGAAAACCATTTACGAATGTCACAATGAAATAGGAGGGCCCGTCGAATCTTATATATGTGCACGCCCCTCCGATACAATCAAACACGCCTCGTCATGGGGTACTGCCGAGATTTTCTATGATCCCGCAGAAATCGTTACAGCATGGGAATGCATGTATAATGTCCGACACGAATTCGCACAATCCGCAACCTATCAATATGATTTGGTAGATCTCACACGACAAGTTTTAGGTGATTACGCAAAATATCTTCACAAACAGGCGGTAAACGCCTTTTATCGAAACGATTTAAAAGGATTTCAAGCCTATTCCTCCAAATTCCTCGCTCTCATTCGAGACGAAGACAAACTATTGTCCACCCGCAAAGAGTTCAACGTGGGAACATGGATAAACCAAGCACGCAACGCCGCTTGTACGCCTCAGGAACAGGAGCGTTTCGTTGCAAACGCAAAAAGACAAATTACCACTTGGACAAACCACGACTCAAAACTCCACGATTACGCCCTTAAAGAATGGAGCGGGTTGATGAGAGACATGTATCTGCCTCGTTGGGAAGCATGGGTCGACTACAAACTGGCTCTATTGAGAGGAGAAACCGCACAAGAACCCGATTATTTCCAAATCGAAAAAAATTGGGTCGACTCCGATACACGCTACGATAGTACCTCTACCGGAAATGCGATTTCTGCTGTTGAAGAAATCTATAAAAAATACTTCATCGAATTACAACAAACCTATAAAAACATTTAAATATCCCGGTTCTCCTATGTAAAAAAGCCTATGTCGGTTGTCTTTTTACAGAAACAGAATCCTTAAAAACATACCACATTATGCGACACAAAATTTTTATAGCCTTTTTATCCCTTCTCACCGCCACATCGACCCTCGATATGGCAAAAGCCCAATCCCTACCATACAAAAACAAAAATCTCCCCATCGAGGAACGCGTAGAAGACTTGCTGAACCGCATGACTGTCGATGAAAAAATCGCACAAATACGGCACATACACTCTTCGAAAATTTTTAACGGGCAAGAGCTCGATATGAAAAAACTGACCGATTGGGCAGGTAATACTTCATGGGGATTTGTCGAAGGCTTTCCCCTCACCGGCGACAATTGCGCTAAAAGCATGTATCTCATTCAAAAATACATGGTAGAAAAAACCCGGTTGGGAATACCCATCTTCACAGTTGCAGAATCTCTGCACGGTGCTGTGCACGACGGAGCCACCATATATCCCCAAAACATCGCTTTGGGGAGCACCTTTAATCCCGAACTGGCACGAAAGAAAACGCAAATGATTTCCGACGATCTCCACAGCATGGGATTTCGACAAGTTCTATCCCCCTGTATAGACGTAGTGCGCGATTTACGTTGGGGACGGGTCGAAGAGTCCTATGGGGAAGACCCATATCTATGCGGCCTTTTCGGCATCGAGGAGGTTTCGGGGTATCTCGAAAACGGCATATCGCCCATGTTGAAGCATTACGGCCCGCACGGCAACCCGTTGAGCGGATTAAATTTAGCCTCGGTAGAATGCGGATTACGAGATTTGCACGAAATCTATCTCAAACCGTTCGAAATGGTTGTTAAAAACACCGGAATATTGGCAGTCATGTCGACCTATAACTCTTGGAACCATATACCCAACTCAGCATCACATTATCTGCTTACCGACATACTTCGTGACGAATGGGGCTTCAAAGGATATGTATATTCCGACTGGGGTGCTATCGAAATGCTCAAAACATTGCATTTCACAGCCCGCAACTCCTCTGAGGCCGCCATTCAAGCCATTTCTGCCGGGCTCGATGCCGAGGCATCGAGCAAATGCTATCCCTTCCTGAAAGGATTGATCGAAAAAGGCCAGTTCGATGAAAAAATTCTCGACACGGCTGTCCGCCGGGTTTTATTCGCAAAATTCGCTATGGGACTCTTTGAAGACCCTTACGGCAAAACCTTCAAAAACCGTAAACGACACTCCCCGGAAAGCGTCAAACTCGCCAAAACGATTGCCGACGAATCGACCGTTCTGCTGAAAAACGAAAACCAGCTACTGCCGCTCGATGCCAAAAGCCTGAAATCGATCGCCATTATCGGGCCCAATGCCGACCAAGTCCAATTCGGAGATTACACTTGGAGCCGCAACAACAAAGACGGTGTCACCCCGCTACAAGGTATCAAGAACCGGGTAAACAAAAACACCGCCATACACTACGCCAAAGGTTGCAGTCTCACATCATTGGACACATCGGGAATAGCCGAAGCGGTCGAAGCCGCCAAAAACAGCGAAGTAGCCGTAATTTTCGGCGGTAGCGCCAGCGCCGCTTTGGCTCGTGACTACAAAAGCTCCACTTGCGGAGAAGGGTTCGACCTGAACGATTTGAACCTCACCGGAGCGCAATCGCAACTAATACGCGAAGTATATCGAACCGGCACTCCCGTCATACTTGTATTGGTAACAGGAAAACCTTTTGTCATAGAATGGGAAAAGAACAATTTGCCCGCTATACTCGTCCAATGGTATGCCGGTGAACAAGCCGGAAACTCCATTGCCGATATCCTATTCGGAGAAGTCGTTCCTTCGGGAAGACTCACTTTCTCTTTCCCTCGCAGCACCGGACATTTGCCTGTCTACTACAACTATCTGCCGTCCGACCGTGGATTCTACAAAAACCCCGGAAGCTACGACTCACCCGGACGGGACTATGTTTTCTCGGCTCCTTCGGCTCTATATAGTTTCGGATACGGACTTTCCTATACCTCGTTCGTTTATAAGAATCTCTCCACCGACAAAGACAAATACGAATTGAACGACACGATACACGCCACAGTAGAAGTAAAAAATACAGGGAAATACACCGGTAAAGAAGTAGTTCAATTATATGTCCGAGACAAAGCCAGTACCTATGTGACACCGGTAAAACAACTGCGCGACTTCAAAAAAATAGAATTAGCGCCCGGTGAAACCCGCACCGTACAACTTCAAGTACCCATCTCCGATCTCTATTTGGTCGACGAGAAAAACCAACGCTTCGTCGAAGCCGGCGAGTTCATTTTGGAAGTAGGACAAGCATCGAATAATATCATTTTGTCGAAAACTATCGTGGCGGGAGAACCATCGACGATCGGGAATGACGAAATCGTAAAACCTAAAAACAAAAAAAGTTCCCGCCAAATGGAAGTGAAAGGAGAAGTGCGTGACGTGCAGGCTACCCTCGTTCCCGATATGCAGATTATTGAAAAAAGCACCGGAAAAACCATTGCTGTTACCGACGCAAAAGGTCAGTTCAAATTCACTACCGGCAATCACGAATATCTCATCTTCAAAAAATCGGGATACCAAACTGTCGAAATAGAAGTAAACAACATGAATGTAATCAACATTACTGTAAACTACGGAGAAAACTAACGACCCTATTATTCATCTCATAAAAATTATTTATAATGAAAAGAGCACTTTCTATTTCTTGCCTATGGATTTGTCTTCTCGTCCTATCGAGTTCTGTAATCATGGGTCAAGACAACCATTTGGACATCACTCCCACTCCCCAAAGTTTGGTTCAGAAAAACGGACATTTTACTTTAAATTCCAAAACCTCTTTTGCCATTGGGAAAAACCAAAGAGCTGATTTAAAAAAAGTAGCGGCCTATTTCCAGTCAAAAATCCTATACTCCACAGGATACAATCTAAATATAAAAAACAGCGGAAGCTCAAACGCTATCAGTCTGCAAATAGACAAGTCGCTAAAAATAGGGAACGAAGGCTACCAACTGACAGTAACCCCCAAAAAGGTAATTGTCAAAGCCAAAACTCCGCAAGGAATCTTTTATGGCATGCAATCGGTTATGCAGTTGCTTCCTCCCCAAATCGAGAGCGAAACGATTATCGATAACGTAGCATGGGAAATCCCTTGTGTGGAAATCAAAGATGAACCCGCCTATGGATACCGAGGTATGATGCTCGACGTATGTCGCCACTTCCACGACGTGGAATTTGTAAAAAAACAACTCGACATCATGGCCATGTTCAAAATGAATTATTTCCATTGGCACTTGACCGACGACCATCTGTGGACCATAGAAATAAAAAAATATCCCCGTCTCGCCGAGGTTGGCTCTGTACGCCGGAATGCCGATGGAAGCATACATCGGGGCTTCTACACACAGGAACAAATCAAAGAAGTCGTTGCCTACGCAGCAGAGCGGTACATTACCGTTATCCCCGAAGTAGAACTTCCCGGACATGCACTTGCCGCTTTGACCGCATACCCCGAATATTCATGTACAGGAGGCCCGTTTGAACTACGCAACAAATGGGGCGTGGAAGACAACGTATATTGCGCCGGGAATGACAAAACTTTTGAATTCTTACAAGACATTCTCGAAGAAGTCATTCCTCTGTTTCCCGGCAAATTCTTCCATATCGGCGGTGACGAATGTCCCAAAGTAAGATGGAACGAATGCCCCAAATGCCAAAAAAGAATCAAAAACGAAAACTTGAAAGATGCCCACGAACTGCAAAGCTATTTCATTCACCGTATCGAAAAGATAATCCTTGCTCATGGAAAATCGATGATCGGCTGGGACGAAATTCTCGAAGGAGGACTGGCTCCATCGGCGACAGTGATGTCTTGGAGAGGAGAAGAAGGAGGAATTGCCGCCGCTTCTATGGGACACGATGTTATCATGACACCCTCCAAATGGATGTATATAGATCATGGACAAGGAGCTGTCGAAACCGAACCCATTGCCATTAGATTCGGACTCCCTCTCGAAAAGACTTATAGCTACGACCCCAAATCTCCAAAAATTCCAGAAAATTTGCGTCACCACGTTTTAGGAGCACAATGCAACATGTGGACCGAATATGCCGTAACCCCCGAGTATACCGAATACCTGTTATATCCCCGCATGCTGGCTTTGGCAGAATTGGATTGGACACCCAAAGAGAAAAAAGATTACAACTCTTTCACTCGTCGGCTCGACAATCAATTGATCCGACTCGATATGCACCACATCAACTACCACATACCCATGCCCGAAGGCCCTATGGCCGACCGTATTGCATATACCGAAAATACCACGCTGACGTTCCACAACAGCCGTAACTATTCTATGGTATATACGACCGATGGAAGTGATCCTCAAACAAATTCGACAAAATACGAAAAGCCGTTATATCTCAATAAAGATGTAACAGTCAAAATAGCCACTATGCTCCCCTCAGGGAAATTAAGTCCGGTACGCTCTATCGAAGTAGTTCACGAAAAGCTCATGCCGGCTACCGAAAAAAGCACCCAACCCGGTATCGAGTTGAGACGTACCGAGGGAAACCTCTATTTTGTAAAAGACCTCGATGGAGCGCATTGGAGTGCACCGAAGATTGTCAAAGATTTTGAATTCAAACCGGATATCGAAGACAAAGGAGCATACTGCTACACCGGCTACTTCGAAGTTCCCGCCGATGGCATATACTATTTTTCCTCCGAAATGGACGAACTGAGAATAGACGGAAAGGTCATCATCAGTAACGACGGTAAACTCATACGCCATTCTCGCACACGTAATTCCATCGCTTTGCAAAAAGGCAAACATGCATTCCAGCTACTGATGATTAACAACAACATCGGCGGCTATCTGCGCACATGGAACAACAAAGGTTTTATCTTGGCTCCCGAAGGGAACGAATTAGAACTACCCAAACCCGAAAAACTAACCCATTAATCAAAGATGCAAATTGAAACAACGGGGAAGTCCTAAGAGTAGGACTTCCCCGTTGTCATATTATCCATACGCCAACAAGTATATTTGTTTCTGCCCTCGGTTTACACTATCTTTGCCCAAAAGAAAGCAGCAAATGGACTCAGAAAAAATAAACCGGCTCATCGCAGAAAACAATTTGGAAAAAGCTCTTGCATACATCGACGAATGGCTCTCGAACCACTCGAAAGACGACAAGGCATACTACTTGAAAGGACTCGTCTTTTGGAAACAAGGAAACTGGAAACTCACAATTGAGAACTATCTGAAAGCCATAGAAATCAATCCAGACAGCCCGGCCAAACAAGCCTATGAAATGGTAATGAACATTATCAATTTTTCCAATCCCGATCTATACAATCCGTAATCACGGATTAAAAAATCAAAACAAACAAGGCCAAATATACCAGCATTTGCAAACCTTGTAAAATCCACGAAATCTCTCGTCGGGTACTATACACCCGATAACTAATCCACGTAGATAAAACCACATACAAAGGCAATAACATGACCAAAGCCCAAGGTAAAGCATCGCCAGCGGCTTTTTCGACAAATACAAACGTTGCTCGGTTCATCAACCACGGCCACGCAAAAACCGGCAAAGCCGTTATAAGAATTAAAATCTTGAACCAACCGGGAACTTCCCGTGACGACTTTTCTTTCTCCATACTATAAACACTCATTCAAACAAATAGAATCGGCAGACTGTAATCACAGAAAAACCGCAATCATATCTGTGCGATCTGTGTTTCCGCCTCCGGGCGCAAAGAGGATCGCCCCGTACAATCAATCCATTCTACACTTTATGCAAATATACAGAAAACAAGATTGAAAAGTGAAAAAGGTTGCAATATAAAAATTTGAGTGTACCTTTGTCCCGAAATTCAAACAATCAAAATTATGTCTACATATACCGAAGATACTCGTAAAGTAACGACTCACCGCCTGATGGAAATGAAACTCCGCGGCGAAAAAATTTCGATGTTAACCGCCTATGACTTTTCAATGGCGACTCTTATAGACCAAGCCGGAATCGATGTCATTCTGGTAGGCGACTCGGCATCCAATGTAATGGCCGGAAATGTAACGACTTTACCTATTACTCTCGACCAAATGATTTATCATGGGAAGTCGGTTGTCAGAGCCGTTAAACGTGCCTTAGTCGTCGTCGATATGCCATTCGGCTCCTATCAGGGCAATTCCAAAGAAGCTGTTGCCTCGGCAATCAGAATCATGAAAGAGACGCATGCCGACTGTGTAAAGATGGAAGGCGGAGCCGAAATCCGTGAATCTATCGAGCGCATACTCAGTGCCGGGATACCCGTTATGGGGCATTTAGGTCTGACTCCGCAATCCATTAACAAATTCGGTACATATACCGTTCGTGCTCGTGAAGAGGCAGAAGCCAATAAACTCATCGAGGATGCTCATCTTCTCGAAGAGATAGGGTGTTTCAGCCTCGTTCTCGAAAAGATTCCGGCAGCATTGGCCACCCGGGTAGCTCAGGAAGTAACCATTCCGGTCATCGGTATCGGAGCCGGTGGTGGTGTAGACGGACAAGTCCTCGTCATGCACGACATGTTGGGCATCAACAAAGGTTTTTCCCCACGGTTCCTTCGTCGATACGCCGATTTAAGTACAACAATCACCGAAGCGGTACAAGCCTACGTAAAAGACGTGAAAACACAAGATTTTCCCAACGAAAAAGAACAATACTAACTACTGTCATTGGAGAAAAACTACGTTTCGACCATTCGATAAAATTCATCACGAACATTTCATAAACAATTATTTTCATGATTAAGAATCGCAATTATTCACTCGATTTATTGAGAGTTATTGCCTGTTACTTGGTCATTCAACAACATGCCAGCGAATTTTACTACATAGGAGAAGGAGGAACGGTTGTTACCGGAGACAATACTTTTTGGATTGGTATCATAACCACATTATGCCGATCATCTGTACCTCTATTCGTCATGCTGTCGGGATTCTTGTTACTCCCTATGCAAGACAAAATTTCTACATTTTTTCGCAAGCGTTTCACCCGAATCGTATATCCATTCATCGCATGGTGTGTATTATATGCCGGATACTACGTATTAAGCCGTGGGGATTCTTTTAGCCAAATGGCACTTAATATTTTACACATTCCTGTGAATTTCGGGTGTGAAATAGGTCATTTATGGTATATTTACATGTTAATCGGGCTCTATCTGGTAACCCCGATTATTTCCCCCTGGTTACAACAAGCTTCTAAACGAGAACTGGAAGGATATCTCGGCTTGTGGATAATCACAACTTTTCTCCCGTATATTCATTTAGTTTATCCCGAAGTGCTTGGCGAAGCATTCTGGAACGACACACCGTTGCTCTATTACTTCACGGGATTCATCGGATACTTCATTTTAGGATATTATCTGAAAAGATTCGGCTATCCTTCTGCGGCATTATCTTGGATAATACTCATAGTCGGTTTCGCGCTCTCGGCCGGGATTTTCTGTTCACGTATCGATACGGTTCCCACTGTGCCCGAATTGGAGCTTAGTTGGGGATTCTGTACGGTAAATGTATTCCTGATGACATTAGGCCTCTTCTCTCTAATCGGCCGATTATCTTTAAAAGGGAAAAATGCAGCCTGCAAACTGCTGTCGGATATATCGATAAAAAGCTATGGAATGTACTTAGCCCACATTCTGTTTCTAAATTTCTATTATGGACTATTCAAGTCTATCTCGGATGCGGCCTATGTCACAATTCCCTTGATCGCCGTGTGTACATTTATTACGGTTTACATATTCGTATATTTGTTATCCTACCTGCCCAAAAGCAAGTATATCATAGGATAATTTATAAAACCTGTCATCAATAATAATGCCGCTTCTGATAAGAAAGCGGCATTATTATTTTTCGCAGAGAACGAGCTCCTTCTCATTCTTCGTTTTTCTTTAACAAGTCCCGAATTTCCGACAACAATTTCACCTCTTCGGAAGGAGCCGGGGCAGGAGCAGGAGCCGTTTGTTCTTCCTTTTTCTTTTCCGTTAACTTCGTCAAAAGTCGAATAAACAAGAAAATAGAAAAAGCAATAATCAAAAAGTCGAAGGTTGCTTGTAAAAAATTACCATAATTAAGTGTAACCGCAGCCTGTTCTACCCCATCGACTACTTCAGGCCCTTTCATCACCCATTTTAAATCTGTAAAGTTGACACCGCCGATCAGTAACCCGAGAGGTGGCATGATGATATCGGCGACAACCGAAGATACGATTTTTCCAAAAGCGCCACCGATAATTACACCGACAGCCATGTCGATGACATTGCCTCGCATGGCAAATTTTTTAAACTCTGCTAAAAATGAACTTTTCATAATAGTACGAGTTATTAATATTAGATAGATTACTCAAACTCAACACAATGCAAATAAAGAAATTTTTCTTTTATTTTCACATTCACATACATTGTATTCAAAAAAAATATTTACCTTTGTATCGCAATTTTAGGAACAAAATATACTTGTATGAAATACAAAATTGCCTTTTTAATTGCGCTGCTTGCTTTGATGAGTTGTTGTGCGACACCTTGTGGTTGTTAAACAATATTACAAATG
>ENA-OROX01002135-OROX01002135.1-human-gut-metagenome-genome-assembly--contig:-NODE-2135-length-14257-cov-3.667864_pt1 | contig 14257 bp, 20 predicted proteins | sample MGYA00242133_ERZ509058 | MGnify/ENA primary metagenome ERZ509058 (study PRJEB26280, sample SAMEA2338751) | human gut metagenome | biome: human gut; feature: human-associated habitat; material: faeces...
GTTGCGTCGCGTTGCCGTGTCCTGCCGTGCCGTGCGGCCCGTTGCCGTTGTTTGCCATGCCGGTGTCATTCTTTACTTGAATCTATCAACATTTACTTTACAGTCCGATTTATCGTACCATGAAATTTCCTCACCTTTATTTGCAAATACTACTTGACATTTGCCACGCGTTGTGGTACAATGGGGACAGTTAAAGAAAGTTAGGGAAACAACAGAAAGGATTGATACAAAATGACGCAATACGCATTATTCTTTATTAAACAAAATGAAAGGTTTGTTGTTAAATTGTATGAACCAGAAATTTTGCATTGCCTAATTGATAGAATTGAAGCGGGTTACATTTTGCATTATATTCAAGAGGTGAAATAATTGTGTTTGATGAATCAAGAGAAATTAAGCTAATTGAATTAGGCAATAACGGCTTTAATAAAGTTGTGCGAATCAGGGTAGAAAATATAGCACGTTTAAAACAATTGTTGATACTTGATGAAAATAATTATTGCTGGCAAATGGGCGGCTATATAGTGCATGATATAGCAGGGTGCCTAAATATTATTTATAAATGTTTTGTGAAATGTGAGGTTATATATGAATAACAAAGATTTACCGACAATGCAAAGTATAATAGCTTTGGTCAAATTTTTAATTGATACATGGCGCACGGCTAAATGTTCTGATAATGAACTTTGTAAAGTATGTAAATATAACGAACTTTGTGCAAAAATTGAAGAACTTGCAAAGGTGGTTAACAAATGAAAAAACATCAAAGACTTGAAATGGTAGAATTAGTACAAGAAATTGAAATGTTAATTGACGATTGGCATTTTACAAAATGCCCATATGACGAAACAGGCCCGCTTTACAAAAGGTGTAAAGGTTGTCCGCATATTAAATTATGTAAATGCTTGATGCAACTATCTTATATTAAATGTGAAAAGTATAAAAGTAACGGAGAATTGAAAAATGAGCATCTATAATGTTTGGCACTTGTTAAGCCGTTTTAATAGGGTATATGCAGTATCAACAAGAGACAATATCCCTAAACTAATGGAACAGAAAAATATTAACTATTATGGTCGCAAGACAGTAACGTTCATGTGTATAAAGGATGGTGCATTACATTGCTACTACTAATTATTGGCATTATCGTTTATGAAATTGTCTCTATACTTATTAGCGACAATATTAAAGATTTCCTACAATGTAACGCTTTTGCACTTTATGTTACAGTAATTTTTCTATCAGTTTATATTATTTGCTGGGGGTTTTGTCATGGTTAAGCATTGCAGACTATGCGGTTTACCTTTTGAAGCATTGAAAGCCAATCAATTATATTGTGATTATTGCAGAGACTTTTTACACAATTCTACAAAAAAGCCACATTCCGAAACAAGCATTGAAGAAATTAACCGTAAAGCAAAGGCGCTTGGTTTAAGTTATGGCCAAATGGTACAGAGGTATAATCTATAATGTATATTTTAACTATTAAATATAGAGAGCGCGGAACTTACCCAAATAAACACGAAGAAACAAAAGTATTTAGCGCTAAATGCGAAGTATACCGCTATATTAGTGCTATTGACTTGCGTTATTATATTATTAGTTACTCTATCTATATTAAAGTAGAAGAAAATGGACATACTTTTATTGACAATAGCAAATAAAGAGTTATAATAAAAGTGTAGAGGACACGACAGCAAATGAACCGCGCGTTAATAGAAACTACTCTTTAATTAGAGCTATTGCGCATGAGTTAGTTACTCCCGTTTAGTTGTTGCGTGTTCCTCTATTTGTTTTATAATGAAAAGGGTGATTTACAGTGGCATGGTTTGACCCAACAGACATATTAAACAAGCAAAGACTATTTAATTTTGTAACAGGCCCAAAGGGCGACGGCAAAACCACAGGTTGCAGAAACTACGGTTTGAACTTATTTTTAAAAGATAATGTAAGCGAATTTTGCGTTATTCGCCGCACTAAAACAGAAACGCAAAAAGCCTATAAAAAGTATTTTGACGATATTAACACAAAGTTTAATTATAATCTTGATATAAAATACCGTTCTAATATGGCAGGAATTGAAACGGACGACGGGTTTAAACCTATCTGTCATTTTTTCAGTTTGTCAACCGATGCTGGTATACAGGGCGTGAACCTGCCAAATTTGCGGTTTATGATTTTTGAAGAAATTTTCCTTGACCCGCGTAAAGGCAAGCGATATTTGAAAAATGAGCCAGAAGAATTTGCACGGTTATATGATACGCTGGCGCGTCCGTCTGACCCAAATAGAAAACGTGTACCAGTAATATTTATAGGTAACTCTTTTGCAAGTAGCAATCCTTACTACAACTTTTTTCATGTTCAGTTAAACAGTAAAGGCGAATTTAAAAATAAAAACATTTACGCATTGCACATTAATGACGCGGAATTTACTGCACATGCAAAGTCAACGGAATTCGGCCAAATTATGGCTAATAGTGCATATGCAAAGCACGCATTTGAAAATGATTTTTTACTAGATAATTTTGACTTTGTTGTGAAAGATTTTCCAAAAGGTGATTTAATTTATACATTTGTTTACGATGGTAAGACTTATGGCGTATGGGTAAATTTCAAAAGCGGCGGTTTATTTGTTAGTACAAAGTATAACCCGAATTGCCCATGCAGTTATACATTTACATCCGAGAACATGAAACCTAATTTATTAACGGGTAAAATGTTCTGCCGTGGCTATCATGGTGAATTAACAAAATTTGCATATAACACAGGTTGCCTATTCTATGAAAGTTTAGCTATAAAAGATATGTTTTACGACATTGCCAGAATTTGCAATTTTTAGCAAATAATTTTGAAAATTCTATTGACTTTCTACCTTATTTATATTATAATATATACAGAGGTTGAGAAACCTTAAATACAAACGAAAGGAGAACAGCACAATGAAGTTCAAGAAAATTTGCACCAAGGTGGAATTTTTGGAATCACAGGGCAACGGAATGTATAATGAAAACGTTACTCTACTTGCTGGCCGAGTGCCGAAAAGTAAGGTTGATGTTGACGGTGTTATTCAGTCCGTAAGCTATCCTAAATGCGACGTTGAAATTCCCGATGCAATTGTGAATCAGTACGCAAACATTACCGAAATTGAGCAGTAAAGAAAGGAAGAAACAATTATGTTTAATCAGAATCTTGTACCCAAAGAAACGCCCGCAACCATGATGGAATCTAGCATTTTTGGCGGTTGCTATTGCAGTCTCCCCATGAATACCGACGAGGAAAAGAAGAAGATTTTCAACGCAACTAATCGCGCTGACGCGTCGTTGCGTGAGTGCATTAATATGCCCATTGAAATGACGGGCCTTTACATTGAGCCTGTCGAGTTTGAAGCAAAGGACGAGGACGGCAAGAGCATTGAGGGTAAAACCATGTTGTCTCCGCGCATGATTATTTTCGATAAGGATGGCAAGAGTTACGGGTGCTGTTCAATGGGTGCTTACAATAGCATTAAACGTATTGTTAGCATGTACGGTCTGCCCGATACGTGGGATAAACCTATTACCATTGTACCGGGTCTTGTTACCAGCGGCAAGAATCAGGTATTGACCATTACTATTGCGTAATGTGATATAAATAGAAAGGGCGGTAAACTTGTATTGAATGTGGGCAAGTTTACCGCCCTTATTTTATTGGAGGTGCTATAATGGCGCGTAAGTTTAGCAAACTATCTGAAAAAGAATTGTCAATTGCCGTAAACCGTTATAACCAGATGCGAACACGCTATATAAAATCAGGCGGTAAAACAGTAGCTCCAAAAGTAACCGTACAGGAATTAAAAGCACAAAGCGAAAATACGGCACAGTTAAGACAGCAAATTAAACGGCTGAACGATTACAAAAAAATTGCTGACTTTGAAAGTGCAAAAGTTAAGGGGTTTAGATTTGTTACAACAAAAGGTGAACGGCGCACCATTAGCAGACTAGACAGAGCCGCAAGACAGCGTTACAAAAAAGAAATTGCAAAACTAGAAGCACAGAAAACTACGGCAAGCAATCAGGAACTAATAAATAAAATTATCCCCGGTATTGAAGAATTAAAAGCAAAACCAACAAAAATCAGTAATATTCCTAACCGCGAAATTTTAGGAAAAGTACAGGGCAGATATGAACGGGAACAGCGCTTCTATAATAAGTATGGGCAGACAGAAGCGCCTATTTTGCGCATTGACCATTATTTAGCGGCATTTGTAAAGGTTGGTTGCTTTAATGTTTCAAACGGGCCGTTGGTTTATGATGCGTTGGCAAAGTTAAGCAATGAACAATGGGCAAAAATTGTTGATAAATACCCCTCTTTATTTGACGTTGATTATTTATACGATATGGGCGTTGGAGCGCAAGCAAAAGTCAATGAAATTGCAAACGCCTTGCAAATGATTATTTATTCTGATAATTTACCCGATGAGATTTAAACCATGCGTACAAGTAATATATGGTCGTGCGATTTTGAAACGACAACAGACCCGGAGGACTGCCGTGTTTGGGCATGGGTCGCTATAAACATATATGATAATACAAAGCGCGTTTATGGAAATAGTATAAGCACCTTTATAGATTTTCTATGGGGAGATAATAGAAAATGCTATTTTCATAACTTAAAGTTTGACGGCACATTTATTCTAGACTATCTATTAAAAAATGGGTGGACGTTAAACAAAGAAAAGAAAGAATTACAAACATGCGAATTTAATACACTAATAAGTGATAAGGGCTTTTATTATACGATGTGCTTATGTTTTGGCCCTAAGTCAAAATGTGAAATAATCGACAGTTTAAAAATATTACCATATAGCGTTGATGCAATTGCAACGGGCTGGAAATTACCAGTACAAAAACTGCACATTGATTATAAAGCATACCGAGAACCGGGCCACGAATTGACCAAAGAAGAAAAAGACTATATTACAAATGACGCGCTAATTGTTGCAATAGCTTTAAAATCCACATTCGACGACGGCTACAAGAAAATAACAGCAGGTAGTAACGCGTTTAATTTTTATGTTGAAAAGTGCATGGGCGGTAAAAAGGGATTTAGAAATACTTTTCCCGTCCCCGAAAATGATGCTTATTTGCGTAAAGCATACAGAGGCGGTTTTACCTATGTTGCCCCGAAATACAAAAATAAACTAGTTGGCGCGGGCCGTGTCTATGATGTAAACAGCCTATATCCTTTTGCGCTACATTCACCGCACGTATACCCGTATGGAGAACCCATTTATTTTACTGGCGAATATCAAAAGAATGATAAATACCCTTTATATTTTCAACGGTTTTATTGCGATTTTAAACTAAAACCAGACCACTTACCAACAATACAAATGAAAAACACAGCGGGTTATATACCTACTGAATACGTTACAGAAAGTCTTAATGATAGTGTACCGTTAACATTAACTAGCGTTGATTTGGCTTTATTTTTCGACCAGTACGACGTTTACAATTATCGTCCTATTGATGGCTACATGTATAAAGCAGGTGAAAAGCTATTTGACACTTACATAGATTACTTTTACAAACAGAAACAGCAAGCAAAGCAAGATAAGAATTATGCACGGTATCAACTAGCTAAACTAATGCTCAATAGCTTTTATGGTAAGATGGCAACTAACCCTATATGTGCAAGTCGTTGGCCCACGTTAAAAGACAACAGACTTGCATATTTACCGGGCGAGATTGAAAACCGTGAACCCGTTTATATTCCCGTTGGTTGTTTCTGTACCGCCTATGCACGTGACGTTACTATCAGAGCCGCACAATCATGCTATGAGCGTTTTATGTATGCGGATACAGATAGCTTGCATGTTTTGGGTGATTATGACGTGCCGGGACTTGACGTTGACGATTATAGACTAGGGGCATTTAAACACGAAAACACATTCACGCAAGCAAAATATCTACGTCCAAAGCTATACATGGAAGAAATGATAATAGGACGCGGTGACACGTTCATTTTAAACGACTGGACAGTTACAGGTGCAGGAATGACAAAAAGCGTAAAACAGAAAGTCACAATTGATTCGTTTGAATACGGTGCAATATTTGACGGAAAATTAACAACAAAGGTTGTCCCGGGCGGCACTGTTCTGATGGACACAACATTTAAAATTCACGGCTAAATATATTGACAAATATAATTCTATAATGTATAGTAAAGTAAAGAGGTGATTAAAAATGAATATCAAAGTAGCACAGTTAACCTTAATCATGCTTGCAATTATTGCTGATTATCTGACAGGTATTATCAAAGCATGTTACAAGCATGAGTACAAAAGCGAGGTAATGAGACAGGGTCTTTATCATAAAATTGCAGAGATTGCCGCCGTTGCCGTTATGTTCTATTTGCAGGTGGGTTTACCGATGATTGGTGTTGCGATTGATTTTCCTTTTATTAGTTTCATTACATTGTATATCATTGTAATGGAATTGTCGAGCATTGTTGAAAATATCGGTGAAATTAATCCCGATTTAATTGGCCCTCTATCTGATGTATTTGAAAAGGTAAAGCAAGTAAAGGATGATAGATATGGAAAAACTCATTGATGTTAGCAAATGGCAAGGCAGAATTGATTTTGCGAAAGTTAAGAAAGCAGGATTCACTGGCGTGATGATTCGCGCGGGGTTTGGTAATAAAAACGGTTACTTGTACCCTGACGAATGTTTTGAGCGGTTCTATGCTGATGCCGTAAACGCTGGCATGCACGTGGGCACTTACTTTTATACGTCTGGTTTGTTTCACCAAGCGGGCCGAGGTGCAAAAGAAGCGGCGTACTTTTTGGGGCTCATTAAGGGTAAAAAGTTTGATTTGCCTATTGCGTGCGACATTGAACTAAGCCCCGACGGTTACAGAACGGAAACAAGCAAAAACGCAATTGACTTTTGCAAGTATCTTGAAAACGCTGGTTATTATGCAATGATTTACGCAAGTGACATTAGCGGATTTAAATCTAGGCTTGATGTAAACATGCTAAAAGCCTATGATAAATGGGTTGCACGCTATAACAAGAATGGCCCACAGTATGTAAAGGATTGGGGCATTTGGCAGTATGGCGGCGGTACTAATTATCTTGCACCCGTTCACGTTGACGGAGTTTATAGTAGCGCATGTGACCAAAACTACATGCGCCGAGACTACCCCGATATTATTAAACGTGCAGGACTGAACGGCTACAAGAAACAGGCAAGCGCGGCGAAACTTTATAGCTTTACCGTTGATAATATTAGCGCAGGAGATAAAGAAAAATTTGTTGCGCTTGCAAATGATTTACAGATTAAAAGCGAGGTGAAAGAAAAATGACCCGTGAAGAAATGCAAGCAGTCTTGACAGAATATGCAGGTGCAGACGCGGAAACGCAAGGCCAGTTGGCCGCGCGTTTGCTAGACGAAAACGATGCAATTATTACCGAAAGTAACAACCGAGAAGCGGCCCGCGTTGCCGCCGTAGCAAATGGAAACGCATTGCGCAAGCAATATGTTGAACGCTTTTTAGGCGCAGTACCCGGCCAGCCAGACCCGACAAAACCGCCCGAAAATAAGCCGCCCGAACGTGTAACTTTTGATTCTTTATTTAAATAAAAGGAGTGTTATATTATGCCTATTAAACCTACTGTATCCCAGCTTGATGCCAACAGCGTTGGTATTCTTAACGCTATCCGAGATAATGCAAGTGCCGAATATTACCAGGCAGTGCCCCAGGCACAGGCCACGACCGAAAGTATCCGCGCCGTGGGTGAGCAGATTCTTGCATTTCAGCCCCGCATGAATGAGTTTGTTTCCGCACTTATTAACCGTATTGCCCGAGTGGTTGTTACTAGCAAACTGTACTCTAACCCGCTGGCATTTGCTAAAAAGGGTCTTTTGGAATATGGCGAAACTATCGAGGAAATTTTCATTGATATTGCAAAAGCTAATGCCTATGACTGGAATAGCACGAATGAAACAGAACAGGCATTTAAACGCGAAAACCCCGATATTAAAACCGCGTTTCATGCACTGAACATGCAGACGTACTATAAAGCAACTGTCAGCGAACAGAATTTGCGTCAGGCGTTCCTTTCCCTTGATGGCGTTACTGACCTTATCGCCCGTATTGTCAATAGCTTGTATTCTGGCGAGGCTTATGACGAATATATCATGATGAAATACATCATTGCACAGAGTTTCATTCCCGGCAATGTGAAAATGGCAACTATTGAGCCGGTCGATGATGAAGCAAGCGGCAAGGCGGCAGTAAAGAAAGTTAAGGCCATTACTGGTAAATTGCAGTTCATGAGCAAAGAATATAACATTGCTGGTGTGAATACCTTTATCCCGTCGCCGTCCGATATTTTCGTTGTTATGACTGCTGACTATGAAGCAAGCATTGATGTTGATGTGTTGGCAAGTGCCTTTAACATGGACAAGGTTCAGTTTATGGGCCAGCGCGTACTTGTGGATTCGTTCAGTTTTAATGATGGCGAACTTGCGCGGCTGGATGAATTGCTTGCAAATGACCCCACGTACACGAAGCCGAGCGAGGGTGATTTGGCCGCACTGAATACCGTTGGTATCGTGGTTATGAGCCGTGACTGGTTCCAAGTGTATGACGTGCTGAACCAGTTTACTGAACAGTACAACGCCGCGTTGCTGTATTGGAACGAATTCAATCACGTTTGGCGCATTTATTCCGCGTCCCCGTTTGCGCCTATTGTTGGATTTACTACCATGACCCCGAGTATTACTGCCGTTACCGTCAATGTAGCAAGCACGGCAAAGGCACAGGATAGACTTGCCGCCGTTGCCACTGTTAGCGGCACTGACTTTGCAAACAAGGGTGTTAAATTCTCTATTTCGCCTACTACTAACGTAACCATCGACGAAAACACCGGCTTTATCGCATTTGGTGCAAATGCAAGTGGCAAATATACCGTTACTGCAACTAGCGTATTTGACCCGAAGAAAACGGGTACCGCCGCTATTACAGTTTCCTAATAACTGGCCCGGGTAACCGGGCCTTTATGAGAATAAAAGTATTATGCAGGTGCAATTCCTGCAATTCTCTATATAGAAAGGCGTTACGCATGGAATTTACCGCGCTATTAAAATTACTGACTGATTTAGAATTAGGAGACTTACGAAGAAAAATATTTAAATACAAGGGGTGGTTCTAATGGCACCAAACACAAGTTTATATATTTGCCGTGGTATTCCGTGGAATAGTGACTATTCCCATGTTAGATTGTTTGCAAGTGCAAATGCCGCAAATACATATATTATAAGTAAAGCCGCCTATACTAAAACGCAATACAGTTATATTAGCAAATCAAAACAAATCCGCGTTGATGGCATGGCCGACCAGTACCGCGACTGTAACTATATTGCGTGGAAGAATACAGGTTATTCTAATAAGTGGTTTTATGGGTTTATTACTGATGTAGTTTATTTAGCCGATAATACATGCTTGATTAGTTTTGAGTATGACATTTTTCAAACGTGGTTTTATGATACCACTGTTAATCCGTCCTACGTTGAACGGGAACATGTAAACGATGATACAATCGGTGCTAACACTGTACCCGAAAACGTCGTAATGGGTGACCCTGTAAACGTGGCAAGCAGTAACAATTATATTCCTCATAAGTGGTACATGTACGCAACGCAAGTATTCGACGAAATAACGCAAGCTGGTTTTGCACCGATTGAACCCGGTGCAACCGATAATGAGGTAAGCGGCTATTATAAAATCCCGCTTACCAGCAGAGCGCAAGCAAGTAGACTTGTAGACTTGTACACGCGGAAAGGTAAGCTAGAAAGTTTGATTTCTATGTTTGCCCTTACTGATTCGACTAGCGCAAGCAGTAGCGCGAATTATACCATTGCAAGGCCAACGGCGTTTGGCGATTATACACCTAAAAATAACAAACTATTATGTTACCCATATAATTATAGTACGCTTGTTTTAGCAGGTAGCGAAACGCCTTACCGTTATGAATGGTTTGCTGATGGCGTCGCCACTTTTGCCCTTAAAAAGCCAAAGTATGCGGGTGGTAGCAGTTATGTTTTCCCCGTTGGGTATCAGAAAGAAAGTAGTGCTACAAACGCTTTTGCACTTGAAAATTCTGTACCTACTGGCGCATACCCAACAGCAAGTTTTGGCGCAAATGCGTTTCAGAATTACCTTGTACAATATGGGCCGCAATTGGCCGTTGGTTTAATCGGACAGGTTGTAAACATTGGCGCAAATATTGCAACAGGCAATGCAGATGAAGCTATTTCCGCTGGCGTTGCAATTGGTCAAGATATTATGGATTTGCGCACGCACTCTTTAAATTCGCAAACAGTAGCAGGTACACAAAGCGTCGCACAGCTTGCATACGATACACAGTTAATTATTCGTATTGTTTCAAAGCAGATTTTACCCGAGTATGCACAAATCATTGATGAATACTTTACCGCGTTTGGGTACAAGGTTTGCAGAATTAAAGCCCCGAATATTACCGGGCGCCCGTCGTGGAACTATGTAAAGACAATTGGCGCACAGGTTAGCGGCAATATCCCGGAATATGCCGAAACGGCATTGAAAGCAATGCTAAATAATGGTGTTACATTCTGGCATACAAACGACGTTGGGAATTATAGTTTAAACAACAGTCTTTAAAAGAGGTGTTAAAAATGCAAAGACCGCCGTGGATTGAAAACGCAAAATATTTTACAAATGTTACTTATAGCACATGGTTTAACCGCTTGTACAATATCGCAATTAGTCGTTTCGAGTGGTTGAATTTGCCAGAGACTTGCAACGAAAAGTTTATTGAACAGGTGCTTTTCTTTAACGGGTTTATGGTAGGTTATAAAGATACGGCACTAAATAGCTTTTTGATTATGCCTTGCACTAATAACAGTGTATTGGATATTTTCGGCTATCCTGCTAAAGTAAACGCATATGGGTATAACGGTTACATGGCCCAGAATTTGACCCCGTATACAATTACATTAGGGGAAGAACCGACAAAGGCAGATGCGGCTTTATTGTATGCAAATTACAGCCGTTGTCCAGACCTGCCCGCCGTGCTATATTTTGCCCGGAAACTTACAAAAATCGACCGTACAATTGATGTTAATATCAATGTACAGAAAACACCATACATTATTAGTTGTGGTGAAAACCAGCGCTTGACCGTCGCTAATATGTTTAAACAGGTAGATAACTTTGAACCGGCAATTATTACAACAAAGTTTTACGGGCTGAACGGTGAGAAGCCTATCAATGTTATGGACTTGAAGCCGCCGTTTGTTGCTGATAAAATGCAGACTTTGAAACGGCAGGTATACCAAGAAGCCCTTACCTATTTAGGCATTGAAGCGAACACAAGTGAAAAGGCAGAGCGGCAGGTTACGGAAGAATTGACCGCAAACATGGGTGAAACTGAAAGCATGCGGCAAAGCCCGTTGGCAAGCCGTAAACAGTTTTGTAAAGAGTTTAATAAAATCTATGGTACTAATATTGATGTAAAATTCCGTAGTGATTTGCAACTTTCTCAAATTATGGAAAATGGGGGTTTGACAGATGGCGAACTTTACGACGACGACAAGAACGATTTGTGAAATGTTGACGGGCAAAACATCGCCCATTAGTGAAGTAATTACCGAAGCCGCACCGTTATTCTTCAATTTTAATTTTCCATTTTATGATGAAACAAAACGGGCAGAATTTGAACAGAATTTTTTGCGGCATTTCTACATGCGTGAAATTGGCCTTGAAACGGTTGATTATTTTATACTACGGCTAGAAGATAAACTAAACACCATCATGCCGTATTATAATAAATTGCTGACCGTTAATGCAAAAGATTATGACCCGTTCTATAATGAAATTATCGACGAAAGTATTACCAGACAAAGAACGGGAACGACTAACGGCACTGATACAACCGAAACTAGCGGTAACAGCACTACTAAAGGTACAACCACAAGCACGACCCAAAGTAGTGCAGATGATAACAACCAGCAGAGCGATTTGCCGCAAGGTGATTTAGCTAATTTCAATGATAATTCGTATATGTCAAGCGCTGGCAAGGGCCACACAGAAAGCAACAGCACTGTAAACGGCACTGACGAAACCACGGGCACAAATAGCGGAAAAAGCAGTGCAACCCGCGCCGAAACCAGTGAAGGCAACGAAACTGAAAAACGCACCGCAAATAATACGCGCGGTAATAAATCCGAAATGCTAAGAATGTACTATGAAGCTCAGCGCAACATTTTAGATAATATCTATAATGATTGTGAAGATTTGTTTATGGGAATTTGGTGTTGATTATGGCAAAAGAAATAAAAGTCACATTTGACAATGGCGGCGTATATGAGGGATTCGCTAACACATATACGCTTGATAATTCAATTACCTATTATTTTTCTTTCGACCGTGATTATAGAGTACAGTTAACCAACAATGCAATAACGTTGCAGGAATATCGAAACGCTGGCGCATGGTATCCTATCGACATTATTACAAAGTTTGAACTAGCTGAAATTAGCGGCGGCGGTGGCGGCACTGGCGACGCATCACAACAGTGGGTTAAAGATAATTTTGTGCTAAAATCTGGCGACACCATGAGCGGTGCATTAAAATTTGATTTTGGTAACGGCGTTGTCTTTAGAATTGAACCCGATGCAACTGCTAAGAGAGTAGATGTTACAGGAAACGGCGGTTTTTATTGGGAAAATGACGATAAAAAGCGTGCTTTCTCTATTCTCTCAAGCACTTCTTCCGCTTCAATTAACATTTACAAGGTTAATAATAATTATGGTGGTATATGGTTTAGAGACTATGAATACGGCAGTAATGGCACTTATCGCGGATTTTCGTATAAAAGAATTCTTAACAGTGATACTAACAGTACCTGGTTAATGAGCGGAAAATTCCAAACTAATAATAACTGGTTCTTTAAGTCAGGCGTTTATTTTGATGCGTGGGCCTATTGGCGGTCAAACGATATTATTAACACAATTATACAAAACAATGGCGGTATCCGCGTTTATAACGACCAGAATATTGTTGTGCATGAGATGGGATACGATGCCGAAGCAAATTATTATAGCGTTTATAAATACAATGGCAGAGATACAGTTTCTTTTGTCGGCGGACAAGACGCGCGATATAGAATCACGGGTTATAATAATTTTGCTAATTCCGTTGAATGTTACGACAAAATAACAATTAAAACAGAAGGGCAAAACACGGCTAAACTTATTCTTTCAAAGGGACACTTAACTGTTTATGGGGATAATGAAAAGGCGCAATATGCGCTATCGCCTAACCGTTTTGACATTTATAACGGTAATGCTGTTATTTGCCATAATGGTAGCGGTAATGATGCGCAGGCAACTTTCCAGTATAACGGCATTAGAACATATAATTATAACGGTATTCAGTTTGAAGTTAATATAAGTGATGGGTATTATTCTAATTACAGTAAACGTTTCGACGTTACAGGAAATTACGTATCTATCCTTGCAAAATCTGATAGCATGAATATTACATCCCCGCAGGGTAATGTAATAATTAGTGATTCCCAAGGCGTTTATGGTCGTAGCAGTAATAGCGAGGTCAACACATATATTAGAAATGTTTCACATAATATATATGTACAAACGTCGCAAACAGGCGCGTCAGACGCTAGGCGTGATGAATTGACAGCATTACTTGACCTATTCAAAATTGTATATAATATTCTGGAAGCGGCAGGAATACCAGGAGCAAGTCAGTTAGCAGAATATACAAGTGATACTGTACTTTGGATTTATGATAACCAAAACGGCGTACTAAAACCCACAATTACAAAAATCCGCAATCTTATCCACAATTAAAAGAGAGGTGTAATAAATGTTTATTCATAATATTGCTGATTTTCTTATGAATTTGACATGCAAAGATATTAAACCAGATATTTATAGCGTGTTTGATTCACCGTGTGAAAACAATTGCCCTAATAATGTAAATAGCGAAAAACTTACTATTTTGGAGATTCTAAACGCTATTGGGTGCAGGTTGAAAAACCTTTTCGGATTCGTTAAAATCAATACGACCACAGAAACCATTGATGAGCGTGAAGCGGTTGTAAATGTGAGTGGCGACGTTGATAATTTGAATTTTGATTTTAAAATTCCGAATATCGGCAAGACTGGCCCTGCTGGCCCAGCAGCTCCTCCAGATACTGGCGCAGCTG
>ENA-OROX01002147-OROX01002147.1-human-gut-metagenome-genome-assembly--contig:-NODE-2147-length-14194-cov-2.425490_pt1 | contig 14194 bp, 14 predicted proteins | sample MGYA00242133_ERZ509058 | MGnify/ENA primary metagenome ERZ509058 (study PRJEB26280, sample SAMEA2338751) | human gut metagenome | biome: human gut; feature: human-associated habitat; material: faeces...
CGGCTGAATGGGATATGATTTTGCCAAGACCTCTTGTGTGAACAGAGCGAGCGAAACAACGCTGAGGTGAGACTCCGGGGCAGGAACTGCATTTGGGTAGAACGGCGAAAGAAACAAAAATGACGGTGACGACGACGTCGCATACCGTAACGAGCAGGGAAACTGTATTGACAGTTTCCGCCCGAATCGGCATACCCTGCCGATTACACTTTAGGGACACCCTAAAACCCGTTAAAGAAATCAAAGAAAGGATTGATGTTATGAATGAAATTAAGAACAAAAATGTTTTTATCCGTGTAAGCGAAAACGAGAAAAATCTCATTGAACGCAACGCTAAAAAGTGCGGACTTTCCGTATCGGAATATCTCCGTCAGCGTGCTTTGGGATATATGCCGAGAGCAGTTCTGCCCGAAGTGTTCTTCTCTTTCAATGAAAAATTGGATAAGCTTTGTGTGATATGCGAGGGCAAAATCTCAGTAGACACGGAGGAAAAAATTATCGCACTCATTGACAGTATTACAGAAGAACTGATACTGCCGAAGCGTGAAAAGGTGGTGGTGTGATATGGCAACAACGGGATTTTGGCCTGTCAAAAGCAGGCTGAAAGAAGTGATTGACTATGCGGAAAATCCCGACAAGACCATAGACAAAAAGTATGTGGACATCGATCTGTACGCCGCCTTACAGTATGCCGCTGACGATAAGAAAACAGATGAGCGTATGTATGTGTCGGGTATCAACTGCAACGCAAAGCGAGCCTATGAGCGTATGATGGCAACGAAAAAACGCTTTGGCAAAGTTGGCGGCAACGTGGCGTATCACGGGTATCAGAGTTTTCAGTCGGGCGAAGTCACACCGGAAGAAGCACACAAAATCGGTATGGAAACCGCAAGGCGTATGTGGGGCGATACTTACGAGATTGTCGTTACCACACACCTTAATACAGATAATGTCCATAATCATTTTGTTGTAAATTCCGTTTCCTTTAAGACGGGCAGGAAGTTTGAAAATCATATTTCCGACCATCACAAGCTCCGTGAAATATCCGATACCGTGTGCTTGGAACACGGAAAAAGCGTATTAAAAGACGCTACCTTTTACGGTGGTGAAAAGAAAGATTATTGGATTAAAAAGAAAGGCAATATGACACACCGGGAGCTTTTGAAATCGGATATAGACAGTGCCATTGCTCAGTCAACCAACTTTCAAGCCTTTGAATATCGTTTAAAGGATATGGGCTATGCCATACAACGTGATATGAATTACGCTCATTATTCCGTAAAAGCTCCGAGTTGGAAAAGAGCAGTTCGTTTGGACAGTTTGGGTAAGGAATACACTCCCGCCGCTATCCGTGAAAGGTTGCTTGATAATCGAAACCTCATCGGGTATCTTCCGTTTCACAAGCCGAAATATGCACCGCTGATACTGTTTGAAATCGAGTACCGCAAGACGAGAAATATGGACGGAATACAAGTGATGTTTGCCCTTGTAATTGAGCTTTGCAAATTGATTACGGGTAACAATATCACACCGCAGTCACCGAGACCGCTTTCTCCCGAAATACGTCAAGAGGTCGTAAAACTGGATAAAACGCTGAAAGAATACAAGTTCCTATGTGAGAACCACATTGATTCTCCGCAGGAGCTTGTTTCTTTTATTACAGAAAAGCGTGAGCAGATCGGCGTATTGGAAAGCGAAAGGCAGTCGGTATACAACCGCAACCGTCATAAAAAAAGCGAAGAACTGAATGCACAGGCAAGAGAAATTACCGCAAAAATAAAGCCTTTGCGGGAGGAACTGACCATAGCAAAAGCAGTCCTTGAAAAGATACCGAAACTCAAAGAATTGCTTGAAACCGAAAGACAGATGGAAAACGCTGTCATTTATAAAAACAAAGAAAGAGGTTATGCACGATGAAAAATACAGAACAGTTAGTAAATGAAATGTTAAACCCGCCGAAGAAAAAGGCGGCTAATATCCCCGTAGGCAAACTTCACACCTTTGAGGGACACCCCTTCAAAGTCCTTGACAACGAGGAAATGGAAATCCTTACGGAGAGTATCAGAGAACAAGGGATATTATCTCCCTTGATTGTAAGACCGCTTGAAAAATCTCCCGATGAATATGAGGTCATATCGGGACACCGCAGATTGTACGCTTCAGTTAAGGCGGGGCTAACGGAAGTCCCTGCTTTAATCTATCCCCTTGACAGAAATGCGGCGGCGATTGCAGTAGTAGACAGTAATATCCATCGAGAACGGATATTGCCGAGCGAAAAGGCATTTTCCTACAAGATGAAAATGGAAGCATTAAAGGCACAGGGCAAACGAACGGATTTAACTTTGTCGCAACTTGCGACAAAGTCGGATACAGCCGCTGAAATCGGTAAAACGCAGGGCGAAAGCCGTGACCAAGTGTTCCGCTATATCCGTCTTACAAACCTTATCCCCGCACTCTTGCAAAAAGTAGATGAAGGTGCTATCGCACTCAGTCCCGCTGTGGAACTGTCCTATCTTTCCGAAGAACAGCAGAATATATTGCTCGACGCAATGAGCCTTAACGACTGTACCCCTTCCCACGCACAGAGCATCCGTATGAAGAAGTCGGCACAGCAAGGCACTTTATCTTCGGACAGTATCTATGAAATTATGTCGGAAGAAAAGGCAAATCAAATTGAGCATATCAGTTTTAAGGTGCGTGATTTAAGGGCATTCTTCCCGAAACACTACACCCAAAAGCAGATGACAGATACCATTCTAAAGCTGCTTTACGATTACAACAGAAAGCTGGAACGCAAGCGTAACAGCCGTGACGAAAGGTAAGGTGACAATATGAAGAAAATAGATATTTTACCGCACGATAAGGAAGTTTATGTTATTCCGCCTGCCCCCATTGACGAGAACGACTCTGACTGCCTTGCAGATTTTTTTATTCCCCGAAGCAATCATTGCATTTTCAATTATGAAAAAGTCCGCCGCTTCGGAGAGGACAATTTCACAATGAAAATCGGCGGTACAACCTATGAGGTATCCACCCATTTTAACCCAAAGGGCAGACAGTGTGTTTTGGAACAGTTTAAGGAACTGATACTGTCCGAAAAGCTGATTTGACAAATCGCACCATAGCAAAAGGCAACGGGGCGTAATAAAATAAATATGCTTTTGTTACGCCGTGTTGTCGGAAAGGAGAAAAATTATGACAACAGAAAACAAAATAAACGGGCAAACAATAAATAACGAACTCATCACAGCTCTCTACTGTCGCTTATCCGTTGAAGATATAAAAGACGATAAAGGCAACAAGAAAAGCAAGGAAGATGAGTCAAACTCAATAGCAAATCAAAAACAAATATTACTTGACTACTGTAAAAAGCATAATTACACGAACACGATGTTTTTCGTGGATGACGGAATATCCGGCACGAGCTTTGAGCGAACCGATTTTCAGCGTATGCAGAGAATGGCTGAAGAAGGTAAGATTTGCAGAATTATTGTAAAAGACCTATCACGCTTCGGGCGTGAGCAGGTTGAGGCTGGCAGGCTGACGCAGATAGTTTATCCATCACTTGGTATCACGTTTATCTCCATACAGGAGAATGTGAACAGTACCACGGGCGAAGGTATGGAAATGCTTCCGTTTTACAATATATTCAACGAATGGTACGCAGCACAGACTTCCAAGAAAATCCGTACGGTATGGCAGTCAAAAGCGGATAACGGAAAGCGTATATCTCCCACTGTTCCGTATGGGTATATGAAAGATCCCGATGACAAGGAAAAATGGCTGATAGATGAGCCTGCCGCAGAGGTAGTACGAAAAATCTTTGCACTATGTCTTGCGGGGCGTGGTCCGTTACAGATTGCAAAACAGTTAGAGGAAGAAAAGGTTTTAGTACCTTCCGCCTATTATGAAAGCGTAGGCAGAACACACGCTCAAAAAGTGCCGAGTGGCTACTGCAAATGGGATCAAAAAACGGTTGTGCATATCCTTGAAAACAGACAGTACACGGGATGTGCAGTAAACTTCAAAAGCACTACCGTCAGTTACAAGGTGCATAAGGTGGTTTACAATCCCGTTGAAGATTACCAAATCATACCGAATATGCAGGAACCGATAATTCCCGAAGAGCAATGGTTACGAGTGCAGGAACTTCGTCAGCATCGCCGCAGACCTACCGCAACGGGCAGGACAAGTTTGTTTTCGGGATTAGTTTACTGCCCCGATTGCGGAGCAAAACTGCATTTTGCCGCCGCCAAAAGTATGACACGAAATCAAGAACACTTCCGCTGTTCCAACTACAAATCAGGGCGTGGAACTTGTACTGTTCACTATATCCGTGATGTCGTGCTTGAAAGGATTGTGCTTGAAGCCATCAGCGAGTTAGCCGATTTTGTGAAATGCCACGAAACCGTATTCCTCTATATGCTTGCGAGAAAAACAAACGCTATGAGACAGAAAGAATACAAAAGACTTCAAAAATCGGTGGAGCAAGGCAAGAAACGAATTGCAGAGATTGACGGGCTGATGAAGAAAGCTTTTGAAAAGAACGTAAACGGTATTCTTTCAGATGAAACAGTTGCAAAAGTGCTTCAAGATTATGAAAACGAGCAAAAGGCACTAACGCAGGAAGTCATTGACAGTCAGCAGGCGTTGGAGAATGCCAATCAAAAGGTAACGGATTTAAGGCTTTTACTTCGTACCTTGAGGGAAATGACGGAGATTAATGAACTTACCCCAACTCTTGTAAATTCCCTTATAGAGCGTATTGAAGTCCACAATAACGACAAGTCAAGCGGTCATTGTTATGTAAAAGTTGATATTTACTTTACAGCGGTAGGAATGATTGATATTCCGACTGAGCAGGAAATCCTTGCTATGATGGAAGAAATACGGGCAAACCCGCAGGAATTCCGTTTCGTAGCATAAGGACAAAAGAATACGGTGTAACCCATTTTACTGAGTTACACCGTACCTTACATAAAAACTTCCTTACAGGGCGTTGCCAAAAGCGCAGTGCCCTTTTGGACTGTCTATTGCGGATTTCTGCAATCCAGATATTCTATAAAACGTTTTACAGCCAGAGACGCCGTCTTGCTATCCCGTAAAGCCAGACCGATATTTCGGTATGCCGGCACGCTCAGTTTCTTAGCAACAATATGATACGGAATGCGTTTTAAAATCAGTTCCGGAAGAATACTGATACCAAGACCGCTTTCCACCATGGACATAATAGCGTAATCATCCCATGTTGTAAAGTGAACACGCGGTTTCAGATTGCAGTTCTCAAATATTTCCGAAACTTCCGCTTTTGCACCTTTTTCGAGTAACATAAAAGGCTCATTGCAGAGCGCTGCAACGGGAAAAACGTCACATTCTGCCAGCGGATGGTTTTCAGGAAGAATAACCCTCAGATCATCCTGATCTAAAAAAATCGTTTCAAAATCAGGCACAGTGGGCAGCCGCAAGAAACCGCAATCCACACGACCTTCTGCGATCCACTCTTCGATTTCGGTGTAATCACCAAGTAACAGCTCATAATCAATGCCGGGATAATCTTTTTGAAATTCCTTGATAATGTTCGGAAGCCAATGCGTTGCCACGCTGGAAAATGTACCGATACGGATCATGCCCGACCGTAAACCGTTCAATTCGTCAACTTGCATTTGCAATTTTTCATACTCCATACAGACCGCCTTGGCGTGCGGCAGGATTTTGATGCCGTCTCCGGTCAGCCTGACGCCTGCTTTGCCACGTTCCAGAAGGACTACTTTCCATTCTTGTTCCAGATCATGAATCATACGACTGACACCGGATTGAGAATAATGCAGCATGTCAGCGGCTTTGGTAAAGCTGCCATACTCAACCGTTTTGACAAACGCCATGTATTTCTGAAGATTTTTATCCATTTTCCGCTCATCCTATTCGGTTTTATCATTTTACATATGATAAATATTCGCTTTTGTAATTTATAATGTTATGATACAATATCGTTGTAAAATAATCAAGCAGGAGAGTGAAATAATTCATGTTATATGTCAGTGAAATTCAAAGAACAGCTCCAAAAGAATTCAAATCAACACTGCAAAAAACGGCAGAGAGGGAACGTTGCTTGTCAGAGAACGTTGATACGGTGCTGAAATTATAATGAAAAATTCATATTTCAAATACATAGCGTCGTTGCTGCTTTTCGGCTCCAACGGCATCGTGGCAAGCTATATCAAACTAACAAGCTATGAAATTGTGCTGCTGCGTACCTTGATTGGCAGTTTGTTTTTAATATCGGTCTTTTTGGCAACAAAGCGCACTCCAAGCTTTCATCATCATAAAAAGGACTTGCTGCTTATTGTAATATCCGGCATTGCTATGGGAACAAGCTGGATGTTTTTATATGAAGCTTACGCACAAATCGGCGTGAGTATTTCCTCTTTGCTTTACTATTGCGGACCCGTTATTGTCATGATTGCATCACCGATTCTTTTCCGTGAAAAGCTTTCATTAATAAAAATGATCGGTTTTGCTGCTGTTGTGCTTGGTATTCTGCTTATTAACGGCAATGCTTTTAAAAACGGCGGCAATCTGTTTGGTATATTTTGCGGTATTATGTCAGCTGTCATGTATGCAGTTATGGTCATCGCCAACAAAAAATCTCAGCATATTACCGGTATAGAGAATTCGGTGCTGCAACTTATATCCGGATGTATGACTGTCGCCCTGTTTGTTGGTATCAAAAACGGCTTTGCTTTCCGAATTCATACCAATGACTGGATGTGGATTTTCATCCTTGGAGTACTTAACACAGGCATTGGCTGTTATTTTTACTTCTCATCAATTGAACGTCTGCCTGTGCAAACAGTAGCAATCTGCGGATATTTGGAATCCCTTTCTGCCGTTCTATTCGCGGCAATTTTCCTTTCGGAAAAAATGCTCCCATTACAGATATTGGGGGCGGTACTGATTATCGGGGGTGCTGTATGCGGAGAGTGCTTTTCTGTTAAAAGAAAAGCATCTGCCAAGGAAGAAGGATTATCATAATCCGACTGAATTTTTGTCGGTTATAAGATACTATCCATCAAAGAATGGCTGTGCAGTCGTTTGACTGCACAGCCATTCTTTTGTATCCCATCACAGTGACTGAAAATATTCTTGTGACTTTTGCCGATAGGAACACAGATTCCCAATATAACAGCATCAATGTGAGGCGACTTTAGCTGTGGCCATATCCTCGTGCATCACATTTTCAAGTGCTTCCGAAGCGATTGTTGCCCTGCGCTCGCCCTGCGCATTCTGCTCTCCATTATGACTTCTGAAGCACAGTTTGAGCAAAATCGGGCATAATACCGAAGACAGTACAATCAGAAATATCGTCGCAACCAGCGGATCAATTCCGGTAAGGATGCCATTTTCATAACAAATTAAACTTTGACCGGTAGCATAAACAGCAAGCGCGACTTCTCCGCGCGCAATCATACCACAACCTATTGTCAGTGATTCTTTTCCGCTGTAACGGAAAAGACGAGCTGTACCTCCGCATCCAATCACCTTGCCAACCACACCCAAAGCAACAAAAACCAATGCAAATACCAATCCAGACAAACGGAAATGGCTGAAATCAGCGCTGATGCCGATATATGCAAAAAACATCGGGGTAAATATCATATATCCACTGACGATTACTTTACGGTCAACAAAAGAAGTATCATCCAGCCCGCTGAGCATCAGCCCCGCCATATATGCGCCGGTAATCGCCGCAATCCCGAAAAATTCTTCGGCACAGTAAGCATAAAAGAAGCACATTGCCAGTGCAAAAATACTGGTCCGACGCTTATGCGGATAAACTCTGACCAAATACCGAAAGAATTTGCGCAGCAAAAATCCCGCACCAATCGTAAAAGCGAAGAAGCCCAGCGCCTTCAGCAGCGTGATCCCAATATTGCCGCCGCCCGATGCACCGGTAATAATGCTCAGCACAATAATGCCCAGCACATCATCAATAATCGCGGCACTGAGAATGGTAGTGCCGACCTTGGAATTTAGCTTTCCCAGTTCCCGCAGTGTTTCCACTGTAATTCCCACACTGGTAGCAGAAAGAATACAGCCGACAAACAATGCATTCATCAATTTTCCGGTATCAGCCGCCTGACCAAGACCTCCCATAAACATCAGCGCACAAAGCGTTCCGAGCGCTGTCGGCACCACAACACCTGCCACAGCTATTGCGGTTGATGCCGCACCGCTACGTTTTAACTCCTTAAAATCAGTTTCCAGCCCGCTGGAAAACAATATAAAAACGACTCCTATTTGCGAAAAACTTTGCAGCACATCCATTTCAGCTTCGCTCGGATTAATGATTCCGCCAAAGCCCGGAATCAAACGTCCCAGTATTGCCGGTCCTATCAGCAGCCCTGCAACGATCATTCCGACCACTTGAGGCAATCCAAGTTTTCGCGTCAGCATACCGAGCAGTTTTGTACACAACAGTATGATTGCACAATCATAAAGTATGTTCATTACGTTAAAATCCATTTTTACGATTTTCCTTTCTGGGAATTATGGGTTTACCCGCAAAAATCGTGCCGTAAAAACGGCACGATTTTCATAAAGCGTTTATTATTATACCTCTATTTATGCAATCCGTCAACACTGTCAATCGGCAAAGTAAATAAAATACCGGTATTCGGTTCGGACAAATCTCCGATTACATCCTTTATTACTGCTTTAACCGTTTGAATCTGCTCGTCATTGAGGACCATAAATATCATTCTGTTTTCCTCTCTGTCGGGATTTAGAAACAGCCTCAAAGAACCTAAAAACGCTCCGTCCTCCATATGATAGAGCGATCTTGCCATTCCGGCGCTTTCTACAATGGTAGCACCCGAAATTTTAGCTTCCGAAAGAGCACAAAGTAATGTTTCCAGTTTTTCCACATCATCCAAAATGAATACCAATAATTTCATCTATCTATCTCCTTTTTTAATATTGTAAAAGCAATCTGCCATTGAAAACAAATACCGTCTTCAACAGAATACAACCCCCTTAAAATCCACCTTTCTGAATAAAAAATTGACGAACAGCAAGCGCACAGCCGGATAAAAATATCTCATTCTGTTTCAGCCGGCAGGATGTTACCCGCCTTAAAATTTCTTCTCCCAAATATTCCGCAGAAATTTCTTTCAGTAGCTGCATAAACTGCTCCCGTTCAAATTGCGTACCGAAAAACACAATTTTTTCGGGATCCGCTAAGCTGGCGATATTGTTAATAAAAATCGCAAAGCTTTTCACGCAATCCTTAAAAATTTCCATTACGCCCGGATCATTCAAACAGATATAATCAAATATTCCGGCGACCCGAAGACTGTTTACGTTTCCCTCTACATAATCGTAAAGGAGCGGAGTGTTTTCTTTGGAAAACGCGTTCACAATCCGAACATATACCGCATCATCCGAGAATTCATTTAAAGCGCATCCCTTATGTCCGCAGGAGCAACGCTCGCCGTCAGGCTTGACAATCATATGGGCAATATTCATCGCCTGATTATGATATCCCCGGTATATTTCATTCCGCACCATTATAGTTGCATCGATATTATCAGAAAATCGAATCACAATCAAATTGCTGCTTGAAACAGTGGAACACATAAAATCCACTTCTGCCCGGGCGATGCCGCTTATCATTGAATCAAAAGTCACCGGAATTTGAAAATTCTTTTCAAATTCCTGCTTCAATTCGCTGTAATTCGGAGCACCGCTGCCGCCTGTCACTTTCATGATCCGCATGGAGCGGTTGTTTAGGCAAACACCGATTCCCAATATCTGATTTTCTTCAAGACAGTTGTATGCCATCATTTCCTTCATATTCACAAAAATATGATGCAACGTTACCTCATTGATATCATTCGGATGAATCTCTAACTGACGCTTTTCCAATACTTCCCCACTGATGTTGGATAAACCGATATGAATCTTTAAGCTATCTATGGCAATACCGAATGCAAATCGAAAATTTTTATTGATGTCAATTAAAATCTTCTTGCGTCCCCGCGTCGCTTTTTGACCTGCAATGCCCGCTTCTCCCTTTTCATATAAAACGCCCTGCTCAATCATCTCATTCGTAATGATTGTTACTGCCGCCCGGGTCAATTCCAATGATGATGACAAGTCGATTCTGGAAGTGGGACCATGCTGCTGCAATTGTTTTAAAATCTGCATTCTATTGCGCCGTTTTAAATCTAATTTACTTATTCCAAACTGTTCCACAACAATCCACCTCGTTATTTTACCGAAGATTCAACGTTTTTACAGAAGCCGAACTCCCCTTGGAACAAAACGGGGCCCTTCATTTTCAATAAGGGGCAAAGTCCCGTCATTCGATGTTCCGGCGGCGGATTGTACCACCACCGGAAAAAGTAAGTGGAACCCACCGCATATAGAGACGGTGGACATCTCGCTTTTCGTTATAACAACGGCTCGTTAAAATTTTAATACTATGTAATAAAGTTTACCGTAATAAAAAAAACATGTCAATGAAATGCAGTGAACAAATTGTTAATTTGTTCACTGCATTCTGACATTTATTGCTCTTTCTCAGGATAAAATAACCAAAAAAACGATGTCATTTGACCGTTCTTAACAGAATCAGGCATATTCCTATATCTTGCGTTTACTACCGGAAAAGCATTTATACTACCGATCCCATTTATCACACAAACTATTAATCTGATCCGCGAACTTTGCCAAATCTTTATTGGCACCGCCTTCATTATGTCTGATAACAGCCATTAGACGCTGACCCGCATTAACCAAACGTTGAAACACACTGGAAACACGCGTCGTTTCTTTTACTTTCTTCGGTTCAGGCAAAACGCCAGTTTCCAGACAAGTGTTCGTTGCCAAATCAAAACTTGCCTGCAAATTGGGAGCCAGCGCATCATATCCCTGATCCTGCAAAAGTGCAGCGAAAGAGTCACAAACTGATGCTTCACCATGAACTACAAACACTCTCTTCGGCTTTTGCTCAAATGCACTTAACCATCGCAGTAAACCCGCTTGATCGGCATGCCCGCTGATCCCATGCAAACGAACAATATTTGCGTTGACTGTAATGGATTCACCAAACAATTTTACCGTCTTTGTGCCTTCCAGCAAGGAACGCCCCAATGTGCCGATTGCTTGAAAGCCGACAAATACAATAGTGGACTCCGCTCTCCATAAGTTATGCTTCAAATGATGGCGGATTCGCCCTGCATCGCACATGCCGCTTGCAGAAATAATTACTTTGCTCCGGCTGTCAAAATTGATTGCTTTGGATTCATCGCTGGTAACTGATATTTTCAGTCCCGGAAAAGTAATCGGGTTAATTCCCTGATTAATCAAAGACATCGCCTCTTCGTCAAAATAACCCTTTACGTTTTTGTTGAAAACATTCGTTGCCTCTACGGCAAGCGGACTATCTACATAAACCGGAATTTCCGAATATCCCGGAATCCTGTTGTTATTTACAATATTCCTTAAAAAGTACAGCAGTTCCTGTGTCCTTCCGACCGCAAACGAGGGTATCACCACATTTCCGCCCCGATCAAAGGTTTCCTTTATAATATCCGCCAATTCCTGTACATAATCCGGAGCCGGACCATGATTACGGTCACCGTAAGTAGATTCCATGACAACATAATCCGCCTCGGTAATATACTGCGGATCTCTGATAAGCGGCTGATTCAGATTACCAATATCCCCCGAAAACACCAGCTTTTTATTGGTATCTTCTTCCTCGATCCAAACCTCAATGCTTGCCGAACCAAGCAGATGCCCAACATCGATAAACCGAATTTTAATTCCGTCACAAACTGAAATGATCTGATTATATTCAAAAGTCACAAAGCGTTTCATTATACGCTGCGCGTCCTCTATCGTATAAAGCGGTTCATAAAGATCCTCGCCGGCACGCTGCCGTTTCCGATTTTTCCATTCCGCTTCAAATTCCTGAATATGTGCGCTGTCCTGTAACATAATAGAACATAATTCACCGGTTGCAACCGTTGTAAAAATTTTTCCGTTAAATCCCATTTTGGAAAGCAACGGTAATTTCCCGGAATGGTCGATATGTGCGTGGGTCAGAAATAAGTAATCTATATCCGCCGGTACAACCGGAAGTTCCTGTGTATCATCATCTTGTCCCTGCTGCATTCCGCAATCTACCAGTATCTTTTTTCCGCAAGCTTCAATAAAATGGCAGCTGCCGGTCACCTCATGAGCCGCACCCAAAAATGATAGTTTCATATATTGTTTGCTCCTTCTGCATGGTTTGTATATGTCCTATTGTAACTTATTTTTCAGCAATATTCAATCCATATAGTGTAATTAATCAATTTATTTTGCTTACCGACAAGCCCTTCCCGATATCGAACTTGACTTTAGCGCTTATTTGCTGTAAACTGAAAAGTACTAATCAAAGAAGGATGCGTTGCTATGCTCTTGGCAGTCGATATTGGAAATTCAAATATTGTACTCGGCGGATATCATGGAGATCAGCTTTTATTTGTTGCTCGAATCCGCACCGACTCTCTGCGAACGGAATTTGAATATGCGGTACTGATTAAGGACATCCTAAGCTTATATCATTGCCAGCCCGACGATATTACCGGAGGTATTGTTTCGTCAGTGGTTCCCCCGCTTTCAAGCGTTCTTCGCAATGCAATACGGCTGATTAAAAAAGTAAAAGTACTGACAATCGGTCCCGGTATCAAAACCGGGCTAAATATAAAAATTGACAATCCGGGACAACTCGGTGCCGATCTGCTTGCCACCGCTATCGGCGCAATGGAAAAATATCCTTTGCCCGCTATTATTATCGACCTTGGTACAGCAACTAAAATCACCGTGGTAGACAAAGACGGGTGCTTCCGCGGCGGCGCAATTCTGCCGGGCGTGATGATTGCGTTGGAGGCACTTTCCTCTCAGGCTGCCCAGCTGCCGAAGATCAGTTTAGACGGTGAAAACATTGCGCCGATCGGTACCAACACTATCGACTGCATGAAAGCCGGTACGATCTTAGGAGCAGCAAGCATGGTTGACGGAATGATTGAACGTTATAAGGAAATTCTGGGGAATGACGCTTCAGTCGTTGCCTGCGGCGGATTAGTGGGAGCTGTTTTACCGCATTGCAGATCCGAAATCAAAAAAGATGAAACGCTTTTGTTAGATGGCTTGCGGATTTTATACCGAAAAAATACCGCAGAAAAATAAGCATTTCTTCCATTGGCTATCTGCCGTTTCAAAAAACGGCTTAGCAATAAATTTATTTTGCGCTACATTTGCCGCTATGGCGAAGCAGCAGCAAGGAGGAATTTTTATGTCAAACTCAACGGCAAAAATCCAAAAAATGGTTTTGCTGGCAATGCTGATCGCACTCCAGGCGATACTGGCATTCACACCAATCGGATTCATCATGATTCCACCGATGATCTCAATCACCCTGATGCACATTCCGGTCATTATCGGAGCGGTCATCTTAGGACCGACGTGCGGCGGTATACTGGGATTTTCTTTCGGTCTGATGAGTATGATCAAAGCGACGACTTCAGCGTCCTACGGTGATCTGATCTTCTCGCCGTTTGTCAGTCCTAATCCGGTTGCATCCATTATTATGTGCTTTGTTCCGCGTATTCTTTTAGGCGTTATTGCAGGATTTTTATTTATACTGCTGCGCAAAAAATGGGGAAAGGACATTCTGGCTATCGGCATCAGTGCCGCAGTGGCTTCTCTGTTCCATACAATCAGCGTTTTGACCTTAATGTGGTGTTTGTTTGACGCCCTAGAGCTCAAAGCAGTATTTACCATTGCCTTTGGACTGAACGGTATTTTAGAATTAGTAGTCGGAATCATTCTTTCGGTTGCAATATCCAAGCCGTTACTGAAATATTTAGAGAAGCGGCGTTCATAAAAACAGAATAAACGGAGCTACCGTAAATGAGTAAAATCCAAAGCGGCAGCTCCGTTTTTTGACAGCGAATTTTTCACGGCAATTCTTTTTGCTGATAATATGTACAGCATTTTTCTTCCGCATATCTTTTTTTCAGCCTGGGTTTTACACAATGTCCGTATATCAGCGGTGAATATCTTCCGTTGCTGTATTTAATGTAATGCAGTCTAAAATGTTTGCAGTACCGACAAATTTTTTCCATATATAATCTCATCTCCC
>ENA-OROX01002152-OROX01002152.1-human-gut-metagenome-genome-assembly--contig:-NODE-2152-length-14176-cov-3.114935_pt1 | contig 14176 bp, 12 predicted proteins | sample MGYA00242133_ERZ509058 | MGnify/ENA primary metagenome ERZ509058 (study PRJEB26280, sample SAMEA2338751) | human gut metagenome | biome: human gut; feature: human-associated habitat; material: faeces...
ACCCCCAAAAGTTAGACCTAAAAATCTAACGATTGGAGGTCGGTATTTTTATGGCTAAATATTCTTTTGAATTTAAAAAGAAAGTTGTTTTGTCATATTTAAACGGAGAAGGCGGGTACAAATATCTTTCTAAAACGTATGGAGTCCCTGCTAAAAGCAATATTAAGCAATGGGTTCACAATTATCAAACTCTGGGAGATGAAGGTTTATTGCGTTCTCGAAAAAATGATATATATTCTTTCGAAAAAAAGCTTTCTGTTGTAGAATTATATTTATCAAGTGAAATCTCATATCAAGATTTGGCGCTGCAAGAAGGTATTACCAATTCCGGTATGATTGCGAACTGGGTGAATCGCTTTCGAGCAGCTGGTCCTGATGCGTTGAGACCACATAAGAAAGGTCGAAAGAAAACATTGGATAAATCAGTTGAAAATTCCAAAATAGTGCCATTAGAAGAATCTTCTGTTGACACAAGTGCAGAGCACGTAAAAGAACTGGAAGATGAACTTCTGAAGTTAAGAATAGAGAATGCGTTTTTAAAAGAACTGAGGAGACTGCGCTTAGAGGACGAAGCAAAAATGAGAGAACGGCAAGAATCATCAACAGTCTCCGAAGACAGTTCAAGTTAAAAGACCTTCTCTCATATACTGGAATGCCAAAAGCAACATATATGTATTGGCAAAAGCGTTTTGACAGAGGAAATCCAGATCAGGAAATTGAGGAAAAAGTACTCGAGATCCGTGAAGAACATAAGAATTATGGATATCGTAGAATTCTTGGAGACCTTCGCAATCAGGGATATTCCATAAACAAAAAGAAAGTTCAACGTATTGTTCAAAAACTTGGCTTACAGGTAACATCATACACTCATAAAAGTAGAAAATATAGTTCCTATAAAGGCAGGGTTGGTACGGTTGCACCTAACAGAATCCATCGACGTTTTAATACACATATACCTCATCAGAAGATCACTACAGATACCAGTGAATTCAAGTACTATGAAGTTGACGAAAAAGGCCGTATGACGATACATAAGCTTTATCTCGATCCATTCATGGATATGTGCAATGGCGAAATACTTAGCTATGGAATAGATCAAAGACCTTCTGCAAAGAACGTAATGGATGCTTTAGATAAAGCAATTGAGGTTACTGCAGATTGCCCATACAGAAGAACTTTTCATTCTGACCAGGGGTGGGCATACCAAATGAAAGCATACTCCCACAGATTAAAAGAGGAACGAATATTTCAAAGTATGTCCAGGAAAGGAAACTGTCTGGATAATTCAGTAATGGAAAACTTCTTTGGACTGCTCAAACAGGAAATTTACTATGGTATTGTTTATTATAGCTACGAGGAATTAAAATCTGAAATAGAACGTTTTATAAAATACTACAATGAGAAACGAATAAAAGAAAAGTTAGGATGGAGAAGTCCTGTCCAATACCGACTCCATCTTTTAACTGCATAAAGAAAAACGAGACGACCGAAGTCGTCTCGTAAAAGTCTAACTTTGAGGGGTCACCTCATAGCGGGACCTGTCCTATTTCTTCGCAAATTTATACCCTATCCCTCGCACGGTTTGGATAAAAACGGGATTTCGGGGATCTAGTTCTATTTTCTTTCGTATATGGCCTATATGTGCGGTAACATTTCCTTCATCACAGAAATATTCTTTTCCCCATACAGTTTCATATATCTGTCGATGAGTAAATACCTGCCCAGGATAACTCGCAAGGAAAAATAGGATATCAAATTCTTTTACTGTTAGATTAATTTTTCTGTTTTTGTGAAATGCTATTCTATTATTGTAATCCAAGTACAAATCTGCATGATTTAATATATTTTTTTCTTGTAGAGCAATTTTTTTTGCAATATAATTCATATTACAAAGCAAAATTTCTTTATAATTCCCCTCTTCTTCTTTTATTCGAATAAGAATTTCAACTTCTATAATGCTTCACCTGCCCTTTTAAATTTCAAGCAAACGCTCATAAATAAACTTTCTATTTTATTTCATCATTTTCTTTATAAATCTTATTCCACTCTCCATAGGTCAAACGGTTTCGGTACCATTTAGAAGTGTCATCTAAGTTCGACTTAATAACTTGATTGGATATATAGTGAAAACGGTTATTATCTAACGGCTGAATGACTAATTCACTTGTCATTGCATTATCCTGCATTGTTCTTTCCCACACCGCATTAATTATAAGTTTAATTTTCCCATCATCCATCTTTTCATATGATACTACTTCTGGATACGGTTCATACGTTGATCCATAGTCATATAATCCTCTTGGTCTGTACAAATACGTTTTTGTTTCTGCATTATAAATGGCATTAGACTCTAATACTTCACTTTCAACTGTTAAAAATGTTTGAATAACTTCCTCAAAATCTTGTTTTGGAATATAATATTCTACTCCTTCTTGACTATAATTATATGGAACATATTTTTCATATTTTAAAAGATACATAATCTCATATAGATCATAAAAATCAAGTTGTGAATAATCACTTTGATTCCAATTCGTTATAAATAACTTATTTCCAGCATAACCTACTGGCATAACATACTTTCTATTCAACTCCCGACATGCTTCATCCAATGGTTCCACACGAAATCCAATTTTCCCATGATATCCATCATATCCCTGTCGATCATATTCTTCTATGAAAAAATACCCATTTTTTGTATACTTCCATGATTGTACTTGAAATTCATTAATGTACTCAGCTTCTGGAGCGTCCTGATCCCAAGTCATATTACTACATATGGCATAAATTTCCCCATTTTGAGAGTTTAAATCATATCTCACAAATCCTCCTGATTCCATAATAGAAAAAATTGTTATATTATCATTAACCTCGTTTTGCACATTCTTGCAAAATTTTTTCACTAGTTCTCCATTTACCATATCTATTTGATTATTTATGTCAACCGCAATATAGTTTTTTCTGCCTAAATATTCAATAATGTCTTGTTGTAATTTCAATGAATTTCTATTGCTTTGATTCCATCTTTCTTTGTATATATGAAAATAATCATCTGCCAAATCTTCGGATTCTACCAGAATTTCTTCAGTTCTTTGAACTAATTGTACTTGATTTGAATTTTTTTGTATTTTATTACATCCTCCTAGTAGAAAACTAATGACACCAATAATGATCATTAATCTAACTTTCATACTCTTCCTCTCCAATTACAATATCAGTTATAAAAAAATCTATTTTCTTAATTTACTTAAAAATCTCTTCGCGGTTTATATTCTGGAATTTTATATGCTCCCTCACGTTCAATACAGTTTCCCAAATATATCCACTTGTCACCTTCTTCTCGGATTGTCACTTCATGTCTGAATGAACAATCTGTTCCTTCTTCCTGAAAAACAGCTTCTACTGTCAAAGTTAATGATCCATCCTCATTTTCTATACAATTCACTACTTCTGGGAAAGGTTGGAATTGTTGAATTCGATTCCATGGACCAATTGCTTCCCATGGATATACCCCCTTCACGTCATCGTATTGAGCATATATTTCCAAGGTTTCTATTGAAATATCAAAATAAGTTGTGACCACTTCTTCAAATTCTACTTTAGGAATGCCTGATGCATATTTTTTTTCATCAATTTTCTCCCCATACTTCATTGTGTATAAAAACTCAAACAAATCATTAAACTCTATATTTTCCAAACTGTTTTGATTCCAATCTACGAGGAACAGATTATTGCAAAAGTAACTAACCGGTGTAATACATTTATTTCCTAATTCTCTGCACTGTTCATCAAGTGGCAAAATTCTATAAAAAACATGCATATCCATTTCTTGATTTCTTGATAATGCCTTCTCCCATATAATCCACCCTTTATCAGTATAGTTCCAATCATATACCTGAATTTTTTCTATCTGCACAATATGTGGACTCATATTATCATCAAATGCAGCTGTTGCTGATGTTACATATAAATCTTTGTTTTTAAATTGAAGTTTATTATATATCCAAACACCACTTGTATTAATTACAAAAAATTCAGTTTCAGTATTTTCTCCTGTTTTTGCCAAAGAAAGAGCATCATCAACTTGTTTATAATTCAACATATTATAATCATGACTGCCACAGGTAATGGCAACATTCTCTTCTGCAATACTTTCGATCATTGTATGAACTGTCTCTTCTTCAAGAACAATATTTGACGCATTACCTTTATCTGCCTGACTGTATATCCTTTTGCATTTTCCAACCATTTTCCTTAAGCGATCACTAATGTCTTTTTCTTCTTTTCTCCCCATTTCAATATTTTTTAATTCATAATCATCATTTTCATCCATCACCACATTCTCTTCTTCTGTATTATTAATTATAAGATCATTTTGAGACCCATTTTTTTCACATCCGGATAATACTAAAGAAACCAAAATAATAGCCAACATTTTCTTCATTAACATTTTCACCTTTTTTCATCTCATTCCTATCGTAAATATTGATCCAATACTCTTTTATCTTTTTGAACTACATAACCACTGCCACCAATATTTTTTACATCTTCAACCATACTAATTAGCAATATTGGATTCTCAATATTAGGATCAGTTGTAAAAACTGCCATCCACCCCAATTCTGTTCCTGTTTCATCTTCTTTTGAAAGCTTTATTTCTGCCGTTCCTGTTTTTCCAGCCAAAGTGTACTCCTCTCTATGTAAACCATATCCCGTTGCTGTTGGTTCACTAATAACTTTCTTCATTGTCTCTAAAACAGTATGAAGACTTTCTTTTTGAATAACTTCCGGCATCCATATATTGGGATTATAATTTGGGTTATATAGTAACGTCGGTTCAATTATATTTCCATCATTACTAAATGCGGAATAAATAGAAGCTAGATGCAATGGATTTATTAAGATTTGACCTTGTCCATATCCACTATCTGCCAATTGAATTTCTGACTTTATTCCTTCTGTATTTGAATACTGTGATATTGACATTTTAATATCAAATGGTATTTCTTTGTTAAACCCCAATTTTTCTAAAAAGCTAGTTAAATTATTTTCCCCCAGTTTAAGTGCTACTTTTGCAAAATATATATTATCAGAATATATCATTGCATTTTCCAGTGTTGCAGGTTCAGTCTCATGTAATGTCGTCACATAATAATCCCCCCATGACGAGTCTTTTTGCCAGCTTAAACCTTCGTTTCCATAATCTTCTACAGGATCAAGAATACCTGTGTCTAACCCTATCACTGCAGTAACAGGTTTAAATGTTGATCCGGGACACCATACTTGTCTGAATCGATTGTACAAAGGTTGCCTTTCATCTTCATTTAAGCTTTTCCATAATTTATCTGACATTCCCATTACAAAATCATTTGAGTTAAAAGAAGGAGTACTGACCAGTGCCAAAACTTCTCCTGTATATTGGTTCATAGCAACAGAACAACTCTTATCATCCTTAAACTGTTCATACAAGACTTTTTGCAATTCTGCATCAATTGTTAACTGAATATCCTCTCCGTTTTGAACCGGTTTATCTACAATAATATCTTTTCTGTTTCCAAATTCATCTTCGATATATATCATGCAACCATTTTGACCTTTTAATTTATCTTCATATAAACTTTCTATACCACTTCTCCCTATAACACTATTGGAATCATAACCTTTCCCTTTATTCTCTTCCAAATCTTCCGCTGTAACTTTTTGAATATATCCAACCAAATGTGACGCTGCTTCTTTTAAAGGATAGTCTCTAACTTCGATATCGTTAATCATAACACCTGGAATTGATAGTAATTCCTCTTGATTTTCCTTTAATTTTACAAGATTTTCATCCGGATTAATTTTCATTAATTCCAATTCACTAACTTTAGGAATTGTTTTTATAGGAACAAATGAATCATCTTTTACCCACTCTGCAGACAATTTATTCTTTATCACATCAATATCCACTTCAAGCAACTCCGCAAGTTTAATTATTGTGTTTTCTTTATCCTGAATTTTACCCGGCACTAGCCCAACTGATGATGCAACCCCTTTTCCAGCTAACACTTTTCCATTCCGATCTAAAATTTGTCCTCGCTCTGCTTCTACAGTATCTATTCGTACTTTATCTGTAGACTCTAATTGCGGAAAAATAATACTATCTTTCCAAACAAGTTTATATTCAAATTTTTCTTTTATAAAGTTTACTTCATTTTGAAATTTCACTTCACCTGCAAGAGTATTAAATGATGTAAGATATGAAATCTCTTTACCATTGGATTTCTCATTTAAAATTTTAATGCTTAAATCCTTCGTTTCTAATCCTTCATATATGTTTTTATTTCTCTTTACAAATTCTTCCATAGAAATATTCGATGAATGTTCTTTAGAAATCATTTTATACATTTTTTCATATTCATGTTTATTGATATAATTCATATATTCGGTTAGCAATTGTTCAGTAGTGTTCTTATGTGTCTGTTTCGTAATAAAAAAAAATCAAGCTCAATACTAAAATTAAAGAAAATATTATTAATATCAATCTACCTGTCCATTCAAATTTTTTTCTTTTCATAATTGTCTCCTGTTTCCATATCTTACGTTTGTAATATATTCTATTATCACTTTTTTGTCAATAGCCTTCTTGACGTTTCTATTTCAATGCTCTATAATTATTACGAAAGTAAGATTAAAGGAGAATAAACATGGATAAATTACCACAAATATCTGAAGCAGAATATGAAATCATGAAAATAATATGGGATGAGTCACCAATAAGCACAAATTCTATTTGTGAAAAAGTTCCATCTATACACAATTGGAGTAATAAAACAGTTCATACGTTATTATCTCGTTTAGTGTCAAAACATGTTATTTCTTATGAACAAAAAGGGCGTATGTATTACTATTTTCCCATTATCTCTAAAAATAAATATTTATCACAAGAGAACCATAATTTTTTATCTCACTTTTATGATGGTGAAATGGCTCCGCTATTATCTTCCTTACTATCCAATGCCCAATTATCTGACAGCGATTTAAAGAATATGTATCATCTTATAGACTCTAAATTGAATGGTGGTGATGAAACCTAATGTTCTCGATTCACTTTTTATTATGTAATCTCACTATCAGTATCTTATTGGGGATAATTCTATTACTCAAAAAACTATTAAAAAATTATATTACAACTAATAGTCGGTATTATTTGTGGTACATTTTTGTATGTGCGCTTATTATTCCTTTCATACCATTCAAAAATATCGGACCACATCAATTATTAATAAAGTTACAACACTTTTTCCAACAAGATACGGGTAAAATTGTAAATACTTCTACAAAACAACTTGATGATATAAATTTATCTGTTCAATTAGGTACTTCTGATTTTGCGTCAGCTCAAGATAATTTTAATTTGTATGATCTTGATAAATACTTATTTGCAATATGGATAATCGGGTGTTTGTTTACATTAGTATATTTTATATATAATATTGTTAAAATTCATTTGATCCAAAAAAAAGCTTTTTTAATAACTTCTGAAAATGAACCAGAACTATACCAACAATACACTTCGTGTCATGAAAAGTTAAAAATAAGACGACATGTCGCTTTATACGCTTCATGTAATATTTCAAGCCCTGTTTCTTACGGTCTTCTATATCCCAAGGTAATTATTCCTCAAGATATGGATATATTACTGTCTGAACAGGATGTATATTATATCTTTTTACATGAATTACAGCATTATAAACACAAGGATGCTGCATTAAATTATATAAGTTGCATTTTACAGATCATATATTGGTTTAACCCATTCATTTGGTACGGATTTCATATATTACAAAAAGATCGGGAAATTGCATGCGACAACTCAGTAATTAACATCATAGGGAAAAACAACTGTATAGATTATGGCTATACATTAATAAGATATGCTGAAAAAATGCGACACAATGCTTTTCTCTCTCCACTCTCTCGTTTAGGTGGAGAAAAAAAGATCATTATAGATAGAATAAAAGAAATAGCAAATTACCAAAAAATTTCTAAAAAACATAAGAGAAACAGTATTGTAATCTTAGTGTTCGCTTGTGTTCTAGTATACTGCATTAGTCCTTTATTAACTGTTTATGCATCACGAGACTCATCTTATAATTTGACTTCCCAAAATATAGATGACATAGACCTATCTTCTTATTTCGGTAAAACAAGTGGTAGTTTTGTATTATATGATATGACAAATGATAGATACAAAATTTATAATAAAGATTTAAGCACCAAACGAGTTTCTCCGGATTCCACTTATAAAATTTATAGTGGTTTATTTGCATTAGAGGAAGGTGTAATCAATTATAATTCTTCTAATCAGCACTGGGACGGAACAAACTATTATTTTGATTCATGGAACAAAGACCAAACCCTTACTTCAGCTTTACGTAATTCTGTTAATTGGTATTTTCAAAATCTTGATACACAGATAGGATACCAAACACTTTATTCTTATTATAACAAAATTTCATATGGGAATTGCGATTTATCAGCTGGTATTGAAGATTATTGGTCCGAATCTTCCTTAAAGATTTCACCGGTAGAACAGGTAATCCTATTATCTGAACTTCTGGAAAATAAATGGGAGTTTGAGGAAAAAAATATTCAAGCAATAAAAGAGGCCTTATTTATTTCTGATACATCCATTGGAAAATTATATGGAAAGACAGGTACTGGGTCATTGAATGGACAAAATACAAACGGTTGGTTTATTGGCTTTATTGAATACGGTGAAAATACTTATTGTTTTGCTACCAACCTTCAGAATTCCGAGAATGCCACCGGCAGTGCTGCTTCAGAAATAACTATAGAAATATTAAATTCTTTATTCTCTTAAAAAGGAAAATACTTTATTCCCAAAAGCTAAGGAGGTTGATGCCTATTAACACTAGTGTTTATCAAGATAATCAAAGCTTAAAAGTATCGGCTTATATAGTTAATGTAGGTTTATGAAACATTTATAGAATAACTGATTTCTAGGATAGGCAGAAATAATATGAAAAAAAACAAGTCTTTTTATCTATTAATTATTGGAATTTTGGTTGGTATATTTGCATTTTCAGGTTGCACGAACCATAATAATTCAGACGCTAAGAATATACAACAGGATACAAAAGATCCTACTCCTGAGAAAAATTCTGTAGTAGAATCACAAGAACCCACACTAACTGAAGTAGATTGGTCTAATTATTTTGAAGGCTTAACCGGGACTGCAATAGTATACGATCCAACAGAAAAAAACTATATGATATATAATAAAGAACTGGCTCTAACGCAGAGATCTCCATGTTCTACATTTAAAATTATCTCTTCGTTAATCGGTTTAGAAAACGGAATTATTGATCCTGATAATTCTATGCGTCCTTGGAGCGGTGAAATATTTTGGAATGAGGACTGGAATAGAAATATCAATTTTTCTGATGCATTTCGTACCTCATGTGTTTGGTATTTTCGTCAGGTCACTGATGACATTGGCAAGGTGAAAATGCAGAATGAACTTAATAAACTGAAATATGGAAATTGTGATATTTCTGATTGGGAGGGAAAGTTAAATACTAATAACAACAATAGAGCCTTAACAGGTTTCTGGATAGAATCGTCTTTGAAAATTTCTCCAAAAGAACAGGTTGAAGTGATGGAACGAATCTTCGGAACTGACTCCACCTACTCAGAAAGAACACAAAATATTTTAAAACAAGTAATGTTGATATCAGAAGAGAATAATACAGAAATATCTATTTATGGAAAAACAGGAATGGGAAAAGCAGAGGGTATTGTTATAGATGCATGGTTCACAGGATTTGCAGAAACATTAGAAGGAAATAAATATTTTTGTGTATATCTCGGACAATCAGATGCAGGCAACACATCAAGCACTGCCGCAAAGGAAATCGCCATTCAAATTCTTAATGACAATAAATGACAATAAGATACCCTATCAAAAATCGCCTCAGTCTCTCACAGGCTGGGCGATTTTTTTATAGTAATCTTTTGCCAAATCATTTTGTTCTTTCACTATGTACTCTAAACCTGATCTTAAATTAGTGACATACATAGTCTGTATTTTACATATTACTTCTACATACAAGCACATTATTATTTGGTCTAATTTACCTTTATATAACATCAAATAAGAGAGTGTATCTCTTTTAACACACTATTAACAACGTAGCCTTATCAATTCCAATTATTATAAATAAATATGAAATATAGATATTTCTGGAACAACCCCTAACCGACCAGAAACATGTGTAGTTCCGATTCCTGTATTTACGTATATTTTTGTCTTTGAATTTAATTCATACATTCCGCTGACATAATTTTTAGCGAGGTTCGTAGAAGAGATAGCTTTTTGATTAATAGCAGGAATAAACGGGATATTAACTTGCCCGCCATGACTATGTCCGCTCAACACTAAATCATAAGGGTATTCTTGAAAAAAGTCTGCTGTATCTGGCTCATGTATTAACAGAATATTGTAATTCGAATCATATATCTCTGTAGAATCCGGCATATATACATTTCCCAGCATACTATCATCTAATCCTGTAAATAATATTTTTTTATCTGAATCAGTAGTCACATACCAATTTTCGTTTTTCAGTACAGTAAATCCTGATTGCTCCATAATATTTTCATACTGTCTGGAAGCTCCACCGCCACAATCACGATTCCCCCATACTGCTATTTTATCATATGTTGCATTGATTTTTTGTAGTTCTTTTATGATATTTTCATCGTCATGATACTGCACATAATTATCATACAAATCCCCTGTAAATACAACAACATCTGGATTTTGTTTATTGATATAGTTTACAACCTTATCTAGGTTCTTATAAGTAAAATCCCCTTTTATATGCGTGTCAGAAAATTGAACAACTTTAATAAAATCAGAAGTTTTTTCGTTAAGAGATAATTGATTTGATGTAATACGATACGGTTCGATTTTAAAAGCATAAAACACACAACTTCCAATCAAAATAAGAATTGTAAAAACTGTTCCAAAAAAATTTTTCAAAAATTTTATCATAAAGATTTATCCTTTCCATAGATTATCTTTCTCTTTATAAAAGCTGCTTTTGACATTTATGTTACAAAAAATGTGGCATAAAGAAATATAGCATCTTTAAACCACAATTTTTTTAACTTACAATCTTCCAGTTACTTGCCTTACAAATTGTCAATTTATGCTGGACATCTGTGTCGTTTTGGTCTGATTAACAACAAACTTTACAATTGCACTAACTATTACAGCCACCCATTGTGTCTTGATCCTAAAGCTATAACAAAAATACTAATGTCTAAAATACATCAATGTAGACAAACCCAGACTCTGACCTTCCATATACATGATGTGTCAGACATATTTTTGCATCTTCATCATATCTGAAAGATAACATGTAATTGTAACCATTTGAAACATGTCCATCCATAAATCCAATAGATGGATTTATGAATTAGAGAAGGGATTATCGTCTGATCCACTTATATTTGTTTTAATCTAGAAATTACAATAAATTGATATTAATGTGATTTTTATTTTTTATAAATGTAATAAATTGCTCCTCTGTACCAAAACTAAATTCATCGCCATTAATTACAAGCCCTTTATTACCATATCCTAACCAACAAAGATTCCTTTTGATATTACAACAGGTTATGTTCTTCCATTCAACAATGATTCTATCGTACTTTCTTATAATTTCCAGCTTATCGTCATAAAAGTTATAAGTTACTTTCTCTTTATACCTTTTATAAGAATAATTTGAATCTAATTTTATCTGCTTTGCAATATAAGACACTGAACGTGAGTCGCTATATCTTGCACCTTCACTTCCATATATTGTTTCAACTGAACCATCCTGATAATGTATCTGTGCATAAGCTGTAGCAATAAACTCTCTTGTATAATTGCTCTTGTCTATATTGACTACTGCGGCTACATAATTTTCTATTTGATTATTTAGCCAGCCTGAATTTTTAACATCTATAAACTTGTACTTGCTGTCTTTTGTCAATGCTGATCCATTTTGTTCAAATAAATCCCTTGATGTAATTAATACTCCTTCAGTAACAAGGCCAAGTGTAAAATATGTCTGTTCTAAACCAATTTCAGGTATTAAGTTACAACTTCTTCATGTATTAAAAAATACCCCTTTAGAAAAGGAGTATTTCTTAAATCAATTTCATATTTATTCACTTGAAGAATACGCTTCACTTCTTGGTGAATGTATTTGTAATATTCCATCTGATATTATTCACAGACTAACAGGTGATGGTCCTAAGTCACTACTCATTGAACCTCAATGGAGCGGCAACAAGAAATTAGTTCTTAACTATATTAATAAATATTTTAATGATATGGATATTATTCAAGGTAAATACCTTTAACAGAAAGCACTTAGTTTGTTTCTTCAGTAACAACCTGAGTGCTTTCTATTTGTATTTGAGTTTCTTTAGGAGTGGAATCTGTTGTCTCCTCTACTACTGTTTCCTGTGTTTCCATTTCTGTTGTTGCTTCTGTCATTGAAACACTTTCCTGAACATCTGAAACAGATTCAGTTTCACCGCCATTAGTTACCGGTTCTGTATTAAAATCTTCACCCGCAATTTCAACTGTATCAATTACAATATTTTTGTTGTGTTCAGCCTTATCAACTAAAGTGCTGATTTTACTTTGACATAATGTACTGATTTTTTCATTATCTTCTTTTGAAATTTCAATACAAAGGTTAGCTTTTCCAAGAGAAACATCATTCTTTCTTGCAACCTTTTTTATTTTCTTAGTAACTTTAACGTTTTGGTATACTGCCTTACACTTTAACTTACGAATCTTAATTGCTTCGTTTGTTTCTGTTTTAATTTGTGCAAGTTTTTCGCTATCAAGTTTCTTTGCTTCCTCTTTGTTGTCTGATGACTTATTTATTGCTGAAACAAGCATTACATTCTTCTTGTTTTTCTTTAAATAACCTTCTTTTCGAAGATTCTTTACAACAAGATTAATTGCTTTTTCATATCCGTCATTATCCTGCATTTCACTTAACGTGTAGTTGGCAATCGCTTTTCCTTCTTTGTTGCCACCTTTAATCTTCTTAACACTTCCATCGTCATTTACATCAATTGTGATGCTTGGATTTACATCAATTACAATTGAAAATGCCAACTGTTTTTGATTTCCACCAAAATTAAATAATGGTTGCATAATCATAATTAATGCCACGAAACATGCTGCTACTAATGTTGCGATAGCAGGTACTTTAAAATAATGAATAACATTACTTTTCTCTTTAAATAAAGGTCTGTCTTTTCCAAATAATTCCTTTTCACTCTTTATAGGTTCAATTGGAGTATCTAATATCTTTTGTAACATATCTGGAGCCATTTCTTCCAGTTCCTTATTAAGCTGTCTTACAATCTTGTAAGCCTTGGACTTTGAAACAGAAAGTTCTTCGGCAACATCGTCGACTGTCATAAAGTTCTTTTCCATGTTTTTTTCCTCCTGTATTATATTTCTTAAACATATTTGTTTAAGATAATGTGCATTATATTAAACTTTTTAGTTTAAGTCAATAGAAAAATTAACTTTTTTTGTTTAAGTTTTTCTTGATATACATTTTTACCTATGTTATACTGACCATAGCGAATTTGTTTAAGTTATCCCGCATTGGGAATTTTTATGTTAATTTGGAGGTTTGTTATGGCAATTGGTGAAAGAATTAGAACTTTTCGCAAGCGTAAAGGTTTAACTCAAAAGGAATTGGGAGTTCAGTTAGGTTTTAAGGAAAGTACTGCTGATATCCGCATGGCTCAATATGAAGCAGAGAAACGTATTCCCAAGGATGATTTGATTGAAACTCTTTCTTCCATTTTGGAAGTTTCTCCTGCGGCCATTAATGTTCCTGACATTGATACTCATGTGGGAATTATGCAGCTTCTGTTCACTCTTGAAGATATTTATGGTATATCCGTCAGACAGGAAGGAAGTCATATTACCCTTGATTTAGGTGCCATCCACGACGCTTTAGGTCATGAGGCAAGGTCCTGGGCAAAGATGAAGTCCAAGCTTGATACCGGAGAAATCTCCAAGAAAGAATACGATAATTGGAGATACAACTATCCGGCTAATACTCACGGATATCATAAA
>ENA-OROX01002167-OROX01002167.1-human-gut-metagenome-genome-assembly--contig:-NODE-2167-length-14116-cov-4.585449_pt1 | contig 14116 bp, 12 predicted proteins | sample MGYA00242133_ERZ509058 | MGnify/ENA primary metagenome ERZ509058 (study PRJEB26280, sample SAMEA2338751) | human gut metagenome | biome: human gut; feature: human-associated habitat; material: faeces...
GCGAGGGGGCCGCAGCGGTCGTGTCGCGATGCAGTTTGCCAAGCTTGTCAGTGCTCGCGAAGCGCTCAAAGGCTAGAGAATCATGCGAGAAGTGACCGAAGTTGCCGTTGGCGTACTGATTGACAAAGAGGGGCGTTTTCTGATGGCAAGTCGCCCGCAGGGAAAACCTTATGCGGGCTGGTGGGAGTTTCCGGGCGGAAAGCTTGAAGTTGGAGAAACGGTACTTGAGGCGTTGCGGCGCGAGTATGCAGAGGAGCTTGGCATCACGGTAAAGAATGCCAGCCCGTGGTTTGTGTTTGAGCGCGAATATCCTCACGCCTACGTGAGACTGCATTTCTGCCGTATCACCGATTGGGAAGGTGTACCGCAGTCCCGAGAAGGTCAAACTTTTTTGTGGTTTGAAAGTCTCAAGCAGGCACAAGCCGAAAAGTTGTTGCCGATGTGTTCGCTTGTGATCGAACGATTGATGTTGCCCGACCGAGTCGCGCTAGTGAAGACGCCGTTGTCGGATGTGACGGAGACGGACTTCAAAGGAAGCGGAGCAAAAGCAATTTTGGCGTCTTCATTTGTGCCGGAAAAAGAGGCTTTGGCAAAACGACTCGGTGTACCGATGATCGTGTGCCAACAATGGCTTGAGCAGCCAGAGGATGTCATAGCAACGGAGTTGCAGGAGTGGTTGGTGGGGGCGTTGGAGCCGACGGCAGACGCCGCAGCTATTCTGAAGACCGCTCAACAACGGTTACCCTTGTACGTAGCCGCCCGAGAAACGGAAGAGGAAAACGAACGTTTGATGCAACTAGGCGCACAAGGCGTCTACGTTGTCATTTGAGAAAGGAATGACAGAAGAAATGATGGTGAAGTGCCCGACGTGCAAGAAACTGCACGAGTACGACATGAACAGCCCCTGGCGTCCGTTTTGCTCAGAACGGTGCAAACTCATTGATCTGGGAGCATGGGCGAGTGGCGACTACGTGATTCGCGGCGAACCGGGATCGGCCGATCCGGACTTGATCGTCGAGCAGCTCGAAAAGATGCAAAAAGAGCAGGAAGAAAACGAACGCAAGAAGAAGTAGAAAACTTGCTTGGTATTTCTTCAAAGAACAGCACGGACCGCACTAGAAAATGCAGCGGACCGTGCTGTTTTTATTTACTACAGATTAGGAGGCAAGCTCGCCTTCGGCCATCTTCAAGTAAAACTTGTGAAGGCCTTTCACTTTTTCTTCAAGGTCTTCCAGCGTGCCGCTGTTGTCGATTAGGTCATCGGCGGCCGCAATGCGCTTGTCGCGGGAAATCTGTGTCTCAATGATGGCGCGAGCTTGTTCTTCACCGAGGTGGCGGTCATAGACAAGTCGGTTGATTTGTTCTTCTTCGCTAACGTCAACCACCAGCACGCGCTTGACAGCGTCGGCCCAACGGCCGCTCTCCAGGAGCAACGGCACCGACAGAATGACATAGGGTGCCTTGACAGCTTTGAGTTGCTCGAAGATCTCACGCTTGATCATGGGATGCAAGATCCCTTCGAGTTTTTCTTTTGCGTGCGGATCGGAAAAAACGATTTCACGCATCAAATCACGCTTCATCCCCTGAGTACCGATCATGTCGGCACCGAAGGCGACGGCAATTTCAGGAAGGGCTTTGCCGCCGGGGCCCGTGAGCTCACGACTGATTTCGTCGGCGTCAATCACCGGTACGCCTAAGGAGCGAAAAACATCTGTTGCTGCTGTTTTACCGCAGGCGATGCCGCCTGTCATTCCAATGATCATTGTCATACCGGATCCTCTTTTGTTCTCGTCTCTTATCAGCGTGGCTGACACGTCAGAAACAACGTAGCCAGTCAAGTGGTCCTGCCCCAATTGTATGCGGGGGCAGGGATAAATGACCAGAAGAAATAGTTGGAGATTACGCCATAGCTAAGGTTCACACCACCAGATTTCTACATAATGGGTGAAGAGATGAGGATCGTACATGCAGGTGAAGGGCTGAGGAAGTTCATAAAACAAAGAAGCACGTGGTGCACACTGAATCGCTTTATGACTTTTGCGATGTAACAATTGCACCACGTGCCTTAAATAAATACCTATTTTTTTTAAATCGTCAAATTGATAATGGAGGTGTTTTGCGTGAGTTATAATAATATAACTCTAGATCAATTAAAAAATGTTTTTAGGTAAAAACCTCCGAATAAATGTATGAATTAAAAAATCAATAATATTGCGAAAAGACGGCCGTAGATATTTTGCTTGGATAAGTTTTTCAAACATTAGGGAATCCGCATTTGAGTTATTATTCAAATAGTCAACAAGGTCTTCTCGGTCTTTAAATACGTTGTGAGATGAATCTATAGCTAATTTAGTTTTTTCAAGGAATGAAAGACCATTCATTAGGTCTGGCTCTAAGTGTGCGCCTTCTCCCCATTCATTCCACGCATTAACAAATATTGCTTTTCTATTATAAGATATAGATTCGCCAATTAAATATTTTAGCCAATAAAAATAGCATTGAGAAGAGACTTTACAACATACTGAACTTGTATTTTGTCGTCGAGGAGTGTTATCCCAACTTGGTATGATTCCTCGTATGTATTTTTTATTTACTTCTTGAGGAAGAGATTTTTGTAAACTTTTAAGGACTATTTTTCGGTAGTCATAAAGCTTCCCTTGAAACTCTGAATTGCAAATCAAAGGGCGATCTTGTTTTGACAAGCGGGTTTCATTTATGAAGTATCCATGAGGAGGAAATTCGATAATGTAGTCGATTGTTGTCCCTTCTCCCCATTTGGAAGCAGATACAAGATCTAAACAGAAGGCGTCAACAACTGCAAGACTTATCTCGCCAATTCCATACTTTCTAGCAGCAGCACGGATCTGATCTAAGTTTTTATTAGGATTTGGAAATTGATCTGGACGATAGATTAAAAGTAGTGGCTTATTATCGATTTTTATATATCTTGAATCAATCAAAATGTTTTTTATAGATTTGACGAACGCGTCTTCGAAACCTTGTTTGTAAGTTTGTTCCAAAATAATTTCTTTATTACCTCCATCCCAATTTTTGGTCCAATTTTCATTTGCCCAACAAATGCAAAATGGGAAGACGAGCTTGGATTCGAGAAAAATATTTAATGGCTTGTATAAAGCCTTTTCTCCGTCAAACCAATAGTAATAAAAACAAAATCCATCTATCCCGTATTTTGAAGCTAACTTTATTTGCTTTTCTAATGATTGGATATTTGTTAGATCATAAAATCCTAAGTCTTGTGGTATATGAGGCTGATAATGTGAATGGAAATTAGGTCTTGCTTTTGCGACGTTTGTCCACTCTGTGAATCCCTTTCCCCAATTCTTGTTGTTTAAATCGTTTTCATGGAATTGTGGCAAGTAAAAAGAAATGATTTTTGGCAATGGCATTTGGTGAAGAATAAGTGCTAAGTTAAATTTAAAAGCCTGTGTAAAGGATGCTAATTCTTTAAAATAGTAAGAATAACAAAACTCTGCAGAGGTTCTTGCTTCAACATTAGAGATTGAGTTTTTGCGTAAACTATTTTAAAGGCAAGCTGTAGTTAATTGCGAATTGTGTTGACAATTTAATCGCATATTAATATAATGTAAAAATTGAATGTTAAATACAGACATATCTGAGCGTTTATTATATACAGAGTAAGGAAGTGAACTCATGAATAAAGTTTCTTCAGATATGTTAAGGATTGGTCGGTTGGAAATACTTAAATATTGAATGAAATAGATCGTATTTGTCGTAAGTATCAAATAGACTACTGACTTGAATTTGGAACTTTGTTAGGTGCTATTCGGCACGAAGGGGGCATTCCTTGAGATGATGATTGCGATATTGGAATGATGAGATCTGACTTTAATCGATTTAAAGATGTAATTTCAAAGGAATTATCGGCGGAATTTTTCTTTCAAACAAAAGAGACAGATCCGAAGTATTGGGGAAAAGTGGCAAAAATTCGTAGTAACAAAATTAAGATGGTTGAGCATGATGAATCTTTGAATGAGTCGTACCATCAAGGGGTGTATATTGATATTTTTATTTATGATTTTTATCCCAAATGGGCGCTCTCGGCCGCTAGCATTATAAACACATGTCAAAACATACGAAAATTAAGGAATAAATTTCCTAAAAAAGCTTAAGCAAGAATCTTGTAGATTTGGCATGTCTCCCTGTAACAATATTTTTTTATTTCTTTAAATATTTGGTTGAATTTTTATTTAGAAGAAAACAGTACGAACTATCTGATTACGTAGGCAGCGGCATGGACCAGTCGGAAGCGTTTTATCTATCAGAAAGTAGTAATATTTTTCTTATTTGTAGACAAGCTAAATTTGAGAATAAATATTTTTTATTCCAAATAAATCTGAACAAGTATTAAAAATCTTTATGGGGATTATTTGGTTTTGCCGAAGGTGGAAGATAGAATAAATCATTCTAAATGTATGTGTTTTTTTTTGAGAATGTAAGTTTTAATTAAGGTCGAGTTTGCGTAGCGTATTGAATTTGTTTTTAAAGTATTGAGGGATGTCCTTTGTTACAATCTATTTTCAGATGAGTTTCGATATTCGATCTAGTCAAGTTGAGAATAACCTACATCGGATAACTTTACACCGCTGTCAGATGCTGCCAGTTCTGATGGTGGATCTCGGCGTTTCACAAGTGCTTTAAAGGTTGTGTCCGATATAAGATTTGGCCTGTGATTGCTATAAGTTAAAACCGGATTGAATTGTCTCTAACGAAGCTGTCTTAAATCCTATGTTCATCAAAGCCAAAGGCTAAAGATCGAAAGAGAAAAGTTTTTTAATCCTCTGTCTAAATTTTTCCCATTGTCTACATATTTTGTTGGATCCAACGAATTTAACGTATTTGCATATAGGGATCAGTTCAGGAGTTCCAAATCCATCTATAATTACGAATTTTGATTGGTCTTCAGTTTGAACTCTAAAGATATTACCTTCGTGTAAATCGTTGCAAATAATATTAAATTTGATCATTTCGTCTTTAAGTTGCAATAATTCTTTACGTATTTGATGTTTATTGCAGTTGCTTGTTTTTAAGCATTGCCATAGGGGGCACGCTACATCAAAGATTCCTCCTTTGCTTCTATCCAAAAAACACTCTTGCTCATATCCAATAAAATCTAAAGTTTTAAATGAACCGTAAAATTTTGGAACAAATGAGGCCTGACATTTGCCAGTTCTCTGCAAGTACTCAAAATATTTAATCTCTCGCTTGATTTGCTTGCAATTATTTGTCCGTCCCATTTTTAAGCATTTAGTATTGTCGATTTTGTGCAGAAAGCACTCTTTTTCAGATCCTTTTCCTATTAGAACCCCTTTAATTGATTCAATGTCCTTAAGATTTAAAAACTTCATGAGATTTTAGAATAAGAATGTTTTAATTTAAAGATATATGGTGTTATGCCTTCGCCGTCACATATTTTACTAAATTTTTACAAGTATTCCCGACCTTAGGCTAATTTGACTGTAAGCGCTTATCCCTTTCCTTGCGGGATGGGGCTTTCAGCTCGATTCTTAATTATTGGATTTTGTAGGTAGAAATTACTGAATCGGTAGCTTCACCTTAAGCTTGCGTTTGATGGACGGCGCGGATTCCAAACTGTTGAGCGGTTCCATGTCGCATGCCCTCAGGATCCGGTCACAAAGTTCCCGCAGGGTTATCGGATTACCATCGGCGTCCGTCATTGACGTCGACAGTGCTTGTGTGTTGCTGCAGCTGTACAGATTGCTGTTGGCCTTCTTCATTCCCTGCAACCGGTTTACCTTCATCGACTCCAGTGCCTCCACCAGCTCGGCTGCGGATACGTGTACGCCTTGATTGTTGAGGTGTCTGAGCAAAATCTTCTGCATGACCAACGCAATGTAGTTGAGTACGAAGTGCCCGCGGATATGTTCTTGCGTCCAAACGAACACAGGTCTGGCCTGCAGGTTTGTCTTGAGCATGCGGAAATTGTCTTCAATGCGCCAAAGCTGACGCAGCTTGTCATAGATCCATTCCGGCTCTCGGTCTTCAATGTTAGTCAGCAAAGCACCATAGCCGCACCAGCGCAACCGTTTCCCGTAGAGATCGGTGTTGAGTGTCGCGCTCTTTGTACTGACCTTGATGAAAGCCTTAAAGCCGCTTCTGCTTGCTGCCGCCACGGCCTCCTTACCTTTGCTGACAAGTTGCTCGGCTTTGGTCCATTTCTGGTTCAGTTCGTTCAAGTCGTGGTGATAGCGGTGCGTGGAGAACGTTCCGATACAGGTGGCTGAAAGCTTCACGGCTTTCTTTTCACCAGTCGCGCTGTTAACGATCTTCTTGTCAATCTCCAATGCCAGACTTTTGTGCCCCCATTTGTCACCGCAAGGTGACGTGTGCCAATTCCAGTCGGCTTCGTTGAGCAGTTCGTCCTGCTTTGCCTTTGACAGCTTGACGTAGGGCGGATAGCCCACGATGAGCTTGAGGTTCAGTTCTTGGAGCTGATCCAGATTCACCAACTGATTGAGACCGCTGTCGGCAACGACGATGACGTCCTTGATCTTGTACTGCTTGCGGAATTTATTGACGACCTTCAAGAGCGTATGGACCTCTGCCGTATTGCCGGGGAAGAGTTCATAAGCAAATGGAATTCCTTCCGAATCGATCAACAACCCCAGCACGACTTGGGTTTCCTGAGTACGGTGTTCCTTACTCATTCCGCGGCGTCGTAAATCGTCTTCGGTGAAACTTTCAAAGTAAAAGGTGCTGACGTCGTACATGGCAATCGTCAGATCGCGTTGATACATGGCGTCAATTGACTTGTTGAGCTTGGTGGTGATTTTGTCCTTATGATCGGACAAGATATCCAGGCAGTCGTAGAGGCGCTGCAGCTCGATGTCTTCAAAGTCGATGATGAAACTTTGTCGGTAGCGCCATGCGCTCGATTTGGACGACGGTGCAATCAGACGACTGACGCAACCGAAAAAGACGGTCTTTGCCAGGTCGTAAGCCAGCTTGTGGTTATGGCGGTAGTTGTTGAAGTAAGCCTCCATACCGAGCTGTTTCCAGATCGGGTAGAAGACGGCAGGTGTGCAGGTAAGGCTAGCCGGACGCTCGTAAGCACTCTCATCGACATGCGCCCCGGTCAGTAGTCGATCCTTGATGGTGTCGCTGTAGGCCGAAGAGTCTTTTCGTAACCGCTGGCACGTCTCCTCAACTTTCTTCATCGCGTCCGGATCCCCGGCAAGCAACTTGTCTTTGCGGCCGAAGCTAACCAGCGTACGACTCGTTGGTCGTCGGGTGAGGGGATCGCGGAAGCCGTCGACGATGTAGACGTACTCGTGCCCGTTGAACTTTTTGATGGAGACGGAAATAGCCATGGCGCAGACCCTTTAATGCACAAATACATTATATCATAGTTAACATAAAGCTACCTACAATTTACCAACAAATTTTGATACTTTGAAAAAGCCCCGAAATCCTTATGGTTCGGGGCTCTCAGAGAGATTTGCAAGGAAAAATTAGCTAAAGTCGAGAAAGATATGTGGTGTTATGCCTTCACCGTCACGTATTTTACTAAATTTTTACAAGTATTTCACGTTGCTGATATGTTTCTGGACATGGAATTTGCTGGGTTTAGATTCTTACAACGCTCTTTTATAAATATAGACGAACGTTGACTATTAACGCTTGATCTATGAAGGTGTGTCAAGAGATATGAAATCCTATCCATATTAATTTTTAGGGCTATATGCACACTTTGAAGGAATCCTTAAACGAATAAGAAGAAAATGTTGCGGCAAGGCTGAACAATTTATTTTTAGATCAGTCACAAACTACATGACAACTATGATATAGAAAAATCCCGGATCACTTTACTGATTGGTAAGTATGTACTGTGGAGGGTTTGATGTTGTTGGGTCTGTCTTAAATTTTTAGCAAGTCTAAGAATTTGACGCAGAGGTTTTGGATTTTTCGTGGATCATAGCCGGAGATTGATTTTTTTGGGTGGGAATAAACATAATCAGATATGTTAGTCACATCTATGTCGTCTTCACAATATATAATCGATCCTTCGGATAGAGGTGCCCAAACATCCTGCATTGCATACTGTCTCCAATAATCTCGATTGTTACCGCAATAAATTCCAAGAACTGGGATATTCAAAGCTGATCCTAAATGAATAATCGATGTGTCTGGCGAAATGATCGCATTACAACTCTGCACAACTTTCGTTAAATCATTGAATTCAAGCTTTGGTAAAATCTTAACAAAGTTGGTTTCCTTGATTTGGAAGTTGCTGTAAATGATCCCAATCGAAGTTCTTCTTTCATTGAATGTTTCAGCTATCGCTTCAACTTGCTGTTGTGAGAATGTACGGCTACTATTTCCTCCAACAGTATTAATGTATACTAATTTACTACCTTTTTTAAAGGTTGAGAGAAAGTGTTGCGCTGCTTCTGAATTGAATGGGACTGGATAATATGGCGGAATTCTAGATATGTTAATGGTTGGCCTCAATAGCGTGTTGTAAATTAAAGCATTTCTTTCCTGCCAATGGCATTTTGTGCTTATATCAATGAATTGGTCGTAATATTTGGAGTTGGCTGCCATGTCACTAGTAGTCATAGTGTGGCAATTTAATTTTGATAGTAAGGGTTTTCTGTAATCCCATGAGTTCGTATTAACGTAAGTTACGTCTATGGCAATATCATATTTGCGTGAAGAAATTTCATTTCTGTCAATTTCATTTGACATTGAAAATGTATCCCGTATAAATGGGATTTTTTTATATCTATGGAAAGTAGAAGGATGGGATGCTACATCAATAATGACGCCCGCTTCGCTTACTTTTTTTAAGAGGCCTAAAAAATACAAATAATCGCCCCAACCTTTTTGAGCTTCAATGAACAAAAGAGTGGAGATGCTATTTGGGTAAGGAATGCTAGGTCTATTTTTAGGATCGTCCCTTAAGAGACGCTTTATTCGATTGTTTCTGAGTCTAGTTCTATTCCATAATTTAAGCTTTGTCCATAGAGAGACGTTATATGTGGTATCGTTTTTATTTATTTCAGATGTCATTTTGTATACTAGTGCATTCAAATTAGTTAAGTGTTCGTGTTAAGGATTTTTTTCATCTGTGTTATATGGATCTTTTAATGTCCACCATAATGTAGTATCGTAGAGTCTCAATATAGAATTTGGGAGAGGAGGAAGATCGCATTCTAAAAAGTGGAGAAGTTGATCTAGAGGGTCTTCTCCTATGATGAAAACCCGATTTTTGCTATAGAATGGCTCAAGTTTCAATATTTTTCTATTTGAAATAATTTTCCTGTTTAGGAATAGAGCTTCAGGAATTCGGAAAGAGAATCCTTCTTCTTGACCTGATCGACATAGGTCGATATATATTTCACTTTTTGCATATCGTTTTGTAAATTCTTTATAGGGTAGCCAATCAGGAGAAGAGATATCTACGACTTTAGAGCTGATCCAATTTGAAATTTGAGGGTAACTTGAAATGAGTTTTTTTTGTAACAAGGCTAGAGATGCTATGCGGCTTTTGTCTCCATGCTTAATAGGCCCTCCAATGAAGGATAAAAGTTGAGTTCTATATGGAACATCAAGCGATCTCATAAAGACTGGATTGGCTCCGTTTGGCCTATAAGTTATATTTAATTCTCGGGCGTCTTGAATATAATATGACTCAGCCGATGATATAGTTTTGTTATGTAGCAGATATTGAATTAGATTTCGTATTTCTTTCGTGGTTATACGATTGTTTATGCCACCATTTATTCGGTCATGATATCTTAGTATAATATTGTGATTTGGGTGTATTTGTTTGTATATTTCTATTATCGTACTATTGGTCGGATTTGTAAATACAGTAGTTCCTTTAGTTTTGTCTTCGGGTAATTTGTTGGACTTGCAAATTTTTGAAACAAAATGATTGACGACTTTAACCCGCAAATCAGGTGGTAATTCAACGACCTTAAAGTTGCTTAGGTGATGCTTGTAAATTTCTGCCGCATGATGCCATGGGACGAATATGACATGTGTGCCATGATTTGAGAAGAATAAATCATTTAAGCAAAGAGTTTGAAATGCCTCTTCTATAGATAGGCCTAAAAGCCTCATGGCTTTCCGTTTTAATTTATCGGAAGTGTTGGTAATAATTTTTTTTTGAGGGATGGAGATAATATATTTCTTTCGAAATAGTATGTCGCTCCAACTAATGTCTTCGATTGAGTTAACTTCAACGACTCTCTCGCAATGCTGTTTTGCTAAATGCAAAATGTGATCATGTTTTAGGCAAATTATTTCTTTTTTTTGAACGAACGTGGCGATACTCTTACAATAAGGATTCTCTTTGGACTGCATGATCTCTGTTTTTGAAATAAAGTCAAATACGTATTTCTGGATAGAGAGTTCTAAGAATCTGACGAATAGCTACGTCAATTGTTTGTGGAGTAGAACATATTTGCTCTGGGATAGCTTTATTAATACATTCGAGCCAATGTTCAGGAACCGTTTGTTCATCCCAGTTCCCTCTTCCTCGACCAAAATGAGCTACTGCTAAGTACAGCAAAACAGCCTCGGAGAAGAAATTTTTGTTTGCTTCCTTCGACCAGGTAACCACCGTGCCATTGATTTCTTTTTTGTGGTTGTAGGCAACTGCCAGACCAGCACCACCGAGCGCTCCAACTACTGTGCCAATCAAAGCACCTAGCCCGAGAGACAGTCCCCCTGTTGCGAGATCGCTGGCTAGGCCACTGGCGGCACCTGTTCCAATCGCTCCAGCTACAGCAGCAGGTGCAGGTGAAACCGAGCTCGTGATTTTCCAGTCAGTTGGCATACGTCGAAGAAGTTCTTTTCTAACTCCTTTTCCCTTTAGCCCGTTGACAGCAATCAGCTTGTCCGTTAGAGCACAGAATTCATCTGCAGCTCGAGCTGACAGCGCTGTTTGAGCTGCTCCCAAAGGATCATCGATAGTTTCGTTTTTAAAAAGTCCCAGGCGTTTGCCGAGGAACCTGATCTGATCCATGACTGAAGAACTTTCAGCAATCTCACGATCGTTAGCGAGTTTCTCAAGGTAGTGCGCTATAGCTTGAATGCTTGCGTTATAGGCTGCTTTACGCTTTCTTATCCAAACATCTCGCAAGGCGTCAAACGTCACTTTAAGCTCTTCTGGCAGAGCATTCGCTATAGCATCAAAGAGAGAGCATTCTTGTACCCAACAACGAGCGAAAGCATCCATTGAAAGGACAGAACTGACAATGGGGTAAGCAGCCATCGCGTGCTTCCAACGATCTACGTCAGCTTGCTCTGCTTCCGGCGGTTTCGGTTGTCCGATTTGATTGAGCAGCACAATGACAGGTTTCCCGATCCACTCGAGGATGCGCATTTCTGCGCTCACATAAGGAGCGGAATCGGGAAGTTCGGTGGCATTCACAAGGTAGAGAACCACGCTTGACGTTTCTTTGACATGCTTGAGCGCCTTTTGATTCAGCCAAAGCGACTTATTGGCCATGCGATCCCACACTTCGGACAAGAACCAACCGACAGGATTGGCTCTGCCTTCGAGTCGTTTCGCAAGTGCCACAGAGTTGCCAAAGCCTGGCGTATCCCATAAAACGAGTTCACAGCCTTCGGCATTGCGCGCCAGCACATAGTCGTCAGTCGTTTCCGTAACGTGAGCACGATCTGCGACTTCGCCGATATCTCGAGACAGCAGTGTGCGAGCTAACGTCGTCTTACCGATATTGGTATGACTGACCAGGCTCAAATGGATTCGCAACGGATCATTGCTCATTGTTGTTTTCCTTCTTGTCAGTCACGATTATTTGGGTGGAAGAAACGCGCGGAGCGGCCCAAGCACGGAGCGCCTTGATAGTTGTCAGTTGAGACTCCGAGGTTCCGTCCAGATCAAACAGTTTGATCTGATGTAACTTACTCATGGCGAGCCAACTCTCTTTACGTTCTTGGATACGAGAAGGCGTTGAGGCAAATCTTTGGGCAAACTCTTTCATGTCGAGCAGTGCGGCAAAGACAGCAGAACCTTTCGCTTCATAGGCTTCGCGCAAACGTTCAATGACAGCGCCGTGGACATCTTCCTCGGGTGTTTCAATGCCGTCCAACCAGAGAAGAACAATTGGCTTTCTGGGGCCTTCTGCGATTGACGGAACTGTCGATTCTTCATCGTCAAAGTCAATGCTCTTGACCGTCGAGTCTTCAGCATTGCCCCAGTGCTTGCACAGAGTAGAGGCTGTCTGATCTCTTAACGGGCGGTTGGCAGTCGATGTGACAATCATCAAGTTGCCAAGAACCGCATCCTGAGCACACTGAACGAGAATGTTCTCGTAGTAGAGCGAATCGATGGACAGCGCTGTCTGCGTTTTAAAGCGTCGCATACGCCATGTGTCAAACATGGCAAAAAACAGACGGGGAACGATGACGGTAACGCCCATCAGGATCATCATTCGGATGAGCCAAGGAGCGGCCGAAATTGGCGCGTCCAAATAAGGTAAACGATCAGCCCTCATGTCCACGATTTGCGCGAGATCAGGCATAGAAGACAGCGGGCCGATTGCTGGAATTAGTCCGTAGGTGTAATCAATGAATGCTTTGACGCTTTCGGGACTCTCGGCAAGCCACGTACTTTCCCAACCGGCCCAATAAGACGTGCCGAAGCCTCGCACAAGCAGACTGACAATGATGCCTAGGGCAAAGAAAACAGCGGCGAAATGCAGAGTTCGGGCAACATTCATGCGAATCAAAGGTGCCACAAATGACGACCACTCGCTGTAGAAATGCGCCTTAAATCCTGTGCGTCTGAGTGTCCCGTAACTGGCTTTTTGAACAAATGTGCCGAGACTGCTGCGCAACGGCAAAGCGAAACGATTGGTTCCGGTTCCCACCAAACCGATAGCGCAACAAAAGAGGGCGAAATAGACAACCAGATTCCAGAGAATCACGCCCCAGTAGGGAGGAGAGAGCAAGTTGACGATGTGCTCGGGACTTGCGATACGATCCGTCAGGGCGCCGAGAATGAAGGCCAACAAAACGAAAAGCGGCGAGAAGAACTGGGGCAACCGAGCCTTGGTACTCACAGTTGTATTGATGCCTCGCTCAGATGCTGTTCTCAAAACAACCTTGGCTCGTTCGGTCAGTAGTTTGACAGTGTCGGCCGATTCGCCCACGGTGTGAGCGGCGCGAAGACTCGCGGCTTCGGAATCGGCCGAGGACCAATGGATGTGCGAGTCGTTAGACTCTTCTATAGCCTTGGCGAGCAAAACAAGCTTGGCTTGCTGTAGCGTCAGTCGAACCGACATTCGTTTGTTTTGGGCCATGGCAGTGCGAAATCCTGTGTGATCTGTTTAAGCCCCTATTTTAGGTGAGAGTGCTTAGGTGCGCTGTAGGAGCGAGCCGATTGAACAGCTCGAGCCAATTCTCGTGTGGCTTCACCGGGGTTAGCTTGTCCGCAAATAGCAGAGACAACGGCAACGCCGTCCGCACCGGCCTGGATTAAGTCACCGACAATCGGGACCTTGACGCTGCCGATGGCAACAACCGGGCAAGGTTTTCTTAAAGCCAATGCAGCAAAACCGTCAAGACCGAGTGCGTCACTGGCGTCCGGTTTCGTACTGGTCGAGAAAATTGGTCCAATGCCGAGATGATCGACCAAATGAGTATCAACTGCAGAAAGCTCTTGAGCGTTGGAAACGGATAGCCCCAATATTTTTACGTAGCCGATGATGGCTCTGGCATCGAGAGGCGACAAATCGTCCTGACCAATGTGTAACCCTTCTGCATCAACAGCCAGACAGACATCCGCGTGGTCGTTGATGATGAGAGGAACGTTAAAATCGGCCAAGACAGACTTCAATGCTCGCCCGCATTCCACAAGAGCTCTTTTTTTCCAGTGCGGCGCCCGTAACTGCACGCAGGTGGCGCCGTTTTGCACAGCAGCGCGTGTGGTCTCAATCATGCCTTGAGCACCACCGCACAAATCGGGATCGAGTACCAGATAAACGGAAAGATCGATGGGGTGTCGCATTAATAAAAGTCCTTGGCTTGGAGCAGATTCAACGCATCTATGTAAGCAACGGCAAAGCTGCCCGGGCCG
>ENA-OROX01002204-OROX01002204.1-human-gut-metagenome-genome-assembly--contig:-NODE-2204-length-13976-cov-2.870124_pt1 | contig 13976 bp, 16 predicted proteins | sample MGYA00242133_ERZ509058 | MGnify/ENA primary metagenome ERZ509058 (study PRJEB26280, sample SAMEA2338751) | human gut metagenome | biome: human gut; feature: human-associated habitat; material: faeces...
AGTAAGAGAATTCGTTGAGCGGGATTTAGGCCCGGAAGGTATGGCACGAAGTGTCCTTGTTGTTGCAACATCGGATAAGCCTGCTCTCATACGAAATAAGGCTGCGAAGACTGCAACAGCAATAGCAGAATATTTCAGGGATCAGGGCAAGGATGTGCTTCTTATGATGGATTCACTCACACGTTTTTCTATGGCACAGCGGGAGATTGGACTTGCGTCAGGTGAACCGCCAGTGACAAGAGGCTATCCACCGAGTGTATACAGTGAAATGCCAAAGCTTCTTGAGAGGGCGGGGATGTCGGACAAAGGTTCTATTACAGGGCTGTATACTGTTTTGGTTGATGGTGATGATTTTAATGAACCTATAACAGATACTGCACGAAGTATTCTTGATGGACATATTGTGTTGTCAAGAAAGTTAGGACAGAAAAATCATTATCCTGCAATTGATGTTTTACAGAGCATATCAAGATGTATGAGTCAGATTGTAGACAAGAAGCATAAACAGATGGCTGGCAGAATGAAAAATGTAATGGCGACTTATAATGAAGCAGAAGATCTTATTAATATTGGTGCGTATAAGAGCGGCTCTAACCGTAATATTGATTATGCTATATATAAGATTGATGCAGTTAATAAGTTCCTTATGCAGCAGACGGATGAAAAGTTTGATTTTGAAGATGAAGTCACACAACTGTCAGATATATTTGCGGATTATGAAGCATTTGAAAATGGCTCACTTCAGTTAAAGAAATAGTGGAGGCATGAATGGCAAAATTTTTATACAGCATGCAGAATGTTCTTGATATTAAAGAACGCCTGGAAACACAGGCTAAAACTGAATATGCTGAGATGAATAACAGGCTTTTCATTGAAGAGGAAACTATGAAAAGACTCGGAAAAAGGCTTGATTCATATGAAAATCTTGCGAGAAGCTCTGCATCAGAAAGACTTGATATTATGGAAATGCGCAGATGTAATGAGGCAATTGATATTATCAAGAACCAGATGACACAGCAGGCGGTCAGAATAAGGATTGCACAGCGCAATGTTGATAATGCAATGAAGAAACTGACTGAGGCAGTGCAGGACAGGAAAATTCATGAAAAACTGAAAGAGAAAGCATTTGAACAGTTTAAACTTGATATTAATGCTCAGGAAATGAAAGAGATAGATGAAACGGTGAGCTTTAAATATAATAACAAAGATGAGTAATTGTTTTTGGGAGAAAGATTGATATGGCTAAGAAAAAAGATGTTAATATTGATGAACTTGATGATGAATCAGGAAAGAGTGGAAAGCTGGTAAGCATACTGGTTGCAATGCTTATTATTGTAATATGGCTTGTTATATTTGCACTTCTTATTAAGATGAATGTCGGCGGTATTGGAAGTAGTTTACGGCCATATCTTAAAAATGTTCCGGTAGTGAATAAGATTCTTCCAGCAGCTACAGATGAAGAAATTCAGGAAGAAACAGGGGGAAAGTACAAGAGCCTTTCTGAAGCAGTTGACAGAATTAAAGAACTTGAAGCACAGCTTGATGAGAACAATAATAATGGGAATGCATCAGCCCAGACAATTGCTGAGCTTCAGGCTGAGATTGCCAGACTCAAAGTGTTTGAAGAGAATGCACAGCATTATCAGGAACTTAAAGATAAGTTCGATACAGATGTTGTATATACAGATAATGCTCCAGATATAAGTGAATACAAATCGTGGTATGAAAGTATTGATTCAGAAAATGCAGCAAAGCTTTACGAACAGGTTGTAAAGGATTTACAGTACTCACAGCAGGTTAAGGACTGGGCAGAAACATATTCTAAGATGGATGCGAAAAATGCGGCAGCTATTCTTGAAGAGATGACTGGAGATACAGACCTTGTTTCTGATATACTTCTTTGCATGACGTCTAAACAGAGAGCAGCAATTCTTGCAGAGATGGATCCTGTATATGCTGCAAAACTTACAGTTATTATGTATCCAGCTAAAGGTTAAGTCTGTAGCACAGACTACCGATATATAATATGGATTAGGTCTATCCTGATTCTAATATGAAGAAAGGAGGAGGATAATATGGTAAGTTCAGCTGTTACAGGAATGGTTCAGCCGGTTACTAAGGTGGCAGGAAGTGTTGGAAGCCAGTCTGGTCAGGATAATTCCGGGAATGTTGATTTTGCAAGGATAATGAATAGTTCTGTAAGAAACGATGTGACTGGGAATTCATCAAAGCAGACTAATACATATTCAGCAGCTCCATCAGATTCACTTGTAAGCATGGGTGCTAATAAGTCTAACAAGAATGCAGATATTGTTACCACTAATTCAACTGTAAAAACAGATAATGCGGTTAAAGAAAACAGTAACAAAATGACTCAGGATGTGCAGAATGCAGTGTCGGACATTAAAGAAAAGATTAAGAAAACAATGAATGTATCTGATGAAGATATAGAGAGTGCTATGGAGCAGCTTGGAATTATAGCAGAGGATTTGCTTGACATGCAGAAGCTTACGGATCTTGTAGTTGCTCTTAGCGGAAACACTGATTCACTTGAGTTTTTGACAGATGCAGATTCAGTATCTATGCTCAATGATATACTGGAATATGCAAAGTCTGTGACAGATAATCTGGAAGATGTGTATAATATGGACATTGATTCAATTAAAGAAATGCTTGTTTCTGCGAAGGATGATGTTAAACAGTCTGTTAAACAGTCTGTTAAACAGTCTGTGGTGAAAGAAGATGCACAGCCAGAAGAACGGCCGGAAGCAGCATCACAGTATGAGTTAAGCAATGTAATTGCACAGAAGACTAAAGTGCAGGCTGATAATGACAATAATGCGGATGATAAGCAGCAGACTCATATGTCTGATAAAGCATCTGTGCAAAATGAAAACTTTACCGGGAATATGGCACAGAACATCCAGAATGCTTTCAGCGAGATTATTGATGAAGTTTCTAATGTTAATGAAGCTGATATTGTAAGACAGGTTGTAGAACAGATTAAGGTTACAACAGGACAGCAGCTTTCAAGTATTGAAATTATGCTTAATCCTGAGAATCTTGGAAAAGTACATATAGCTGTCACAGCAAGACAGGGAGTAATTACAGCACAGCTTACAGCACAGAATGAACAGGTAAAAGCTGCTCTTGAAAATCAGATGACAGCTTTGAAAGAACATTTTAACAATCAGGGTGTGAAGGTTGAATCTGTAGAGATTACTGTACAGAGTCATGGCTTTGAATCACAGCAGAATCTCGAAGGTAATAATTCAGAACAGGCTGGTCAGGAAAAGAAGACTCATAGAAAGCTTGATCTTAGCAGTCTTGAAGAACTGGAAGAATCTGATATGACTGATGAAGAAATCAGGGCAAAAGATGCTATTGTTAATGGCGACAGCAGTGTTGAATATTCAGCATAGAATAAGATGAGAAAGGAGATAATATATGGCTAGTACGATAGGTGCATGGTCTTATGTGAAGAATGATGGTTCATTAAGTACAAAGGACGATGTTAACAGCAACTTAAGTTCAACAGGAAAGAATAAGAGTACTACTAATAAGACAACGCTTGATGTTGAACAGTTTTTACAGCTTATGGTAGCTGAGATGCAGAACCAGGATCCGCTAGAACCTACAGATAATTCGGATTATATGGCACAGCTTGCTACATTTACACAGGTTGAAGCTACTAAAGAAATGAATGATAATACATTACAGGATATGGCATCTAACCTTGTGGGTAAGCAGGTTATAATGACTACAACACAGAACAGCAATGGTTATATAGGCGGAACTGTTGATTATTGGGAAACAATAAATGGAACTGTTTATCTTGGAATTGGTGGAAAGCTTTATGATATTGCAGATCTTGATACTGTAATGGATAAGGACTATTTTGACAAATGGAAAGGAAATGGTTCTACAACAGATACTAAGACAGAGGATACAAAACCTGGGGAGTGACCGTTATGATGAATAATATGATAGGTAATAATATTGCTTCTATCGAAAAGATGACGGACATTATAGGAAAGAAGAATTCTGATAATGTTGATAAAATGTATAATGGCAAAACATTTGCTGATATATATAATCAGAAGCGTTCGATTGAAGAGGTTATTTCCGACAGCGATATTAAATCGTCAAAAGGGTTGAAGTTCTCTAAACATGCTGGTGAAAGGCTTGAACAGAGAGATATCCGGTTATCAGACGAACAGATGACAAGGCTTGAGGAAGGAACCGAAAAAGCAATTTTGAAAGGAATCAAAGAATCGCTCGTTATAGTTGATGATCTGTCTTTTATAGTTAATACAAGAAACAGAACAGTGATTACGGCGATGGATCAGAATAACAATGAAGACAATATCTATACTAATATTGATGGAGCAGTAATTATTTAGCTGGACCGCAAGGAGGCGAATGTCCCTGAATGCCAGAAGGGACGATGCTTTATTGATGAATGCATCAGATATATGTCTTTACATATTTATGGAGGAACAAATATTATGATGAGATCAATGTACTCTGCTGTGTCAGGTCTTAAGGCACATCAGACAAGAATGGACGTTATTGGTAATAATATTGCCAATGTTAATACTGTGGCATATAAGTCACAGTCTATGACTTTTTCAGAAGTTTTTTATCAGACAACTCAGATTGCGTCAGGACCTAATGCAGAAACAGGAAAGGGAGGAACTAATGCTATGCAGATTGGTCTTGGATCATCTGTTGGTTCTATCTCCACAGCAATTTCTTCAGAAGGTGGTTCTGAGAGAACGGATAATGCATTTGACTTAAAGATTGGTGGAAGTTCTTTCTTTATAGTTAACAGTGCGGGTAATACATTCTTCACAAGAGCCGGTAATTTTAAGGTTGATGAGTCAGGTGCTCTTGTAACAACAGGTGGCGCTAATGTAATGGGCTGGCAGGTTGATGAATCTGGTAATGCAAAAAGAGACCTTGTATCAAAGCTGTATGTTAACAGTCCGGATGTTGCATATACTTCACCAGAAAGAACTTCATCTGTTACGGTAACAGGTAACCTTAATGCAGGTTCTAAGGATACAAGTACTACAACTATTAATTTTTATGACAGCCTTGGTAATTCTTATCAGGCAACAGTTAATCTTGTGTATGCAGGCGTTCAGGGAGATAATACACAGTATACAATTGAGCCTGTTTCGGTTTCAAAGAATGGTAAGCCGACAGACCTTACATTTACTGCGTCAGCACCATTATCATTTAATACACTTACAGGTCTTGCCGATGCATCAAATTCAGATATTAAGCTTACATTTTCTAATAACGGGACTGCATCAGATGCTATTGAAGGCGTTGATTTGAGAGTTATCGGTGAAAGTGAGACAAGTCCTGTACTTACGATGGATGCATCTGGAATTACAATGTTTTCAGAAAAGACTAATCTTAATTCAGAGCTTGGCATTAATGGACTTGGAAAAGGCAAGGCAGTAGGTAAGATGACATCGGTTGGTGTTGATTCATCAGGATATATTGTGGCAAGCTATAGCAATGGTGTTACTAAGAATATTGGACAGATAGCAGTTGCTTCTTTCTCCAACCCTGAAGGTCTTCAGAAAGAAGGCGATAATCTTTATTCAGCAACACTTAATTCTGGAACTTTTGATGGAATTGGTCAGGATGTTACAGAAGGTGATGGAAGTATTTCATCAGGAGTACTTGAGATGTCTAATGTGGATCTCTCTTCAGAATTTACGAATCTGATTACAACTCAGAGAGGATATCAGGCTAATTCGAGAATTATTACTGTATCAGATACATTACTTGAAGAACTTATTAATCTTAAGAGATAATTGACATGAAAAGATATTTATGGCGAATTATTACAAGTATTCCTTGCAATAATTCGCCATAAGTGTTTTAATATATATAGTTGATTTTAATAGAGGTACTATACCTTATGTGGTATCGGGAGGAATTATGATTGATGTAACACGGTTTAATGGAAAAAGCTTTGTGCTTAACGCAGAACTGATTGAAGTTATGGAGGAAACACCTGATACTGTTATAACCCTGACAACAGGACATAAATACGTTGTCAAGGAAAGCGTAGAAGAGGTATATAGCAAGGTTATTACTTATAAGAGAAATATAATTGGTAATCTGTATGCGTCTGGTACAGATACTAAGTGATAATATATATAGAATACTAGAGACTTGGAAGGGGCAATTATGGATTTAGCTACACTGTTGGGAATTATTATTGGGTTTGTCATGGTCGTTATCGGAATTATAACAAGTACGACTAATCCTACACTAAAGGGAATTATGGACACATTTGTTGACATACCGTCAATCGCCGTTACTATAGGTGGTTCAATGGCTGGTATGCTCACATCTTATACATTTAAGACATTCTTAGGACATCTTAAGGGATTTGGCATTGCTATGAAAGATCCTAAGCTTGATAATGGACAGGTTATTTCTAAGATTATTGAGCTTTCTAACACAGCCAGAAAAGAAGGCCTTCTTGCACTTGAAGAAGTGGCACAGGGACTTGATGATGAGTTTATGAAGAAGGGTATTCTTCTCATTGTTGATGGTACTGAGCCGGAGCTTGTGAGAGGCATTCTTGAAACAGAACTGGTTAATCTTGATACAAGACATAAGAGTACAATTGGCTTTTTTGATAATTGGGCAGCTCTTGCTCCTGCATGGGGAATGATTGGTACTCTTCTCGGACTTGTTAATATGTTAAAGAACTTATCTGATACAGCATCTATCGGACCTAATATGGCTGTAGCACTTCTTACTACACTTTATGGTTCTTTGATTGCTAACTGGATATGTGTTCCTATATCTAATAAGCTCAAGCTTCAGAATAATGATGAATATCAGCTTAGAGAGATTATTATTGAAGGTCTTCTTTCTATTCAGGCAGGAGAGAACCCAAGAGTTATTGAAGAAAAGCTTAAGTCTTTCCTTTCACCATCTGCCAGAACAGCATTATCTGAACAAGGAGGAGGTGAAGGCTGATGGCTAAACAGCGTACAGAGAATGTACCACCAGCGGCACTTTGGAAAGATACGTTTTCAGATCTTATGAATCTTCTGCTGTGCTTTTTCGTTTTGATGTTTGCTATGTCTAATATTGATTCTCAGAAGTTTGAAGAGATTGCAGCTTCACTTTCATCAAGCTTTAGTGTACTTCCTCAAGGCGGTTCTGCACTGTCAAAGGAAGGAATTCTTGTAAGCAGTGGGGCGAGTCAGCTGAATGAATTGAGCAATTACTATAACAATATGGGCCTTAACAATGATGGCGATATGTCACAGGATGTACAGAATGCTTATGAAGAGATTGAAAAAGAAGGTCTTGAGCAGTCTGAAAATATGGCTGAGGAGATTGTTGATAAACTTACAGCCAGTGGAGTTGCAGATTATGTTGATGTTACTGCTTATAGTAAATATGTAATGCTTAATGTAAGTGGTGGGATTCTGTTTAATTCGGGAAAGTCGGAGCTTACATCAGAGGCACGCAGTCTTCTTGACAAGGTTGCTGATGCACTTATTGAATATGATGATAATGTTATTACCATAGAAGGTCACACTGATAGTGTTCCTATCAATACATCACTGTTTCCTAATAATATGATGCTTTCTCTTTACAGGGCATACAGTGTGTTTGATTTCTTTGTGTCTGAGAAAGGCTTTTCAGATCAGACAATGAGTTCATCTGGAAGAGGAGATGCAGTGCCTATTGCAACTAATGATACTCCAGAAGGAAGAGCTCAGAACAGAAGAGTTGAGATTAAGGTGTATAATTCAATTAACAGCTAAGGAGGATTACTCATGAAAAAGAGTATGCTTAATGTGATTATTTTGGCACTTGTACTTGTGAATCTGGTACTTACAGTGATTCTTACATTTTCACTTGTATCAACAAATAAGAAGACAAATTCTCTTATTAATAAAGTGGCACAGATTATTGACCTGGATGTTGCAGGCGGAGTTTCTAATAATAATTCATCTACAGGTTCAGGAATTGAAAATGTAAGTTATATTGATATTAAGAACAATGACAGCACGGATATAATTGTTTCATATGTTGATAATGGAAAAACAAGATATGCCGTACTTTCAGTATCTGTCGGACTTAATTCAAAAGCTAAGGATTATAGTACTGTATCGACTTCAGTTGATAATGGGATGAAGGTCCTTGTTAATAAGATAACCAATGAAGCTAATAAGTATACTTACAGCACAATAAGTGCTAATAAATCAACCATGGAAACAGACCTTTTAAAGGAATTCCAGGAATTATTCAAGACTGAGACGATACAAAGTGTACTGATTAATATTGTTGTCCAGTAAACATTAAAGAATATGATAAGGAGGTGAGGAAGATGGGAGAGGTACTTTCACAGAGTGAAATAGATAACCTCTTAAAAGCTTTAAGCAGTGGAGAATTAGATGTAGATGAGATGAAGAATACAGAAGAAAAGCAAGTCAAGAATTATGACTTTGCAAGACCTTCTAAGTTTTCTAAAGAACATCTAAGAACACTGGAGATAATATTTGAGCATTTTGGAAGACTGCTGAGTACCAATCTTCCGGCATATCTTAGAAAGACAGTCAATGTTGAGGTTGTTAATTCAGAAGTAGTTATTTATTCAGAATTTTCTAATGCCCTTTCTAATCCGGTTCTTTTAGGTGTTGTTGGAATGCAACCATTAAGTGGTAACATAATTATGGAGATGGCATCCAATCTGGGGTTTGCAATTGTTGACAGACTTCTTGGAGGTGCAGGTAATGCTTTGGATAAAGAGAGAGATTTTTCAGAAATTGAACTTACAATTCTGGAACGTATCTTTACAGTGTGTGTTAATCAGTTGCAGGAACCATGGGAAAATGTTGTAAAGGTTAATCCAAGACTTGAAAGAATAGAGACTAATTCGCAGTTTGCACAGATTATATCACCGAGTGAAACAATCGCAATTGTAACTATTAATATTAAGATTGGTGATGTGGAGGGACTTATGAATATATGTCTTCCATATGCAACTCTTGAACCGGTTATGGATAAGCTTAATACCAAGTATTGGTTTTCTAATATGCAGGAAAAAGATTCCAATACATATGAGGATGCTATTGAAACAGTTATTGATAAAGCAATGATACCAATAAAGGCAGTGCTTGGTACATCTAAGATTAGTGTTTCGGATTTTGTTAATCTGCAGGTTGGAGACGTAATAAAAATTGATAAAAAGGTTGACCAGGAATTAGAGGTATATGTAGGTAATATTAAGAAGTTTACAGCTTTACCTGGTTATTTTGAGAATAAATACGCAGTAAGAGTTACTAATGTAATTAGAGAGGAGAGTGAAGAATAATGGATGGAATGTTATCCCAGGACGAGATTAATGCACTTCTGAGTGGCATGAATACAGGAGGAGATGACACATCTGATTCATCAACAGCAACAACAACTATACCAGAGGATAATGCTAATGATAATACAGATGGCGGCTTTACACTTACTGAGTCAGAAAAAGATGCTGTCGGTGAGATATCTAATATTAGCATGGGAACAGCTGCTACAACACTTAGTTCTCTTCTTTCACAGAAAGTTAATATTACAACACCAAAAGTAGAAGTTGCTACATGGGATGATTTATCAAGTAAATATGACAGACCATGTGTTATGTTGCAGATTTCTTACAAAGAAGGTCTTGCAGGCAATAATGTTTTAATATTAAGAGAGAATGATGTTAAGATAATTACAGACCTTATGATGGGAGGACCAGGTAATGTTGATCCAGACGAACCATTGACAGAACTTCATCTTAGTGCAATCGGAGAGGCTATGAATCAGATGATGGGTTCAGCAGCTACATCTTTATCATCAATGTTTAATAGAAAAATTGATATCAGTCCACCAATAGCTAACTTAGTGGAGACATACAATGAATTAGATGATAACCTGCCAGGATTCCTTAAAAACCATTTTGTAATGGTGGCTTTTAAGATGCAGATTGGCGAACTTATAGATAGTGAGATTATGCAGTTATATCCTAAGGAATTTGCACAGGAACTTCTTAACATGTTTATGCCGTCAGCAGAACCTGAACAGCCACAGGTAAGTCAGGAAGATACAGCTAATCATCAGGAAGAGCAGGTGCAGCAGGCTCCGGCACAGAATATGACACAGAAAATGCCACAGCAGGATGTACCGGTGCAGAATACTACAGCACAGACAGCACCACAACAGGGAATGCCGATGCAGAATATGGGAATGCCTTATGGTTATGGAATGCCGATGCAAGGTATGCCTATGCAAGGTATGCCTATGCAGGGTATGCCAATGGCAGGGTATGCACCAGCACAGGATGTTAATGTATCTCCAGCAGCATTTCAGCCATTTTCAACAGATGTCAATCCTTTGACACAGAAGGAAAATATTGAACTTATTAAGGATGTTCCACTTGAAGTAACAGTAGAACTTGGCAGAACAACAAAATCTATAAAAGATATACTTGAATTTGCTCCTGGAACAATTGTAGAACTTAATAAAATTGCAGGCGAATCTGTTGATGTTCTTGTTAATGGCAAATATGTTGCAAAGGGTGAAGTTGTTGTTATTGAAGAAAGTTTTGGTGTACGTATAACAGAGATTATCAAGTAATTGTTATGATTTTCTAAAAAATCAAAAAAAGAGTAGGAAATTGATAGTATTTGTTGTATAATACATTCGAATGATTTTTGTGAATAATTTGTTTTTGAATAGGAGAAAGTTTATGGCAAAGAATATTTTGATTTGTGATGATGCTGCATTCATGAGAATGATGATTAAGGATATCCTCACAAAGAATGGATACAATATAGCAGGTGAGGCAGAGAATGGACAGAAGGCAGTAGAAAAGTATGCTGAGTTAAAGCCAGATCTTGTGCTTATGGATATAACAATGCCTGAGATGGATGGAATTGAAGCTCTTAAGAGAATTAAGGCTGCAGATCCTTCAGCATCTGTTATTATGTGTTCTGCAATGGGACAGCAGGCTATGGTTATTGAATCTATACAGTCAGGAGCTAAGGACTTTATTGTTAAACCATTCCAGGCAGACAGAGTAATTGAAGCTGTTCAGAAGGTTGTTGGATAATAATGGTTGCATTAGCTGGGTTGAATAGTAGATGGGAAGCGTTTGCACAGTTGCTTACGCTTCTCGTTGTTTTTATATTTGTTTTGGCACTTACATATTTTGCTACAAGATGGGCTGGTAATATGCAGAAAACCAAAATGGCTGGACGCAATATCCAGATACTTGAAACAATGAGAGTGTCTAATACTAAGTATATTCAGATTATTAAGATTGGCAGTAAATGTTTTGCAGTAGCAGTCTGCAAAGATACTATCACTTATTTGAGTGAGATTAACGAGCAGGAACTGACTTATTCGTCAGAGTCAAAGACAATCAATACTGATGGATTTAAAGCTATACTTGAAAAGTTTAAGAAAGACAAACCAGATAATTAATTAGGCAGGAACGAGAGAGTTATGTTACAGTGGATTAGAAAGCATAGAAAGGCATTAGCAGGAATATCGGTTGGGGCAGGAGCTTTTTTTGCAGCCATTTCATTTATTACATATAAGGTAATGGCTGCTGAGGAAACAACAGCATCAGGAAATAATCTTATTAATATAGGTATTTCTACGAGTGATGGTAATGATATGGCTAGTGTTTTGCAGATGCTTCTTGTACTTACAGTAATTTCACTGGCACCTTCTATTCTGATTATGCTGACATCATTTACAAGAATTGTAATTGTGTTGCATTTTACGAGGGCTGCGCTTGGAACACAGACAGTACCACCTAATCAGGTTATTATAGGTTTGTCTTTATTTTTGACCTTTTTTGTTATGTCGCCTGTTTTTACGGAAGTTTATGACAGTGCACTAAAACCACTATCCAATAATGAGATATCGGTCGAGGAAGCGTATGAAACAGGAGTAAAGCCATTGAAAAGCTTTATGTTGAAACAGACTTCTACAAAGGATCTTGATACATTTTTTAAGATTGCAGGATATGAGGAAGGCTCTGTTACATCGGAAGATGATATTTCTATGACAGTGCTTGTACCATCGTTTATTATAAGTGAATTAAGAATTGCATTTATTATAGGATTCTTAATATACATACCTTTTATTATTATTGATATGGTTGTATCGTCAACTCTTATGTCGATGGGTATGATGATGCTTCCACCAACCACCATATCTGCTCCATTTAAGATTTTACTTTTTGTAATGGCAGATGGCTGGAATCTGATAATTGGAAATCTTGTAGCAACATTTAAGTAAGGCAGGAGGTAAAGAATATGGATGCTGGACAGGTTGTAACAGTAGCAAGACAGACTATATGGGTTATAGTGAAGACTTCTGTGCCACTTTTACTTGTTTCAATGATTGTCGGACTTATTATAAGTCTTTTTCAGACACTTACATCTATTCAGGAACAGACACTTACATTTGTTCCAAAACTTCTTGCAATTATGATTGCAATTATGATTATGGGAAACTGGCTTCTTAATGAGATAGTTTCGTTTATGCAGATGCTTTGGGGAAGCTTTGGTCAGTATATATGATGGCAGGATAGTGTGTTATGAATTTTACATTTGCATTGGAGCAATTTGAATTATTTGTTTTGATATTAATAAGGCTGGCATCTTTTGTATTTGCTGCGCCTTTTTTTAATATGGCAAATGTACCAAGAAAGGTAAAGGCTGGATTTGCACTGTGCCTTACAGTTTTGGTATATTCGCTTTTTCCTGATATGACAGTTGAGTATAATGGCATGATTGATTATGCAATAATTGTTGTTGAGGAGATGATTGTTGGAATTCTTCTTGGGGCAGTGACGTCTTTTTGCGTGCAGATTATTATGTTTGCAGGTAAGATTATTGATATGGATATTGGTATATCTATGGCACAGCTTTACGATCCTACAACAAGAATGCAGGTTGGTATCATGGGAAATTTCTATTACTATATGATGATGCTTCTGCTTATAATTTCAGGTATGCATCAGTATCTTGTTGCTGCAATTGTTGAGACATATAAAGTTATTCCAATTGGCGGGGTGAAATTCGGTGCAGGAATATATACTGCCATAATAAGTTTTATGTCAGATTTTTTTGTTATAGGATTCAGAATTGCACTTCCGGTATTTTCGGCGATTCTTATGTTAAACTGTGTGCTTGCGATTCTTGCCAAGGTATCACCTCAGATGAATATGTTTGTTGTTGGTATGCAGCTTAAGATATTTGTAGGTATATTTGTAATTCTGTTTACGATTTCAATGCTTCCATCAGTATCTGACTTTATACTTGATGAGATAGAAAGATTATTTGCTATGTTAGTAAGGGGAATGAGCTAGTGCGAAGAACTTATCTTTACATGAACCTCCAGTTGTTTGCTAAAGACGGACCAGGAGGAGAAAAGACAGAACCGGCTACAAGTAAGAAGCTGGATGATATCCGAAAAGAAGGTCAGGTTGCCAAAAGTAAGGAGCTGATAACGGCAGTTTCACTTATGGCACTGTTTATTATACTTAAAGTGTATGTTGGAAAGATAGGAACTAAACTGATAGATGCATTTACAACGATATATGCTCTTATGGGAAAGGTTATTAATGAAAGTTCACAGGGACTGACAATTAATATGGCATCCAGCATTGTAAGACAGGCAATTATAATTATTCTTAATATTATTATCCCTGTGCTTATTGTCGCTGTAATCATAGCAATTCTTGGGAATATGCTTCAGCAAAGATGGATGGTTACAGCGAAACCGCTTGCTCCGAAGGCAAGTAAAATTAATCCACTTAATGGATTTAAAAGGATTTTTTCTGTAAGACAGTTATTTGAACTGATTAAGGCTATTGCCATGATGAGTATCATTGGAATTATGGTGTACAATTGTGTAAGAAAGAATATGAATAT
>ENA-OROX01002222-OROX01002222.1-human-gut-metagenome-genome-assembly--contig:-NODE-2222-length-13826-cov-3.132089_pt1 | contig 13826 bp, 8 predicted proteins | sample MGYA00242133_ERZ509058 | MGnify/ENA primary metagenome ERZ509058 (study PRJEB26280, sample SAMEA2338751) | human gut metagenome | biome: human gut; feature: human-associated habitat; material: faeces...
AATATTCCGTGTCCCGTCTGATCGGAGCGCCTCCAGGATATGTCGGATATGAGGAAGGCGGACAGCTGACAGAGGCTGTTCGAAGAAAACCGTACAGCGTTGTTCTTTTCGATGAGATCGAGAAGGCTCACCCGGATGTATTCAATGTGCTTCTGCAGGTACTGGATGATGGCCGTATCACAGATTCACAGGGACGTACTGTTGATTTCAAGAACACGATCCTGATCATGACATCCAACATTGGTTCTCCGTACCTTCTTGACGGTATCGATGAGAAGGGTGACATCAAGCCGGAGGCACAGGAGCAGGTTATGAATGACCTTCGTGGCCACTTCCGTCCGGAGTTTTTGAACCGTCTGGATGAGATCATCATGTTCAAGCCGCTGACCAAGGATAACGTTGGCAAGATCGTAGATCTTATGGTCAAAGAGCTCAGTGACCGTCTGGCTGACCAGGAGCTTTCCCTGGAGCTTACAGATGCTGCCAAACAGATGGTAGTGGACAACGGTTATGATCCGGTTTACGGTGCACGTCCTCTGAAGCGTTATCTCCAGAATTACGTGGAGACACTGACAGCCAAGAAGATCCTTTCCGGTGATGTACATGCCGGAGATACCATTGTGCTGGATGTGAAGGACGGAGAGTTTACCGTCAGCACAAAATAAAAGAACTCCAAAAAGTTAAGATAGATTGACAAAAAGAAGAACTGTCAGTTCTGATAGAAATCCATTTCAGGATGAAGATCAGAACCCGGCAGTTCTTTTTTTGCATAAAAACAGAGAGTGCCGGATGCAAAATATCTGCAAAGCAGGATACAGCCTGAGTGAGTACGATTTCACAAAAGCCTGAAAATCCTTTGAAAAACAGTCAGATTTACACAAAAATAATCGAAAAACAGCTAAAAACTATCTGAAAACGGATAACGATTTCGGAATCCTTTATTGAGAAAAAATATATGAAAAACTATAATCGGGGACAGATCAGAGAAAAGGATGTGAAAGGCAATGAGAAAGAATTACATGAAAATTTCAGTGCTCTCCGTAGCAGCAGTACTGGGAGTGTGGATCCTGGGAAGTGCGCTGAACTGTTTTAATCCTACATTTATTCCATCGGTAAAAGATGTGCTGGATGCTTTTTGGAATCTGTGGGAAAACGGTTATAAAGGTTATCCCCTTATGTATCATATAGTTGCAAGCATGAGACGACTTGGAATTGCGATGGTGCTGGTGTTTATAGCAGGAACAGCTCTCGGGATCGCCTGCGGAATGAACCGGAAGATCCTGGCAGCGGTAGATCCGTTTATCCAGTTTTACCGGGCACTGCCGCCTTTGGCTTATAATACACTGATCGTACTCTGGATGGGAATCGGTGATGGATCCAAGATCATGCTTTTGTTTCTCAGCGGATTTGCACCATTGTTTATTCAGGTCGTATTTGGAGTTCAGAAAGTGCCCCAGGATCGGATCAACGGAGCAAGATCACTGGGAGCAGGAAATTTTGTGATCTTCCGGGATGTGATTCTTCCGTCTGTTCTGCCGGATATCCTTACCGGACTTCGGACCGCGGTAGGTGTTTCCTATGCAACACTGGTGGCAGCAGAAATGATCGCATCTGCATCGGGACTTGCGTGGATGGTTCTGGATGCCAGTAAATATATCCAGTACGCAACGGTCTATGCAGGGATTTTTATTATGGGAGGAATCGCGCTGCTCATTGATGGCGGGCTCAAACTTCTGATAAGAAAAGCGATGCCGTGGCAGGAAACAATATAGAGACGAAGGAGAAAAGACATGAAAGCAAAAAGAATTTTAACAGTAGCTGCAGCTGCGGCACTGATCATAACATCTGTGTTTGCAGGAGGAAACTTTACGAAAGTGCAGGCAAAAGATAACGATACACCGAAAAAGATCACCTTAGGATACTGGGAGTCACCAAACGGAGAGCTACTTACAAAAGAAAAAGGAAGCCTGGAGGCTGCTTTTCCGGATACAGATGTTGAATGGGTGGAATTCCAGTCAGGTACGGATATCCTGACAGCGATGCAGTCTGGTTCCATTGATTTTGCAACGATCGGAACTCCGCCGGCTGCACTGGGACTTGCCAAGGGGTATCCATTTAAGATTTTTTATTGTATCGGATCATGGACTTCTTGTGGGAGAAAATGTTCCTCCGATCCTGGGTGAGTATGGCGGCCTGAATCTGGGCGTGATGGAAGAACTTGGATACACCGTGAGAAAGAAGGATGAAAACGGAGATCCGGTAGATGAGATCGACTGGGAAAAGACCAGAGCGGTTCAGATACGAAGCAATTATATTTATATCAACCTGAAGGGAAGAGATAAATACGGAATTGTAGAGGCGAAGGACAAGTATGATCTGGAGGAACAGATCATTTCGGATCTCTATTCTTACAGGGATAAGGCAACCGGAAAGCGTGTGGTGGGAATTGCCATGCGAAATAAGGACAGCGTTGTTCTGGGACTTGGGGGAGCAGAATGCGGGGATATTATCTTTACGATCAATGAAGGCTTTAACAGGCTTCATGGAGATGGGTTATCCACGGCGGAAGGATATGCACAGACATCGGTTACCCCTGTTTTCCTGGCTGCAGGGGAGGATATTAAAGAGGGAAAGATCACAGACAGGGTGATCCGGCAGGTGGATGTGGCGCCTACCATCGCGGAGATCCTCGATGTGAGAAAGCCTGAGCAGTGTGAGGGGGCCCCGGTTTATCAGATACTGAAGAAATAAAAGATCCTGAAAAATTTTCCTTCCTGGCTCTTGACAAAAGACAAAATTGGTAAGATAGTAAACTTCAGACAAATATCAGAGAAAAAGGATGGAAACAGATCATGATACCAAAGGACCCGGTAATGCTTTTAAGTTATGTAAATACACAGCTGAGGGATTTTTATAAATCTCTGGATGATTTCTGCGAGGACAGAGGCCTTGTGCGAAAAGAGCTGGAGGATAAGCTCGATATGATTGATTATGCTTATGATCCGGCAGTGAACCAGTTTGTATAAAAAATCAGGAACAGGAAAACGATGTTATAAAGATAGCCGCAGTGTAGAGATATTGATCTGATATCGATTCTACGATGCGGCTATCTTTGATTTTATTTAACAGTTACTTTAACAGTTGCTTTCTTTTTGCCGGAGAGAATGGTAATGGTGGCCGTGCCTTTTTTTCGTGCAGTGATCATTCCCTGAGAATTCACAGATGCAATTTTTGAGTTGGAAGATTTATAAGTTATTTTTTCAACTGTGGTCAGTGGAGTGCGGGATATTTTTAATTTGTAGGTCTTTTTCAGTTTCAGAGAAAGACGGGATGGGGAAACAGTAAGTTTCTGAGTTGCGACTGTTTTTTGCTGGACTTTTATTTTGGCAGTAGCCTTTTTGCCGCTGGCAAGCGTGACGGTGATTTTTGTGCTGCCTGGACGGATTCCTTTGATCTTTCCGTGGGAATCAATGGTGGCAATTTTTTTGTTCGCAGAGCTGTAAGATTTTACTTTGTCACCTTTGGCTAGTCCGGTTACTTTGAATGCAGTAGTAGTCTGACCTGTTTGCAGAAGAATCGAGGTCATGTTGAGTTTAATGGTTGCTTTGAGCTGTGCTATAGCAGCTTTTTCTGTTTTTCCACAGTATGCACAGGTACGCTGTTTCTGGCCTGGCTGAAAAACTGTGGCGGATTTTACAGTTTTCCAGGAACTCCATTTATGAGATTTCTCCAGGATCTGAAAACTGATCTTGCGGGAGCCTGTATAGGAACCCATGCCTGTAACCGTAACGGAGGCAGTTCCTGGTTTGATGTTATTGGAGTATGTCAGTTTGTAATCTTTATCCAATGACAGAAGTGTGTCGCCATTTTTTACAGTTACTTCAGTCTGTTCCCTGCCATCGCAATAAACATCATCAACTGTGACAGTAAGTGTATCTACAGAGATTTCAGGTGATGTGACAGTTACTGTGCAGGTGGCCAGAAAACCGCCGTCAAAAGTTTTGACTGTGATAATGGCTGTACCAGCGGAAACTGCTTTGACAGTACCGATATCGTCAACCGTGGCAACAGCTTCATTGTCGGATGCCCAGAGAACATCTTTGATCGTGGCATTTTCCGGTGATACGGATGGAATCAGGGAAAAAGTTTCTCCGGTCATCAGAGATTTTTCAGGCTGATCCAACCGGATGTTTTCTACGTAAATACGTTCCGGAGCTGTTTCCCTGGTGTCGGAAGAAGCTACTGTTTTTTCTCCGGATTCATCTACAGGAGAGTAGATTCCTGTATCAAGGTTCTGGCTTTCTGGAATGTAGGTATTGTAGGTTTTTCCGGAAGTCAGAGGAATATCATTGTAAACAATCTTTCTGGTGAGAGTATCTCCGTCGTACTCTTCTACTTCGTAGGTCATGGAGCCGGTATCGTTTCCTGTCAGTTTCAGATAATAATCATCTCCGCAGAAGGAAACATATTTGGAGTCGCCATCTACATACATAAATATGTCGTTGTAAGAGGTATCTACAATGTTGTTTACAATGGAACCGCATAAATTATGGCTGCCGTCGTATACGTATACATCTACCGGGCAGTGGATCTTTGCATTGGTGTTTCTTCTGGAAGAACTGGAGGATTCGACTGCTTTGGTGTACATAGTATAAACACAATTGGAAAAAGATCCAAACTTTGTACGGCTCATAAGGTCTGTTACGGTTTTGGTAAAGAGAATTTCAGCTACTTCATCAACGTGTTTGCCCCAGGTTTCATCATAGACATTTTTTACTGAAGCCTCGGCCACAGATTTTACCTGTTTTGCAAAAGCTTCCATATCTGCACTGGCTATACCGATGATTCCTGAACAGTTATCCTGACTGATAGTGTAATTCAATGTTCCGAAGGCCCCGAAGCTGATGTCACCCCAGCCATAGTTTGATACGGAATAGGTGAAGTTGATCGTACGGGCTCCTTTTTTGGTAGCAGCGGATATGGAGAAGGAGGCAGTTAAAGTTTGGCCAGTTATTGTGGCCTTTTTACTGATTCCCATTTTGTCAAAAAGTTTTTCCAGAATTTTTTGACTGACAGGATTATTCCGATCTCCAGTGTAGGAGAAGGAAGAGGAATTGATGGCCACAGCCATATATCCGGATAAGAAATCATACAGTTCATTTTGCTGCTTAGTAGTAAAATATTCGCCCAGTTTCGGATCTCTGGTGAGAATATTTTTGTTTTTAAGCATTTGCTGGGCTTTGGTCATGTTCTGGACGCGTTCTGTCTTTTCTTTACGTTTTTCTGCTTGTTGACGGGTGTAATCCTGGTTATAAATATACAGTGTGCTGTTTGTGGAATGCACATATGAGTCAGAGTCCCCATAACATATGGAGAATTCAGCAGTTAATTTTGTGGTGGATTTTTCTGGAACAAAATTGGATGTAATGCTGAATTCAGGCGTTAAGATAGTTTTGGTTTCGGGTGCTTTGATTCTTAAAGGAGTTGGATATTCTATGAATGAAGTAAATCCTGTTTCTTTAAAATGAGCTTTTAATGGGGAATTGGTATTCATTTTTATTCCCTTAACAGAGACTGTATAATCAGCAAGCAGCTTTTTTAGTTCAGCCTCAGAATAAGCAGAATTTTGGCTGAATTTGCATGCGATTTTTAATGTACCTGATTGGGAAGAATGGTCGTATTGGCCATTTTCATACGTAAAGGTGTTTGCACTTGGTATAAAGTTTACGATTATATAAGGAGTGACAAGGTTTGCTGCTTCTTCCATATGAGTAACTCTGCTGTTTTTGTAGGTGAAAACAACGATTTTGTCCTTGCTGTTAACAAGGATTGAGGTTGCCTGGGTAAGATTGAAATCAGAAGCAACAGTATAATTTTTTCCTTCTATATTAATTGTGCCTTTTTCTGCATTTACACCGTCAAGATGTCCACTGATATAAGTGGTTCCTTCCTGGATAATTTCATGAAATGGAATGTTGTTGGCATTTGCGTAGGTTTCGGCCGCAGAGCAGGAATAACCTTTGATCACAAGATTTTTCCAGCCCTGGAAAGCTGTATCTGCAATGGAAGTTACGGAACCAGGGATGAAGGTTTCTTCCAGAGCCTTGCAGTTGTAAAATGCGTAGTTTCCGATGGAGGTCACAGAATCCGGAATGGATACAGAAGCCATATGAGTGTTGGAAGTACTTTCTACCCTTGCCAGATTATCGGGAATATTTTCCATACCAGGTTCCAGAATCAGTTCGCTCAGAGCACTGGCACCGCCAAGAGGTCCGTATTTACTGTCATAAGTACTGGAGCCACCGGTTTCACAGGAAGTAAGATTAGCCGGAATGGTGAGACTGTTAACCTGTGTATTTGCAATGAAAGAGTATCCCAGTTTTTTCAGTTTGGAAGGAAGGGTGATAGATTTCAGTGAGGAACAGTTGCAAAAAGCAAAGCGTTCAATGGTGGTAATAGCGTCGTCAAGCTCGACATTAGTCAGAGAGGAGCATCCGGAAAAAGAAGAATCACCCAGATATCGTACATTTTTGGAAAAAGAAATATTTTCCAGAGCAGTACAGTTGCTGAACGCACTGGACTGAATATCGACATAGGCACCACCTTTATTGTTGTCCGTAAAAGAAATGGAAGAGAGGGAAGTACAGTCTGAAAATGCGGAAGGCCCAATGGTATTGATTGTTTTTGGAAAGGTGATCGCTTCAAGGGAAACACAATTTTCAAAAGCTTCATAATTAATTTGTTCAAGACTTTCGGACCAATGAATGGAGATCAGTTTTTTGCAACCATAAAAAGCACCGTCGGAAATGACCGTGACAGAATCGGGAATGGAAATGTTTACTAACTTTACACAGTTTTTAAATGCATATTTACCGATGGAAGTGACAGAATCCGGGATAGATACGGAAGTCAGATGCGTATTGGAAACACTTTTTACCAGAGCCAGGTTGTCGGGAATACATTCCATTCCGGGCTCCAGAATTAGCTCTTTCAAAGTATTGGCATCGCCAAGAGGACCAAACATAGTGTCCGAACTGGAACCACCTGTCGCACAGTAAGTAAGTCCTGCCGGAATGGTAAGACTGGAGATCTGTGTATTTGCAATAAAAGAGTAGCCCAGTTTTTTTAATCTGGAAGGAAGCTTCACAGATTTCAGTTCATCACATCCATAGAATACAAAATTACCGATTTCCGTAACTGTGTTGGAAATGACTACACTGGTAATTACAGGGTTGTAGGCAAAGGCACTGTCAGAGATTTTTGTGACAGTATAGTTATCAATTTTGGAAGGTATCGTTACTTCTGAATCACCACCTGTATATTTTGTGATCGTGGCGTAAAGTCCGGAAGTAGTATACTGGAATCCATCATCAGTTACATTGCTGCCGGCTGAAAGTATACTTCCGTCATCAAAGTCATTATTGGTAACCGGTTCTGATACAACATCAGAATCGGGTTCCATCGGCAGACTATCTGAAAAATTATCAGAAAATTCCGGCGAGATTTCATCAGCAGGATATTCCGTATCTGCTTCAGGAATGTCTGTATTTGCAAGGTCAGGTTCTGCATCAGATACAGAAGAATCCTGTTCTTCATCAGAACTTATAAAGTCAGAAATATCTTCGGTGTTTTCTTCTGTGAGGAGATGGGATTCCTCGGTGATTCCGGTGGAGTCTTCTCCAAAATCCAGATCTTCAGCCAGAACAGCCGACGCAGGCTGCAGACACATCAGTGCCGCAAGTGTACAGGCAAGGAACTTCTTTTTCATAGTGTTGGTCCTCCTTATGATAATTTTTTGTGATCAGGGCATCAGCGCAATATACTGTTTCAGCAGATTCAGAGTTTCTTCTTTTGTGTAGACAAGAGGGCTTCCCGGCAGATTTTTAATAAATTCGCTGAAAATCTTGCACAGGGAATGTTCCTGAATATGGATATTGCAGCAATATGCTCCAAAAACAAAAGCGTTGGTTGTATAAATATGAATTCCGGTGGATGTGACATATATGGTTAAGTAGTCTGGCAACTGCAGGTGAGTGGGGCGAAGAATCAGTCCGGAAATAGTTTCATCGGAAATTTCTTTATACAGGGTTTTTAGCATTTGACGGATATCATCAGGATCCAGTGGTGGAACATACTGAGGTGGCATATCCTGCAGAACGCAGGTTTGTGTAAGATCAGACAGACCTTTTTCTGTAAAAACAGTAAGGTAAGTGATCTGATCCTGACGTAGTACGGAAAAATGCTGTTCCACAAGCTCGTACATAGGATGATAGGGCATATCGTTGCTGTTCAGATATTTTTTGATGATTGCAGGTGTTATATAGCGTCCGGGACAGGGCTGTGACATAAAAACCTGCATGGTATCCGGTGAAGTGCCGGCAATGTATTCCTGAAGGACTTCCATAATATTAGAACTGCACTGGATGAGGAGATCGCAGTTTTGCAGTTTCGTTTGAAAAAAATTGCGATAATAAGAAATTAATTCTGTGTTGTCACTGATCCTGGCAGTACTCAGATCTTCAGAAATCTGAAGCAGGCAGGATGGGGTAATGATATAGTAGATCAGAGGAGAAGCTGTAACTGCGTGCTGGTTTTCTGTAAAGTAATAAGGTTTATAACTGCCCCGGGAAGCAAGACACAGAGGAATTATGGAACCGAGCTTCTTTAGATTTCTGCGAGCCGGATTTGGAGACAGAGTGCTGACACGGTGCAGATAAAGAAGTTCACTGACTGAAAAATGATTCTCATTCAACCATAATTCCATAAATTCCATAGTAAGATCAAGTTTCTCTGGAAGGAACATCTGGATTTCTACATCTGTGTGATGAGATACTTCGTAGATTAATACTGAACGGATAATACTGCGAACAGCGTATTCTCCGTTGATCAGAGAATCGGTCAGAGGAAGCGAGTTTACTTTTGGGGGCGGAAACATGGAGAAATCAACAGATGCCAAAGTATTCAGAAAATCACAGACAGCCTGACGATTTTCATAGGCATCCTCACCCTGTAGACTGATGTCATGCAGGCGGAAAAATTCCTGACGTTCTTCTGTGCACAGACCAAAATAACGGGCCAGTATCTGCATGGCTTTATAAGAAAGAATCCGTTCATCTTTCAGGGCTTTGTGGATTGATGTCCTTTCAATTCCTGCATTGCGTGAAATTGAAGCAATGGATTCTCCACTTTGATCGATAAGTTTTCTGAGGTAGTTGCTGAATTTTGACATAAGGATCCTCCTGTTTATCGAGTTGTTAATCGTATTATAAAGCTGGAAAAAAGGATTTTCAATTTGTGACGGAAACTGTGACAGATGAATCTTATATTTGAGCACAAATATGAAAGTTTAACCAAATCAAGTAAGTCCCCTGTGGGGTTGCGAAAAGCAATAAGCAGTGGGTGGGGACTTGCTTGTATCAGGAAGAGTGCAAGCTCCTCCTGATAAACTGCGGAGCAGTTATTTGGTGTAGAGCTACGTAGCGAAGCGGATTGCGAATATCCGCTTGACAATTATTCTTTTTAAATAGATTAGCCAGACAAAACAATTATAAGATTTTGTTTCCGGTTAAAAATGCTTGTAAATCTAAAAAAAGTGTAAAATTCACAAAAAACAGTTGCATTTTTTGTGCAGATGTATATTATGTATAGTTAGCCGACTAATTAAAATATATGGCGAATATATTTATGAACAGGCAGCAGAACGGAGTCAGAACAGCTGTTTTGTTTATGAAAGGGGTGACAGTGTGTTTTGTGAGAAGGAAGATGGGAAAGAAAAGCAGAGCAGCTTTTTAACTTTATTTATGAAGGTAGACCGACATTTTATGACGAAATGTTTTGGACAGATGCAGGAGCTTGGCATTTATCCGGGACAGATCCCGGTCCTGGGACTTGTTGCCAAGAAGGATGGCTTAAGCCAGAGGGAGCTTGCGAAGATCCTGAATATCAAGCCGCCCACGGTAAATGTTTCCGTACAGAGACTGGAGAAGGCAGGCTTTCTTTATAAAAAGCCGGATGAAAAAGACCAGCGTGTGACCAGGATCTACCTGACAGAAAAAGGAAAAGAGACCAAGGCAAAGGCACTGGAGCGGATCCATAAAAATGAAGCAGTGATGCTGGAAGGCTTCAGTGAGGCAGAACAGTGCCTGCTTCGGAGATTTCTGGAGCAGATCCTTGCAAATATTGAAAAGATCCAGCCGGAGGAATTTACAGGAAAGACTCCGATGGAGGAAATAACAGAAAAGGAGGAACAGAAACGTGATTAAACTGATGAAATATCTGAAACGTTCAGCGGGCTATATCGTGCTCATCATTGCGCTTCTTTTTCTTCAGGCATACTGTGATCTGTCGCTGCCGGATTATACATCCAAGATCATTAATGTAGGAATCCAGCAGAACGGTATTGAGGACAGTGTCCCTGAGAAGATCAGAAAAACATCCATGGACAACCTGAAATTGTTTATGGATGAAGCCGATGTGAAAACCGTTGATAAATTTTATGAGGAAGATGGAGACAATCTGGTATTAAAAGATAAGGTTTCCGAAGAAGACAGAGATAAGCTGAATGATATTTTCGGCAAACCGATGGTGATCGTTTCCACTCTGACCTCGGATAGTAAGGAAACCAAAGCAGCTCTTGCAAAAATGGACATTCCGGAAGGAACGGACCCCATGGAAGCACTTTCCCAGATGCCGCCAGAGGCACTTGCTGCAATGAAGGAACAGGTCAGTGAAAAGATCGACAAGATGCAGGATTCCATTATCACACAGGCAGGTGTTTCCTATGTCCGTGCAGAGTATGAAGCAATGGGTGAGGATGTGGATGCCATTCAGATGGATTATATGAAATCCACCGGCCTGCGGATGATCCTGATGGCGCTGATCACTATGATGGCAGCGGTCTGTGTGGTATTTCTTTCCTCCAGGGTTGCCGCTTCTCTTGGACATGATCTGAGAAACAGTGTTTACAATAAAGTAATCGGATTTTCCAGCAGAGAATACCATAAATTTTCAACCGCTTCCCTGATCACAAGATGTACCAATGATATCCAGCAGGTGCAGCAGGTAATGGCCATGCTGTTTCGAATCGTTCTGTACGCGCCGATCCTTGGTGTTGGCGGTGTGCTCCGTGTGCTGAATACGGATGCATCCATGACATGGATCCTTGGCGTAGCAGTGGCACTGATCCTGCTTGTGATCTTTGTGCTGTTCCAGGTGGCAATGCCCAAATTTACGATCCTGCAGACTCTGATCGACAAGCTGAATCTGGTTACCAGAGAGATCCTTACCGGTATCCCGGTAATCCGTGCGTTCAGTCGTGAGAAACATGAGGAAGAGCGTTTTGAGGAGGCCAATGCCACACTTACCAGAACAAACCTGTTTGTAAACAGATGTATGACTTTTATGATGCCGACCATGATGCTGATCATGAACGGAGTGTCGGTTCTTATCATCTACAGTGGCGCACATGCAGTTGACAACGGAACCATGCAGGTTGGAAATGTTATGGCGTTTATCCAGTATGCAATGCAGATCATTATGTCATTTTTGATGATCACCGCCATGTCCATTATGCTTCCAAGAGCCAATGTTGCAGCACTTCGTATTGATGAGGTCCTGAAAACAGAGGTCAGTGTCCATGATCCGGAGAATCCGGTGAAACCAGAGGCACAGACAAAAGGAACCGTAGAATTCGATCATGTAAGCTTTGCTTATCCGGAAGCCGGAGAGAATGTCCTGACTGACATTTCCTTTAAGGCAGAAAAAGGTGAGACCGTTGCCGTAATCGGAAGTACCGGAAGCGGAAAGAGTACTCTGGTAAATCTGATCCCGAGATTTTATGATGCAACAGAAGGTGCTGTTAAGATTGACGGTGTGGATGTCCGTGAAATGACGCAGAAGGATGTACGTGAGAGACTGGGATATGTTCCGCAGAAGGGAATCCTGTTCTCAGGAACCATCGATTCCAACATCCGTTATGGAAAAACGGATATTTCAGAGGAAGAAGTAAAGGAAGCTGCCCAGGTAGCACAGGCAGAAGAATTTATCGTTACAAAGCCGGAGGGCTATGAGTCACCGATCGCCCAGGGCGGAAGCAATGTTTCCGGTGGTCAGAAGCAGAGACTTTCCATTGCGAGAGCCATTGCCAAGAAACCGGAGATCTTTATCTTTGATGACAGCTTCTCAGCACTGGATTTCAAGACAGACAGTACATTACGTAAAGCACTGAAGGAGCATACAAAAGATACAACAACGATCATCGTTGCACAGCGTATCAGTACCATTCTCAATGCAGATAAGATCATTGTACTGGATGATGGCCGTATGGCAGGAATCGGAACACATAAAGAGCTTATGAAGAACTGTGAGGTATATCGTCAGATTGCCATGAGTCAGCTTTCAGAGGAGGAATTGGCATGAGTGAGCAGAGAAGACGAAAAGGGCCTATGGGAGGCCGTGGAATGCAGCCCACCGAAAAGGCCAAGGACTTTAAAGGGGCAATGGCCAAACTGTTCCGTTATATGGGACGCTACAAATTCCGTTTTATGCTGATGTTCGTATTTGCGGTAGCAGGTACGGTATTTAATATCGTAGGTCCGAAGATCCTTGGAAAAGCAACCACAGAGCTTTATAAAGGACTGGTTGCCAAGGTTAACGGAACCGGCGGAATTGATTTTGAGAAGATCGGAATGATCCTTCTGTGGACACTTGGATTATATCTGGCAAGTGCACTGTTTTCTTTTATACAGGGATTTGTAATGACCGGTATCTCCAACGATGTCACATATAATCTGAGAAAAGATATTTCAAAGAAGATCAACCGTCTTCCTATGAATTATTTTGAGAGCCGTACCAACGGTGAGATCCTTTCCAGAGTGACCAATGATGTGGATACGCTGCAGATGAGCCTGAACCAGAGTATGACACAGCTGATCACATCTGTGACAACACTGATCGGTGTCTTTATCATGATGCTGTCTATCAATGTATGGATGACACTGGCAGCACTTTTGATCCTGCCGATTTCCATGCTTATCATCAACAAGGTAATGAAGCATTCCCAGAAATACTTCCAGGCACAGCAGGATTATCTGGGAAGAGTTAACGGCCAGATCGAGGAAAACTTCGGCGGACATGATGTTGTACGTGTATTTAACAAAGAGCAGGATGTTCTCACCGAGTTTGAACGTGATAACGGAAAGCTGTATGAGTCTGCATGGAAATCTCAGTTCTTTTCCGGAATGATGATGCCGATCATGCAGTTTGTGGGAAACCTGGGATATGTAATGGTTGCGCTTTTAGGTGGTATTTTTGTGATCAAAGGCAGGATCGAGGTTGGTGATATCCAGTCTTTCTTCCAGTACATCCGTAACTTTACACAGCCGATCCAGCAGATCGCACAGGTTACAAACCTTCTGCAGTCTTCCGCGGCAGCCTCCGAGCGTGTATTTGAATTCCTGGAGGAGCCGGAGGAAGAACTTCAGCCGGAGAATCCGGATTCTATTGAGGGACTGGAAGGAAATGTACAGTTTGAGCATGTAAAATTCGGCTACAACCCGGATAAGATCATTGTAAATGATTTTTCCGCGGATGTGCATGACGGTCAGAAGATCGCCATTGTAGGACCTACAGGTGCAGGAAAAACGACGATCGTAAAGCTGCTGATGCGTTTTTATGATGTAAATGGCGGAAGCATCAAGGTTGACGGACATGATATCCGGAACTTCAACCGCAGCAATCTCCGTGAGATGTTCGGAATGGTGCTGCAGGATACCTGGCTGTTTTCCGGAACCATTATGGAAAATATCCGCTATGGAAGACTGGACGCA
>ENA-OROX01002226-OROX01002226.1-human-gut-metagenome-genome-assembly--contig:-NODE-2226-length-13802-cov-5.248491_pt1 | contig 13802 bp, 5 predicted proteins | sample MGYA00242133_ERZ509058 | MGnify/ENA primary metagenome ERZ509058 (study PRJEB26280, sample SAMEA2338751) | human gut metagenome | biome: human gut; feature: human-associated habitat; material: faeces...
CCGCCGAGTGCGATTATCGTTCCCATTCGTCCTCCGTCAGCCGATAACGGCAACATCAAAGCCGTTGTCCTGCGCGTATTTCTCGGCGTCGCTTCCGCTCTCGGTCGAAATCGTGAGCTTGCCGACATCCTTGAATATCTCGCCGCCGAACACGGTGACTCCGGAGTGAATGGTTATCTCGTCGAGTCCGGTGCAGTTGTAGAACGCATATTTGCCGAGCTCTTCCATGCTCTTGGGCAGGACGACTGTCTTGAGCGATTTGCACTCTTCAAACGCGCCCTTTTCGAGCTTTTTGACTCCCTCGCCGATGGTGAGCTTCTCGAGAGAGGAGCAGCGGTAGAATGCGCTCACCGCAATGCTCTCAACCGTGCCGGGGATCGATATCTCGACCGCTCCGGTGCACTTGAGGAACGCGTGGTCGTCAATTTGAGTGACGCCCTCGGGGATAATTATCTTCTTTGCGCTGAAGCACTTCGCGAACGCCCAGTCGCCGATGGTCTCAACGCCCTCGGGCAGGACTATTTCGGTCAGCGCGGAGCAGAAGTAGAAAGCCTTTTCGGATATAGTCTTGGGCGCGCCGTTGAAAACAACGGCCGTAAGCTTGCTCTTTCCGGTGTAGGCGTTCTCCTGCGAGCCCTCGAACGCGCTGATGCCGATGTGCTTGATGTTCTTGCCGATGGTTACTTTCTCAAGATTGTCGCAGTACATCGCGGCGTAGTTGCCGATCGCCTCGATCGAGTCGGGGAGTATGAGCTCCTTGAGCGTGCTGCTGCTCTTGAGAGCCTTGTTCTCGAGACCGACTACCTTTGCGCCGTCTATCTCCGCGGGAATGGAAACAACGGGGTTGCTCCCTGTGTAGCCCGTGATGCAGGCGGTGTTGTCGGTATATAATGTATAGGTGAAGTCGCCGCTCTTGACGGATTCCGTCTTGACGGTCTTGTCGAGTATATCCTCAACCTTGATGAGCGCCGGGTCGTCGACCGTGACATCGAGGGAGAGTGCGGAGATTATCGCGTTGCCGAGATTGCCGCAGCCTGTGAAAGAGAGGCAGACAACGAGCATCAGCGCAACAACGGCTGCTATTTTACTGAATTTTTTCATCGTCTGTTCCTCACTTTCCGTTCTTCTTTGCCAGGCGCTCCTGCTTCCTGCGCTCGAGGTCTGCCTTGCGCTCCTCTTCGAGTCTCTCAATCTCGACTCTGCGCGCCTCGTACTCGGCGTCGGTGTTCGCTTTTGCGTCGGCGTATCTTGCGCGGATATCGTCAAGATGCGCGTAGTTTTCTTTTTCCGTCAGCTGGCGTCTTGCGTCGAGAAGAGGCTTGACGCTTCTGATGTACTTCGACTTCTCGTTGACGAGCTTCTTGACGGTTCTCTTCTTCTCGAGCTGATGCGCGAAGGTGTCGTCCGGCAGAGCCTCTGCGGCCTTGAACGCATCGTCCGAAGGTTCGACGATATTTTCGGGCGAGCCGTAGAACTTTATCATTGCCTTTCTGGCGTTCTTGAGCGCGCGGGCGTGGGTTATGGCGTCGCTGCGAATCTCGCGCTCCTCGTGAGTGGACTTCGGCAGAGCCTTTGCCTCGATCATGATCTCTTTGTTGTAATCAAAGATTCCGTTGTATCCGGCAGCCTCAAGCGCTCGGGAACGCTCGACCTGCTTCTTGATGCGCAGGGTGTCGTATTTGTTCATCTCGTCGATGATGAAATCGCACACGGAGATGTCCGCATTGAGCTTGTTGAGCTCTCTGTTCTCTTTCTTCGCGGCCTTTATCGCAGCTTTTCTCGCCGCCTTCTCGGCATCGGTGCTCTTGGGCATGGCCTTTGCCTGATTTATGCGGTCTTTCTTTATGCCGCGGTTCTGAGTGTTAAATTCTTTGTAAGCGGCTTTCAGTCGCTTGATTTCGTTCTTCTTGAACTCTTTTTCCTCGGGCGTTCTCGCGGGCAGTCTCTCTGCCTTCTTGATGTCGTCCTTTGTGGTCATGAGGGTTCTGTCTTTGTAGAGGAGATTTGCTTCGTCGATTATGTCTATGGCTTCAACGATGCTCTCGTCGCGGAGAATACCGTTGCCGTAGTCCTCGAACATCACGCGAATCTTGAGCACCTTGACTATGCCGCGCTGCTTGGTCTCGGTCAGATCGTAGAAGAGGTAGGGGACGAAGTTGAGCGCCGCGCCGATAGCTGCGGCGATGATGAGCACGTCGAACATATCCTCCCTGAACGAAGCGACTTCGAGCACGTCGTAGTTGTCCTCAAGGCCGAGCATCTGATAGATGGTCGGGAGCACCATGCCGGTGAACATTCCGATGAACGAGCCGATTATGCCGACCGCGCCGAACATTCCGTCTATGCGCTCGCCGGTGAAATACTGCTGATAGTCACGCATATCGGCGTTTATGCCCGGGGTGTAGACTATGGCGAAAGAATTGACGAATCTGTTGAGATAATAGAGAATTATCAAAGCGGGGATGTTGTTGTAAAGGGGATAGAGCAGTCCGATGAGCACGACGTTTGTAATGTTGCACCAGATAAGCAGGTTTCTCTTGCCGAGGACTCTTATCGCTATCGGACAGATGAGCATTGCCCAGAGCGCCGCGTTGCCGATGAGCGTTGTTGCGACTCCGTAAAGACCCATTCTGTCGGGGTAGGCATATATAAATGTCCAGCCGACGATAACGTCGACTGCGCCCTCAAGGAAGCCGAGCCAGCCTGCAAGGGAAGTTATCCAGAAATATTTGTTCTTTGCAACGGCGCGGAATGCGTCGGAGAATTTGAACTGGGTAACGTGGCTCTCCGCCACGATTATTCTCTCTCTCGTTCCCGCGTATGCCACATAGGACAGAAGAAGTCCGACAACGGCGACGAGGGGATGGATTATACGGTATGTGGTGATGGAGTTCAGACCGCCGGTGAGCGTCGAGAGCATCGGCACGAAAAGACCCGTGAGGGACGGCGCCATGGAGTAGATGATCGACGAGACCGAAACGATATCGGTACGCTCATGGGAGTTGGGCGATATGACGTTTGCAAGGTCTGTGTATGCCTGCTGGAAGAACGGATAGAAGCACTGCAGAAGGTTATAGCAGAGGAAAACCGCAATGACTTTCTGCATATACGACATCGTCTCATATGGCAGCCAGACGAACACGACCGCTATAATAACGGTGGGAATACCGGTTATCGCAAGCCAGGGACGGAATTTTCCGGATTTAAAGCGGGCGCTGTCGATTATGTAAGAGCGTCCGATAGTGATTCCGAAGCCGATAATAGTCGATGCGACCGCCATATACTGCAAGTGCATCGGCTTGATGCCTATTGTGTTTCCGACAAGGAAGCTCGTTGCGGAAAGCGCGATGAGCGAGCAGAAGAACATGACGAACTGAACGCCCATTCCTCCGACGCCGTAGGCAATTATCTCTTTGTAGGAGACATATTTGCCCAAGGCGGGTGTTTTCCAGTGCAGTACGACATTGTTCCATGTCGTGCTGACCTTTTCTTTGAGATTACTCTTTCCCATTTCAACACTCCTTCAGGTCCGCGGCGAAGCAGGGGAAATACGCCCGCAGACAGTTGTTTTAGCCCCCCGATATGAAAAAATTCAATCGGGAAGCATCGACAATTTGCATAAAAGCTCTTATCATTATAGCAAAAATATTAATAGCTTGCAACAGCGTTTTGGACTTAAGTACAATAAAAGCAGAAATTTAATAATTATTTCAGCGTTATCACATTCCTGTTGAATTTTCAGCGGCGAAGTGCTATAATGTCCTCAGAAATTTTTCAGAGGTGAACAGTGTTGAATAAGCCAAAGATAATCGCACACCGCGGTGCTAACCGCTATGCTCCCCAGAACACGATACCCGCATTTGAAAAAGCAGTCGAGCTCGGAGCCGACGGAACCGAGACCGACGTCCATATCACCAAGGACGGGCATATAGTCATCTGCCATAACGACACCGTTGACGAGATGTCCAACGGCACCGGCGCTATCGGCGACTATATGTTTGACGATATCCGCAAGCTCGATTTCGGCAGCAAGTTCTCAAAGGACTTCGCCGGCGTCACTCTACCCACCGTCGAGGAGTACCTCGAGTGCATGAAGAAGAGCGACAAGCTGAGCGTTATGAATATCGAGATAAAGCCCAACAAGTCCGAGCGCGAAGACATAGTGCGCAAGACGATAGAGGCAGTCAAGGACTACGGACTTTTCGATGAGCTTCTCATTTCGAGCTTCGACTATAAGATGCTTGTTGAGGCGAAGAAGTACGATCCCAAGTGCAAGACGGCGTATCTCTATCCGATTTACGGACAGGTAGTCAGAAGATGGTTCTTCCAGCCTCTGCACCTCGCGAAGAAGATCGGCTGCGACGCACTGCATCCGCATAAGGCGTTTGCGACAAAAGCGCTCGTCCGCCGCGCCCATGCCGCCGGCATTAAGGTCAACGCATGGACCGTCGACGAGGAAAAGGATGTTATCCAGATGCTCGAAAACGGCGTTGACGGTATCATCACCGACCGCCCCGATTATGTCGAGTCCGTCGTGGACAGATACCTCGCCGAGCATAAATAAAGCCTGAAATCAAAGTACCGCAGAGCAAAAGCCCTGCGGTATTTTTGCTGTTTGCTGATGCTCAGTTTGTATGGTGCGGCGACTCGACGCACCGCTGCCGCGCAAGCGGCACGATATGAATTGTAGGATTTGCGCTCTACCTTCGCGTCATACAATAATCAAATATTTTATACTTCCCGTGTTTCGGCATTTTCTTTTTGTTTGAAAAAGAAAACGCCTGCAAAAGAAAAGCAAACTGTGCCCACAAAAAGGCAAGCAAGCATCGCTTAAAAGTAAGTCTTTTTGCGCCATGCTGCGAAAAAAGCGCTTGAAATGCGGGCGCATTCCTGTGCGCCTTTTTCTTGCCTGTCATCAAAAATCCAATACTTTTAAGTGCAAGCAGTTTTGCTGCGCAAAACCGATGTGTGCTTACCTTTCTGTGGGCTGCCCCCCTGTACCCCCGACAACGTCGCGCCGCAGTACATAGCTCGCGGCTCTCAGTCGTCAGCTCGCTTCGCTCAAACAATACGGGCTCGTGCGTCTTGCTTCGCAAGCCGTTCAGCCCTCTCAAAACATAGTCGCCTATCGCCCTTGGAGCGGGCGCTATGCTCCTTGTTTTTCGCCAACATCGCCTCGCTTCATCCGCCACAGGCGGCGCTTCGGTGATGTTTCCCACCTGTCCCAGTTAGCTATCGAACACTGCGGCGCGGCTATTAAAGGTTTTATTATAGAAGTCAACTGGTCACTTGCTTTTATTTTGCTATAGCTAAAGTGATAGATAAATCCAAATTTGTACATTTTTACCGTACCAGCATTTATAATTTAATATGAACACATCAAATTTCCGCATATTGATACAAAAAAATCGGCTGTCGTTTTTATTCGACAGCCGATTGATTGTTTATATTTACTTTTTCATCTGCTCGCGCAGGTGGTTTGAAAGCAGAGCGAGCGACGACGCCATATTCTCGTTCTGGACGAGTATGCCGTCCGGGACGACGAGATGAACCGGAGCAAAGTTCCAGATAGCGCGGATGCCGCTTTCAACAAGCAGGTCGCATATCTCCTGCGCGCTCGATGCAGGGACAGTGATGATGCCTATATGCACATTCACCTTGCGGCAGAAGCTGCCGAGCTGGGCTATCGGGAAGACCGTCTTGCCCTGGAATTCGGTCGGCTCTTCGCACAGGTCGAACGCGGCGATTATGTTGAGTCCATAAGCCTTGAAGCCGCTGTAGTTGAGCAGCGCCTTGCCGAGGCTGCCCGCGCCGACTATCACGGCATTATCTATATCATTATAGCCGAGGAAGGCTTCAAGCTCCGCGATAAGATCCTTGACATTGTAGCCGACCTTCGGTTTGCCGGACGAGCTGACGCTCGCGAGATCCTTGCGCACCTGAACATCATTGAGCTGAAGCGCTTCGGCGATAGTTGTAGCGGATATATTTTTCGGTGCATCCTCCGGAAGCCCCTGGATATAGCTCAGGTACATCGGCAGTCTCTGAAGAGTGTGTTTCGAGATATTCGGAGTCATAAAAATTTCACCAACCTGAAAATTATACTTGTACTGCAACTATTGTATCATATTTTTTCAGATAGTTCAAGTAAACTTCGGGGCAAAAAAATCGGGGGAGCCGCCCGAGGGCGACTCCCCTTCTCACCTGCCTTTTGAGCAGGATTTCAGTTTTTGTTCACAGCCTTAGACCGTGAAAGCAAAGTCGGTGGTATCCCAGACCTGCTTGCCGTTGTCGATGTACTTCGCGGTTGCGGTGTAATCGCCTTCGGTGAGCTTAACATTGATGGTCCAGATCTCGCCGTCGCCGTTAGAAGCGATGGAGACATTGGCGTCATCTCTGTTGAAGGTTCTGGTAGCACCCGAAGCGTAGGTTATCTTGACCTTCTTGGCAGTGCCGTTGACGGTGACTGCGACAGAATCAGCAGAGGCATTGACCTCGGTAACGCTGACAGCCGTTGCCGGCTTAGCGCTGATAACTACGTTGACTGCAAGGCCTTCGCTCCATGTATTTCTTCCATACTTCGCTCTGACAACATAGTTGCCTGCGGGAAGGTTGAAGTTAACAGTCCAGATCTCATAAGCGAGGTTGGTGCTGTTTGCATAGACCTCATTGCCCTGTGCGTCATAAGACTTGATGGAGACTCTCGGATCAAGTCTTGTAAGGGTGGTGGTTCCGCCGTTTGCATAGACGAACTGGATCTTACCAGCCTTATCGGTGACCTTAACGCGATAGTCCTGCTTGCCGCCGTAGTTCGGGGTGTCGTAGGTAACTTCGGTAACATCGCCGATCTTAGGCTCGGGCTTCTGATCGAACGAGACTGTGAAGCCATAGCCATCGTTCTCCCAGTATTCCTTCGCCATCTTCGCATAAGCAGTGAACTTGCCTTCTGCGAGGTTAGCATTGATGAGCCAGATTTCGCCGTCCTCAGTCTTCTCTATCTTCAAGATACCGAGCGCATTGGCATCGCTTGTCATGGAGGTGTTTCTGTCAAACGTGCGGGTATTGCCGTTTGCGTCAACTATCTTGATCTTCAGAGGCTCGCCCTTAACCTTGACTGCATACTGATGCATGCCGCCGTAGTTCGGGGTCTCCGGAGTGACGGAGATGATGGAGGAGTTGCTGGCAACAAGGATAGCGTCAAATCTGACATCCTCGGTGCCCATGGTTCCGACTGCGGGATCCCAACCGTTGAAGTTGTAACCGTCGACAGACGGATCCTTAGGAGCTATGATCTGCTCGCCGACCTTCGCGGTAACAGCCTTATAGAGCTGGCCGTTGACATAGAAGTTAGCGGTGTAGGTCATGAGCTCGAGAGCTTTGACTGCGTCGTTGATAGCAGCAGTTGCTGCATCGACATCAGCCTGCTCGGAATACTTCTTATTGGCAACGTCTATGGCAAGAGCTGCATCGAGAGCCGCTCTGGACTCTGCTGTGTAGGTCTTGTCATAGTCCGCCTCAGCCTTCTTCGCCTGAGCGGCCTTGACTGCTGCATCATATGCAGTGTAGTCAGCGCCTTCCTCGGTCCACTGGGAAACGAGGGTCAGGTCGGATGCGGGCATGGTGGCAGGAACTTCGACGTTCCAACCTGCGAAGTTGTAATGATCCTTGGTGGGCTCTGCGATGTTGAGTTCAGCACCGTAGTAAACCATGGACTCTGCACCGTCAACCGTAAGCTTATACTGGTTACGGCTGTAGTAAACCTTGAGAACAAGGCTGCTGTCAGCTGCGACTGTACCGGTGAGAACGCTCTCGCCTGCAACCGTGAAGCCCTCGCGGGCATCGGGGGTAAGAGTTATCTCTGCGCCGGTGGTTGCTGCAACGTTCTTGGAATCGGCTGCGCCGTACTGACCGTCAAGACCCATGACATAGGTCTCAACAGTGTAAGAAACTTCGCCTGCGGAGAACTTAGCATTGAAGGTGAGATCCTCAGTGCCCATGGTTCCGACCTCGGGATCCCAACCGGTGAAGACATAACCTGTCTTGGAGGGATCTTCGGGCTTAGCGATAGCTTCGCCGACCTTCGCAGTAACAACCTTGTATTCAGCGCCGTCAACATAGAAGGTGGCTTTGTAGGTCATGAGCTCAAGAGCTGTGACCGCATCGTTGATTGCCTTAGCGGCTGCATCAACTTCACCCTGCTGGGTATACTTCCTGCCGGAAACATCCTTCGCAAGGGCATCGGCGAGAGCCTGTCTGGACTCTGCGGTGTAGGTCTTGTCGAAGTTTGCTTCTGCCTGCTTAGCCTCAGCCGCCGCCTTAGCCGCGTTGTAAGCGGTGTAGTCAGCGTCGTTCTCGTTCCACTGGGAAACAAGAGTTACATCGGAAGCGGGCATGGTTTCGGGAACATCTCTGTCCCAACCGGCGAAGGTGTAGCCCTCACGAGCTGCCGGCTCGGAAACACTGATGGCTGCGCCGTAATAAACATTGGTCACATTGCCGTCAACAGTAAGCTTGTACTGGTTGCGGCTGTAGTAAACCTTGAGAACAAGGCTGCCGTCAGCCTTGACTTCGCCGGAAAGTACGCTCTCAGCTGCAACCGAGAAGCCCTCACGAGCCTCGGGAGTAACGGAGACGGTCTCGCCGGTAGTAGCGGACTTGTTCTCGATAGCAGCGTCGCCGTAGTTGCCGTTGACATCCATTACGTATGTCTCGACAGTGTAAGCAACGGTGCCTGCGGAGAATACTGCGTTGAAGGAAACATCCTCAATGCCCATCGTTCCGACTTCGGGAGTCCATCCGGTGAAGGTGTAACCCTGCTTGGAGGGAGCCTCGGGGGCGACGATCTGCTCGCCGACCTTGGTGGGAACGACTCTGTACTCTTCGCCGTCAACATAGAATGTTGCGTTGTAGGTCATCTTCTCAAGGCCCTTAACAGCAGCGTTGATAGCTGCGGTCTGAGCGTCGACAACACCCTGCTCGCTGAGCTTCTTGCCGGAGACGTCAACTGCAAGAGCGGCGTCAAGAGCTTTTCTGGAAGCCTCGGTGTAGGTCTTGTCGTAGTTGGCCTCTGCCTTCTTAGCGTTGGCAGCTGCAACAGCTATGTCATAATCGGTGTAGTCTGCGGGATTCTCGTTCCACTTAGCCGTAAGAGTGATGTTCTGTGCGGGCATGGTGGAGGGAACCTCTTCCTCCCAGCCCTGGAAAGCATAGCCAGCCTTCTCGGGAGTACGGGCGGAAACAGTAGCGCCATAATAATATGTATCGGGTTCGAGATCCGTGTTAGCATAAGTTATGGTGTACTGGTTGCGTGAATAGTAAATGCTGAGGACAAGAGAACCGTCAGCGGCGATGGTGCCGGTAAGGGTGCTCTTTGCCGAATCGAGCGAGAAGCCTTCAGCGGCGACTGCATCGGCAGTGATATCGGCTGTAGAATTGGTCTCGCCTGCGCCCTGATAGGTGCTGTCGGGAGTTGCCGGATAGTTGCCGGTGGTGTCCATATTATAAACATTCACGGTGTACTTTGTATCCGTGTTGTTTGCGAACTGAGCTTCGAATGTAGCGTCAGCATCAAACGTTGCGGGTACGTTGCCCCAACCGACGAAGTGCATGCCGACAGGTGCGGCAGGAGCTTCGATGGAGCTGAGATCAACGGGATCGCCCTGGTTGCCGGTGAGAACCGCGTGAGTCTCGCCATTCACGGTGAAGGTGAAGGTGACGGTGACAACGGGGTTAGCAATAAGGCGCTTCCAGTTGTAGATAAGGTTGTTCATAGCTTCTCTGACCTGCGTGCGCATGGTCGTAGAGGCGTTGAACGAGGTCGAAACCTTCTGAGCATAAGCAAATGACTTTGAATATGCTTCCCATCTCTCCGCGTCATACTTGGAAGCATCGGCGGAGTCGATGGTGCACATCCTGATAGCCGCATCGAGGTGCGTCTTGACAGCGGCAAGCTTTATAAGTCTGGGACCCCAAAGCTCGACCTGCTGCTCAGCATAAGCAACATCGATAGCGGATATTGTGGGCGTCTGCCAAGCGACAATCGCAGTCTCCCACGCTGCGTGGTCGGTCTCCCACTGTGCATATGCCTTCTCATACTTCTGCTTCTCGATCAGAGTGGCGTCATCGCCGGGCTTCTCGGGAGCAACGGGCTCCTTGGGAGCTATGGTCGAGTTGTAGAGATTGAGAGCGCGGTTTCTGGCTTCCTTCCAGCCGTTCCAGGTGACTGAATTGAAATCGTCATAACCGAAATAGTTATAACCGTCATCCCAATAAACGGCGCCCTCTGCGTTGTCCTTGCCCTGGACTGCCTCAACGGCGGTCTTGAGCGAGTCAACAGAAGCGGAAACCAAATGCGTCTCCAAAGTTTCAACTGCAGAGGCAAGTGCCTTCTGTCTAGCTTCAAATCCTGCAAGGAATTCGCTATTGGTGTAGAGCGCAATCGTACCGGGAAGAAGCGTATATATAGCCGCATTGTTAAGGGCGGTTATATATGCGTCCCAAGCTGCATCCGCGCTGCTGTCATAATCTGTTCTTGCGCGATTCTTGCCAGCTTCTATATTGTAGAGCTCAGGAAGTCCGTAATCGTTATAACAGATAATGCGGGTAGCACCATTGTAATGGTCGGTTTTGTTACCCTTCTTTGCCGTAGCAGCCCAATTGATCGTAGTGTCAAAGCCAACTTCAAACTTTGCAATAGAAGCTGTCTCCTCCCAAAGATCAATGCTGTCATAGGCATTTGAACCTGAAATAGCATTTCCGCCATCCATTGACGCCGAGGAGGTCGCACTCTTAAGGTTGGAACTAAGGCCACCGAGATTAGCCGATGCATTAGATCCTGTATGTGCGCCCTTGCCCTTCGGCACCTTGAAAGTAACACTCTGCGCACATATCGTCTTCAGCGGGTTGGTGTTGTTCTGATTAAACAGCAGAAGTTTGGGCGGGCAATCATTAACAGACGCACTTGTCTTGTTTGAGCCCGTATTAATTCCGCTGGTATTGTTATCAACATCAGCACCATCAAGCCTGTAAGAATAGAATCTGCAAACCGAAGCATCGTTTGTCAGCTTATTTCCCGCCTCATCGAGGGCAAAATAATATACAGTAAAGACAACAAGCGTATTATTACTGTCGATTCCGCTTATCTTCACCGACCTATTATCGCCGCCATTGAGTTCCTCATTGGCAGTAAGACCGGATACCGAAAGATCCTTTTGTTTGCTGCCGTCATAGTTATAAGCAACAGCGCTCCAACTATCGATTGTATAACAGGGAAGCTTGTCCTGAGTGAAGTTATTGTTCTTATCAGTATAACCTCTGTTAATACCCTGGCTTCCGTTATAAACCGTGAGATCAAGTTCGCTGCTGTTCTTGATTCTCTTTGAACCGGCGATCTCCATTTCCTTGAACTTTGCCTTATCAGTCAGCTTCATGACCTGAGCCACGATGTTGACGATAGGCGGAACAAGCTTGTCCTTGTTGGAATTCAAAGATCCGAGAAGGTTCTCGACTATCGAGCCGAGCTCAGAGTTCGAAACGATCTCATTGAGCGAGCCGTAAGTCTTGGTTATCGTTCCCGGAAGAACTGCGTTGAGGATATCGGTGACGAGTCTCACGATGCTCTGCTTGAGAGTCTGAGTGGCGAATGCGCCGGACTCATTCTTAACAAACAGGTCAGAGATGCAGGTCAGATCCTGATCAACGAGCAGTCCGTTGAGGATAGAATAAACAATATCCTTGAGGATAGTCTCGCTTCCGCTGTTGGCAAACTTTGCGGGAAGAACAGATTTGTCTAACAGCTTGAAGAAGATATCATCAAGAGCTTTCCATCCGTCAGAGGTATCGATAGCAGTGCTGGGAAGAAGACCTGTGTAATACTGCGGGTCAGCGGCAAGCCACTGAACGGCAGTAGTCAGCATCTTATCCATACCGTCGCCGTAGTTGAGCGCCTTCTTCAGATCACCTGCGTTGAGGTCGATACCGGGATTGACGTTGTAGGCGACGAAATCCGCAAGCATGTCAAGGATACCCTGAACAGTCTTGGGATAACCGCTGTAATCTCTTTCGGGAAGGAACTGAGCCATGAGCTGCTTAACAGCCTCCCATGCAACGCCTATAACAGTCGTGACATCCTCGGGGATGTACATATAGCCGACTGATGCGTTGATGATCGAGCGCGCAAGATAAGCGATAAGCTCTTCCTTGCTCATTGCGTCGATCTCTTCGGCTGTTGCGATGTGCTTCTGCCAATCCGGGAAGAAGTAATCGCCGGTCTCTTTGAGAATGTATCTCGCAACTGCGACAACATTATCGGTGAGCTTTGAATTGTCACCCGAGACCCAACCGTTGTAGTTCTTCAGAAGTCCGTTAACAATGCCGCCGGCAATGTTATTGAGCTCAGCAACAAGAGTGCTGCCCGCGGGGACGGTATAGGCCGAAACCCTGAAGTCCCTGTTGAACAGACCCGCAAGAGTACCTGTGGTATCCTTGTCGATCTCCTGACCGAGCCACTTCATTGTCTGGTCATTGAGCATCGGAACAGCTATATCGTTATAAGCTGTCTGAAGAAGATCCTCGATGAAGTCATATGTAGACTTTGTCGAGTTGAGGTCAACGAGATTTTTGACGCTGTCAGGAATCTCTTTAACGCCTGCAAGAGCGTTCTGAATGATGACCTGAAGCATGCTGTCGATGTTATTGGAGCTGTTGTATTCCGTATTCGGATATGCAAGACCCCAAATCATCTCTCTGAGCATAACTTCGACATTCAGATCGACCTTTACGAACGAGTTGGCAACGCCGAGAGAGACACCGCCGTCTCGCTTGTACTTACCGACACCGCCGACGACAACCTTCTTGACGATTCCCTTGTTGTCCGCAAGGAACTGAAGGAGCGCCTTGATGACTGCGACATCAGTGGTATTGCTTCTGCGCGGGTTCTTGATTGCATCGACATTGACGCTGTTCAGATCGCCGGCCATCCAAAGGATGATCTTGTTGCCGTTGATCAGCTTATAGACGCTCGAAAGAGCATTGTCTATAGACGTCGCATCAAGCTTACCGAGAATCGAAAGATCCATCGTGATGTTCTCTTTGGCAAGCGCCTTGTCAGCGTAGTCAAGAAGCGCAGACGCATACTGCTCTGTGGTCAGAACCGCAGTGTCAGTAAAGTCGTACTTTGTCAGCGCGTCATCCTTATAAGCCTGGTACGCACTCGCGCCGGCGGTAGCCGATGAGAGTATGAGCAGTGAAGCAAGGATGATTGCTAACAAGCGTTTCATTTTCTTCAAATTTACACCTCCATTTTAAAAATTTCACCATATATCAGAGCATTCCGTCTCCCGCAAATTGACGGAACACATTGGCGACAAAGTCATTTTGCTCTGTTCGGGCAATACAAAGCAAGAGGGTATGATTATCCCCCATGTAAAGAATAACCCCTCGTTCGGCACTTTGTCAATAAGTTTAAAATTTTTTAATCATTTTTGTGCGTTTTGTACAATGAAAGTTCAATTTTTTATTGTATGCTAACAATACAGATTTAACAAATATGTTGAAAAATGTCATCTTTGTTCTATATTTCCATTAAAATTAACGCTTTTATGATTTTGGAGAATTAATTTTAATTTTTTGCGGGTAAAAATTGCACAAAAAATCATGAGTTCTGAGAATAATAACGTCTATTTATCATATTAATATTTGTTATGGAAATAAGTAGGGCTTTTATTTGCTGATAATTAATAAAAACACGGCTTTTAAGGCTATATTTGTTTTACATAACCGCTATATAAAAAGGCTTATATATA
>ENA-OROX01002235-OROX01002235.1-human-gut-metagenome-genome-assembly--contig:-NODE-2235-length-13757-cov-4.078529_pt1 | contig 13757 bp, 9 predicted proteins | sample MGYA00242133_ERZ509058 | MGnify/ENA primary metagenome ERZ509058 (study PRJEB26280, sample SAMEA2338751) | human gut metagenome | biome: human gut; feature: human-associated habitat; material: faeces...
GTTCTCTCGACAACTCTTCCGCCGACACATAACATCTGCCACCAAATAAGTTTACATTTACAATGTCTGAAAATACATCTTTGTATTGTAATAAATTTTTTTCTGCTAAATCTTTTGCTCCCAAATAATATCCTCCTTAATTACCTAAATTCTTTGATTGCTATCACTACAAGGAGAACATCTTCGCCCCACCCTTGTTTGTATATATACTAGCACAATCAAAGCGCAAAGTCAATATATTTACTTACAATTGTCAGGCGACTTACGCACCTCAAAAAGAACCTTAAATCGTGCCAAACAAGCCAAATTCCGGCATATAAAAAGAGCGTAAAACGACACCACCAATAGGATGGGCGTTCTACGCTCAAAGTTTTTTCAAACCCCGTCTTTATATTACTTCCTTATGTTACTTCTTTATCTTTACCTTTTTCACCGTACTCCACTTTCCGTACACTTTTTTCTTACCATTCATTTTATAGGCACGAACTCGAATGTAATACGTTTTCTTCTTTTTCAGTTTCTTAATGGTGTACTTGGTTTTCTTTGTCTGTATGCTCTTTTTCTTTTTGAACTTTTTGTTTAGGGCATACTGAAGCTGGTAGCCTTTGGCATCTTTAACCGCATTCCAGCGAACAACAAGTTTTCTGCCTTTTTTATTCTTTGGTACTCGCAAAATAACCTTTGATAATGTTTTCTTACCTGATATCTTATCCGAGTTATCCGGCGTAACCGAAGGTGTTACCGTTGGTGCTATGGTCGGCTTTAAAGTTGGAATTACAGTTGGGACAACAGTCGGCTTGACCGTTGGCGTCGCCGTCGGTTGTTTCGTTGGCACAGCAGTTGGCGTTACTATCGGTGTTGGCTTGGCCGTCGGTGTTGGCGTTGGTGATATGGTTGGCGTTGGTGTGGCAGTCGGTGCCACTTCCTTTTCCAACACAATGCTATTATTCCAAAGCTCATATTCCGTTTCTTCCTGTTCTACCTCCAAATACAATATCTTCGTTCCGGATATATCATTTCTTGTCGCTTTGTTCCATATCTCCACAAGTGAAATATCTTTCGATTGTCCCGATGATAATGTTTCCAATGTTTCTGTATGTATTACATTACCATTCTCCCCACCATCTTTAACAACAAAAGATACATTTTCTGCCTCGTTGCCACCATTATTGGTTACTGTTATTAAATCCTTATTTTTCGCTGTAACAGCAAGGTCACTTGTTACCGTTTCAATCGTTTGTTTCGCTGTCAACTGCTGTTCAAATGTTTCATCCGATGTGACAAAAACCGTGATATCCGAAGTAGTAAAGTCTGCCGGAACAGAAACCAGTATCTCCTGCTCACTCTGCATACCAGCAGCTAATTTATCTACAAACGGTCCCTCATACAACACATTACCGGAAGCATCCTTTACTGTGATTTTGACGTGGTTTAAATCGGTTGTACCGGTATTTGATACAGTAATCAAAATCGGATTTTCTTTGTCCGTACCAAAACTCAGAACATCATAAGCAATATTGGTAACCTCCGCCTGACTCCGTTTGGTCTCATTTTTATATTTTAATACCGTCGCACCATATGGATTTTCTTTTGAAGTATCCACTTCCTGCTCCGTATAAACAACTCCCGGTTCTTCACTATTTTTTAAGAGCGCAAAGCCACTGACATAGCCCCTATCTTCAGTAAGCGCAGCAGCAACGGATTCCTCTCCTATCTTTTGTTTATAAATCTCGCTATTAAAGTTATCCTGCCCAATCCAGTAAACAGCATCTTCATACACATCGTAAGATGAACCACATGCGATTTGCAAATCTTGTATCTCCCCACCGTCATAGCGCATAAGCGTTCCGTCCTGAATAAAGTAAATCTTTCCATCGATGCATTTTACTGCCTGCATTCCGGTATCCGCAGTTGCAATTGTTTCACCATTTACAAAAAGAGTCTCCCCCTGAACCATAGCCAGTGAAAATTCGTCTCCAACATAACCATACGCAAAGTCACTAATTGTATCATCGGTACGGTATAATTCTTCCGGAGCAGACCAACCGTTCTCAGACAATTTGCTTCGATAAATCTTTGTCTTACCTTCTTCTAACAATGCATCACCAGAAGAGTTTTCGCCCCAAACGGCATACAAATCTGTTCCGTCTGACGCAAACTGGTATTTATAACTCCAATTTTTTCCTGCTTCACGCAATGTAACAACCTTATCGAAAGTTTGGCTTTCTTCATCATATCTTGCAACTTTTAATGTCAAGTGCTGCAGGATTTCCTCCTCGGACATATCTTCCGTGATTGCCACATCACTGTTTTCGTACATCACATAAGTAAATCCATTGTGAGAAAACATCTGTGCTGCCGTATCCAGCCGTCCAGTCTTGTCAACCGGTTTGCCATCACTCCATGCACCATTCTGATACAAACGGTACATCAGTGTTGTCTGACCACCAGCATTTTCCTCGGTATCATCCAAATAAGTCATAAGTGCCGTTCCGTCCGCAAACGTCGTTATCGTCGGCTTTGCATTTTCATAAACAAGCGATTCCTGTGCCGAATCCAGCAAATTCTGACTCTTTTTAACCGATTGAATCTCTTTTTGGGTCACAGGTGTACTTCTCTTATATGTCATTTTGCTAATACTTTTTGTCGTCTTACCTAAGTTAGGATACAACTCCAATCGTGAAAACTTCCAGTCTTTATACCCTGACAATCCCGGCACTATCGTATCTGCCTGAATATAAAGTTTACCGGTCAGATAAGCCGACACGGAATTCGAAAAACTCCTCCATGGGAAAGAGGCTTTTCCACCGATTTCACCCTCAATACCGCCTTTTATATCAATGACTACAGCGTCCGCGCCCAAGGCAATATGCGGCTTGATTGCAAAATTTAACTCTCCACTTGGTGTAATGACTTTTTGCGGATTCATCGTAAGACAGATTTTCCCATCAACGCTTCCTGAAACACCAAATTCCGAATACACAATCCACCAAAGCGGCACTTTTACACTTCCGCCGGCTTCCAGCGCCGCCGTCATGCCACCTTCTTCAAAACCGATTACACTGCCATTATCATCTAATTTTAGTTTTACATAACCTGCCGCATTACCGTTCACATGAAATGCCGCACTTCCGTTTACTTTCTTTAACTTTCCTCGAAGTTTGGAAAACTGATTCCATAATTTCGTCGTGTCGACTTTCCCACCGCAGGATTTAACCAGTGATTTTACTTCCTGATACGATTCACGCCAATAGGTGTCATTTGGGTCTTTTTTCACAGTGGCACTATTATTCGACTTGATTCCTAATAATACTTCCGCCGTCTTATTCTTGGCATCAATATTGACTGTCATGTTAGCGGCATCGAAAAAGGATAAATCCATCGACATCTTTTGTTTAAAAATATTGAATGTATTGTTCCCAATACTGATTTCCGGTCCTTTTAATTCGGCTGATCCAAGGTTTGAAAAATTAGGCAATGACTTTTCAATATTGGTAATGTATTTTTTGTCTTCAGTGCTGAGAACAGGCGTTGGAGTAGGTTTTGATATCGGCGTGGGTGTTGGTGTCGCCTGTGACGAACCACCTCCCACATTTGCTGTAACTTTTCCTGCATAACTCCAAAGAGTAGAAGAGGAAAGATTTAAATGCAAAGCGGGCCGAACCGCTTTATCATCATGGTAGACACTAGAACCATAGTTACCGCCGTAGCCAAAGTAATTCACACTGGATGCATCAAAACTATAGTCGCCCGGCGACCGCAGCCACCAATCGCCGTTTCCCTTGTACTCCGTACGCACAGACGCCCACGTGGACGTCCACGCTCCGCACTCTTTTGCATATACAGTATTCTTTGCCGCTCTTGTTTTACTTTCGGTTTCAAAGTCGCCATTAAATCCATAAGCCGTATTACTTGCTTCTGCAATGGACAAAAGATACACTTTATCAGTGGTATTCTCCCCACCTTCTGTTCCATATTTTGGATTGTCTTCGTTCACAACTGTTGTATTTTTGATTGCCACCTGTTCTGCCGATGTAAATGCCGTATTTAAAAATGTTCCATTCAACCAGGTACGAAGAGTACACGTTGCCCATGTTACATCCGTATATTCCTCATTATACGGTTTAGCATCCAAGTTTTGGTCTGCCAGCAAAAAGGCATCATTTCCATTCACGGAAAGAACTCGCCATTTAATTGGTTCTTTTGTCGAACTGTTACTTTGATAGTAGTTTCCAAAATAAATACAATCCCATGTTGTTACGCCGTTTCCATCGGTAGTTGGGTTTTGTAAACTAACTGCTGCCTTAGCCGGTGTGGATTGTCCCAGCGTAATCTCGCACAGAGATAGCACCATTACCAGTGCAAGTAATCCTGCCAGCAGACGTTTAGTTTTTCTCTTCATAATGATTCCTCCTATTTTTACTTCATTTGATTTACGTTCTATCGTCAAAACAAATTGGCAAATTACGTTTACAAAATTTACCATGCTGTATATGTCATATACTAGCACATATCAAGTAATGTTTCAATAATCCACTTTACAAGCGCCACCTTACATGATCTCCTCCACAACCTTCCGCAACTTTTCCAAACTCCCATCAAACAGCCGCTCTGCCAAAGCATTTATTTCATAAACCTGCGTCTGTTCCTTCGTCACAAGGGGCTGGCAGACAAACTTTGGTTCAATCCGCCTTATGGCCCCCTTTTCCACACACTTTTTAATAATTGTATAAGTCGTATTGCGGTTCCAGCCAACGCGCGCTGACAAAATCGGAACAATTTCACCCGCGCGGAGTTCACCCTCCTCCCACAGAAGTTCCATCACCTTAAGCTCGGATTCACATAACTTAATGCCCTCTTTTTTATTCATCAGTCTCTTCCTTTCTCATCGTGAAATCTGAAAATGCTGCCTGACCTCCCTGCGCTTTCGTTGCATAGCAGAAAAGTCCCGGACGCACACCGCAAAAATGATCCAGTTTAAAATACAGAGAAAATGGCTCTGCAAAAGTCTGCCAATTACCATCCTGCTTCCACTCAAACACTGCCGTATCTTTCATTCTTGTAAAATCAATTTTCACACGAAGTGTAACTTTGGCAGAAGAAAGCGGAATTTTCTCCTGTACTGCCGGCAGACTGTCATCTTCTTTCGAGTTCATCTGTCCATCTGCCACACCGTCTTTTGCCAGTTTCACAAGAAAATATTTTCCATTTTCCTTCGTAATTCCGGCTAATGCATAGTCACTTTGCAGCATACAAAGTCCCGCTATATCTCCATCGGATAACGCCGAACCATCTACGGTTACTGTTACAACACCTCCCGGATACGGCATCCTCTGAGTCAGCGTATTTGGTGCCTGTGTTACATTATTGCATATTTTTCCGGTCTGCAAAATCAACCGGTGGTCCAAAAGTTTCCACCTGCTGTCATCCGGCACATGATTCCACTGCCAGTAATTATGAAGAGAGGAAAAATCTTCATCTCCATATAAAGGTGCATATTTGTGAGCCGGTTTTGTATCCTCTAAAAGCAGTTTATCTTCTACTTTTCCATCTACGCCAAATACCGGAAAATCATTTTCAAAATGAACCGGAACAAGAACCGGCAGTCTTCCCACGGCACCGCTGTCACGAAACAACATAGCATACCATTTTCCACTTGTTGCGCTCACAATTCCTCCCTGGGCAACTCCCTGATTGCAGTAACCGCCGTCGGTATCAAGCACTTCTCCACCGGTATAAGGACCTGCGAGCGAATCACTTACATAACAAGCCTGTGAACGTCTCGTATTATCCCCCTTACGGTAATGGATAAAAAACAAATAATATTTCCCATTGATTTTGTACCAATGGGTTCCCTCATAACCAAGATACACTTCGTCCAGGTCCTCAACCAAAAGTTTATGTAAACCGCCCTCTTTGGGCGCCGTCATTTCTTCATTCAATTCCATCACATAAATCTGGCGGTTTCCGTAGGCAAGGAAAGCACGTCCCTCATCAAACAAAAGCGAGCAGTCATGGTAAAAGCCCTCAATTTCATTTTTCCGCCATGGGCCTTTTAAGTCCGGCGCGCGGAACAAATACGTTTTTCCCGTGTCATTGGCAACAAAGATCAGATAAAACATACCTTTTTCATAGCGGAGTGTGGCAGCCCACATTCCTTGTCCATAAGCATTTTTCCCATTCTTTAAGCACTCTTGATCCGTAAGTTCAAGTGTCTCATACACATAAGAATAAATTTCCCAGTCCGCCAGATTATAGGAGCGCAGAATCACACATCCCGGCATAAAATGCATCGTGGTACTTACCATATAATACGTGTCGTCTACCCGAATTACATCCGGGTCCGGATAATCCAACGGGAGCACCGGATTTACTTTTTTCCATTTTTCTTCCATTTCTGTTCCTCCAATTCATGTAATTTGCGAATTTCTTCTGTCTCAACCGACTCTTTCGCATATCTTGCCTTTTCATATAATTGAGTCAAATATTCATCCGCCTTTTCCCCGGATAAATAAGTCTCCTTTAGTTCCTGCGGCGTCTGTGAGCACGGAACCGAATTCTTTTGTGCACCAGCTTGAATCTGTTTGTAAAACGCCTTTCGGACAAATCCATCGTTACCTGCCGGGAACTTCTTTTCCCGTTTTGCCACCGGTACAAGCCGTATATGTTCCTCATCCTCTTTTGTAATGGTCACCTGTTCCACAAATTCATAGGAAGGCTTTTTGCGGTGAAATACCAGATAACAAATCAATTTAAAAATGCCATAAGCAGCCAGAATAACTACCGCCACAATCAGTACAATCAATACAGTATACCGCAGTAGTGTAAGCCAGAAATTACCCTTTTGCTCTTCCTGTTGCTGCCGTACCACAGACTCTCTTGACTGGCTTTCCGGTCCCGCTGCCGGCTCTTCCTTCTCTTTTGTTTCCTCTACCGCAGCCTTTTCTTTTGAATCCCTTTCAAAATTCCATTCCGGTTTATATCCTGCCGCCACAAATAAAAGCAAAACCGTAAGAATTCCCGCGGCATAGAAAGGAATCCAGTCCTTTTTGCGATTCACATTTATGCGGCGTTTCGTTTCCTCGGAAACACTTGGATTGCAACCTACTACAAGATACTGCCCACGCCAGTATTCACCGGCAAATCCAACAACAATCGCCGCCAGATAGAAAATACTGCACAGCCAGAAACTATCATCGGCCGCCTCTAAAATAGTTCCCGGCATCATAAAGAGTCCGGCTAACACAAGTGCCCCCACATGACAGGACGCAACTTTTCTTTCCTCCCGCTTTTCTTTCTGATAAAAATGCCGGTAAAATAATATTGGCACAAAAACAAAAAAGACAAAACGCCCATAAGAATACACATCGCCGGCATCAAACCAGTGAACCAAAGAGGTAACCACTCCAAGAATTAACAGCTCGTAATAAAGAAATGCCAAAAAACGGCACCGCTTACGGATTTTCACTACATCCCCCTCCATTTCACAAGACATTTTGCAATTGACGGAGGTATCTCCCGAAATTCATTATCCTCCCCATACTCGGAAAACGTTGGAGCAATCCACGTCAAAGATTCGTTCCGGTGCAGCATATCAGAAACTGCCTTTTGCATTGGCTTTTTTCCTGCCGCAGAAATGAGAATCACATGCTGCTCCCTGCGGATTTTTTCACACTCTCTTATCACAAAATCTTCCCCTTTGCTAAGCGGGTGCTCATAAGAAATCAATGCCAGAGCACGGCGTGCCGCCGCAATCTGGATTCTTCCGGTTCCTTCCATGGAATATTTCTCATCACCGGAAATAACTAACTTTGTTTCTACACCTTCTTTGCTTAAATAATAAACAAAGGAATACGCAAGACGAATACTCTCTTCCATCAAATCAACAGAGACAAAAACACCGGGCGATTCCAGATTGAGCAGGATTACGACAGGAGTAGAAGCCGTATATTCCGCTATTTTCACCTGCCAATTTCCCATTCTTGCCGATGCCTTCCAGTGGATTTTACGCATCGAATCTTCCGGCATATACTCTCGGACACCACCACTTAAAAACGGGTCTTCAAACAATGGCACATTCGTTTTACACGAACCTGTCATGTGCCGGAACACCGGCATCAATTTTCGAATATCCATACGGGACGGGTATACCAAAAGCGAAACTTCCACCGGAATTTTGTGGACAAACGTATGACGGCAGAACAAATCATAACTGACTAGTTCTGCCTCTTGAATCTGATAAAATCCACGTTTTTTGCAGGTAAATTTTAATTTTCGGCGCACTTTCTCAAAGCCATCCACACTCATGACATCATTCCGGTAAAAATGGTCTGAAACCGTTCCGCTCTCCGCCCCCTCAAACTGCAAAAAGCGGGAGGATAAAAACTTCACACACATAATCGGCAGACCCATTTTTTTCTTATTCACTGCTGTTTCATATAAAAACAACGTATCGCCCTCTCCTGCCTGTTCCTCCGAAAAGGCAAGTGTCACTTCAAAGTTTTCCATCCAATGTCTGCTGTAATGAAACGTATGAATGAAATAAACGATAAACAGCACAAGGGCAAGAAATAACATGATTATCACTTGGCAAAATCCTCCGTCGGTGCTGTTACAAAATGCGTGATTTCCTCAATGTAATCGGACGCTTTTTTATTTGTGCTGTACACGTCTTCCAAAATCAGCCGGTGTGAAAGCACAAATGGTGCCAGATACTTCACCGTCTCCGGTGTCACAAAGTGCTCACCCTTTAATGCCGAATAACATTTTGCTGCACGCAAAAATACAAGTGCTCCACGCGGACTTACGCCGAGTGCAATGTTATTATGCTTGCGGGTAGCTTCCACAAGATCTAAAATATAATCCTCAATCACGGGTGCCGCATAAACCTCTTCGCACTGCTTTTGCATCGCCGCCAATTCTTCTTTTGTGCAGACAGACTCAAGTGTCAAAAGCGGATTATCTGCTGCAAAACGATGCAGAATTTCACGCTCTCCTTCGCGGTTTGGATATCCCATCGGAATCTGCATGATAAAACGGTCAAGCTGTGCTTCCGGAAGTGGAAATGTACCGGAAGATTCTACCGGGTTCTGCGTCGCAATTACAAAAAACGGGTCCGGTAATTCCATGGTGACACCGTCAATCGTTGCCTGATGTTCCTCCATACTCTCTAACAGACTTGATTGCGTACGCGGCGTCGCGCGGTTAATCTCATCTGCCAGCAGAATATTCGTGAAAATACCACCCGGACGAAATTCAAATTCTGAATTTTTCTGATTAAAAAAGTGGATTCCCGTCACATCCCCCGGAAGTAAATCCGGTGTAAACTGGATTCTCTGAAAATCCAGTGAAAGTGATGCTGCTAACGCTTTTGCAAGCATCGTCTTTCCGGTTCCCGGCACATCCTCAAGCAGAATATGACCACCTGCTAAAAGTGCCGTAAGAACCAAATCAATCGTCTCAGACTTTCCAACGATTACCTTCTCCATGTTCGACTTAATCTGATGAAAATCCATCACCCCTGCTGCCCCCTTTTGTTATTTCTTTTTATAACTCTTTCATTAAGTTTACCATCTCAATGGCAGAACATGCAACATCATATCCTTTATTTCCTGCTTTTGTACCGGCACGCTCAATTGCCTGCTCAATATTATCGGTTGTCAATACACCAAACAGAGTCGGTACTCCGGTATTTAAACCAACGGTTGCAACTCCTTTGCTTACCTCTGCGCAGACATAATCATAATGAGAAGTTGAACCTTTGATTACGGCACCAAGGCAGATTACTGCATCATATTTTCCACTTGCTGCCATCTTCTGTGCAACAATCGGAATTTCAAAAGCGCCGGGCACATAAGCAAGTTCCACATCCTTTGTATCCACGCCATGACGTACTAAGGCATCCTCTGCACCGCCAATCAGTTTGTTTACAATAAACTCGTTAAATCTTGCTGCCACAATACCAACTTTGAGTCCTTTTCCAATTACGTTTCCTTCTAATGTTTTCATTTTCATTTCCTCACTTTCTTTTATTTATCTTTTTTCGCACGTGTTACATCATAGTGCGTCATATGCTGCATTTTTTCCTGCTTTGTCACAAGGTACTTATAATCCTCCGGCTTTGGTGCAATTTCAATCGGAACACGCTCCACAATTTCAATTCCATAGCCGGCAAGTCCTGCAATTTTAGTCGGGTTATTCGTCAAAAGACGAAGTTTTTTCACGCCCAAATCATATAAAATCTGGGCACCGATTCCATACTCTCTTAAGTCCGGAGCAAATCCCAATTTTACATTTGCCTCTACCGTATCATATCCCTGTTCCTGCAGTTCATAAGCTTTCAATTTGTTCAAAAGGCCGATTCCTCTGCCTTCCTGTCTCATATAAAGAAGAATCCCTCTGCCTTCCTTGGCAATCATGCGCATGGCACTTTCTAACTGCTCGCCGCAGTCACAGCGGCAAGAGCCAAATACATCACCGGTCAGACATTCTGAATGAACACGGCAAAGCACCGGTTCACCGTCCGACACATCCCCCATCGTAAGGGCTACATGATGCTCACCGTTTGTAATATTCTGATATCCGTGAATCCGGAAATTTCCATATTTCGTTGGAAGTTTTGCCTCGGCTTCTTTTTTTACAAGACTTTCTTTTTCCAAGCGTTTCTTAATTAAATCCTCGATTGTAATTACATGAAGATTATGCTCTTTAGCAAATTCTAAAAGTTCGGTTGTACGCATCATCGTACCATCCTCACGCATAATCTCACAGCAAAGACCACATTCTTTCAGACCGGCTAACCGCATCAAATCCACCGTTGCCTCTGTGTGTCCGGCACGCTTTAACACGCCGCCTTCTCTTGCTTCAAGAGGGAACATGTGTCCCGGTCTTCGAAAATCTTCCGGTTTCACGTCATCTTCGACACACTTCATTGCCGTCAGCGAACGCTCTACCGCAGAAATACCGGTCGTTGTGTCCACATGGTCAATCGAAACGGTAAATGCCGTTGAATGGTTATCCGTATTCACCGCTACCATCTGGTCAAGTCCCAGTTTTTTCGTCATCTCTTTACTCATTGGCATACAGATTAATCCTTTTGCCAGACTTGCCATCGCATTTACATTTTCTGTCGTAGCAAATTCTGCGGCACAAATTAAATCGCCTTCATTTTCACGGTCCGGGTCATCAATTACTAAAATTAATTTTCCATCTCTTAAATCCTGTAATGCCTCATCAATCGTTGCAAATCCTGCCATTATTCTCGTTCCTTTCTGTATTAAAATCCGTTTTCTGCTAAAAATTCTAACGTAATCTTACTTTCTTTTTCAGGAATTTTTTGCGGCTGCAAAAGTTTTTCCACATACTTTCCAATAATGTCTGTTTCCAGATTTACCACATCACCGGTTTTCCGGTCAGAAAGCACCGTATTTGCCTGAGTGTGTGGAATAATTGACACCTGAAAATCCGTATCGGAAACTGTCGCCACGGTAAGACTGATTCCATCAATTGTGATGGAGCCTTTTTCTACAATGTAGCGAAGCACTTCCGGTGCCGCCTCAATTCGGTACCACACCGCCGTTTCGTCCTTTTCTATTTTGACAATAGTTCCGGTCCCATCCACATGCCCTGCCACGATATGTCCGCCAAATCGTCCATCCGCCGGCATCGCACGCTCTAAATTCACACGGCTTCCCGGCTGCAGTAAACCGAGGGAACTCCGGTTCATCGTCTCCGCCATCACATCTGCATCGTAACCATCACTTCGCAGGCTTGTCACGGTCAGACACACGCCATTCACAGCAATACTGTCACCAATCTGCGTACCCTCTAACACTTTTTCACAGCGAATCGATAAGACCGCCGACTGGCTTCCCCGTTCAATTTTCTGAATGGTTCCCATCTCTTCTACAATTCCTGTAAACACCGCTTATCCCTCCTTTTTTTGCTTCACATGCCCGCTCACACAGATGTCACTGCCAAAGTTTTGTACCGTAACATCCGTAATTTCCACGGCGTCACTCATTTTTTCTATTCCTTTTCCCAAAACCGGCGATAATGCATCTTTGCCGCCAATCATCTTCGGCGCAATATAACAGTAAACTTTCTGCACCAAACCGGATGTCAAAAAGGAACCATGGATGGCGCCGCCGCCCTCTACTAAAACACTGTCAATTTCCATACTGCCTAATTCCATCATCAGCTTTTCCAAATCCACTTGTCCATCTTTTTCAGCCTTAATTAACTGAACACCCGCCTCCATGAGTGCTTTTTGCTTTTCCTCATTTTCTTCGGCATAGCAGACAATCGTTTCGATATCCTTTGCCGTTTTCACAAGCTGGCACTCAAGTGGAATCTGCAAATGCGAATCACATACAATCCGAACCGGGTCCACACCATTTTCAATGCGGCAGTTGAGCATCGGATCATCCGCAAGCACGGTTCCGATTCCCACTAAAATTCCGCGGTATTTTTTTCGCAAAAAATGTGTATGTTCTCTCGCCTTTTCTCCGGTCACCCATTTGGAATCGCCGGAAAACGAAGCAATTTTACCATCTAACGTCATCGCATACTTCATCGCCACATAAGGCATTTTTGTTGTAATATAATGAAAAAATATTTCATTTAACGAAAGGCACTCTTCTTCTAAAAGACCGGTCTCTACTTCTACGCCATGGTCTCTTAAAATCTGTACACCTTTTCCTGCCACTTTCGGATTCGGGTCCATCGAGCCAACATATACTTTTCCAATGCCACGCTCCAATATAATATCCGTACACGGAGGCGTCTTTCCCTGATGACAACACGGCTCTAACGTCACATACATTGTGGCTCCTGTTAAATCTTCGCTGCATTTTGTGAGGGCGTTGCGCTCTGCATGATATTCGCCGCACCGCTCATGATATCCTTCGGTGACAATCCTGCCATCCTTCACAACCACGCAGCCGACCATCGGATTCGGGGAAGTATATCCCATCGCTTTTTTTGCAAGTTCCAGGGCACGTTTCATGTAATCTTGATTTGTCATAACAGCCTCCTTTCCAAATTAAAGAAACCCTGGGTACCAAAAAAGATACTCAGGGTTTTCTGACATTCACAAATCGTTTATCTTCTTTCATCCAGACTATACTGTCGGCTTCGGAATTTCACCGAATCGGCAACCAAGGTCGCTCGCGGGCTTTACCGCCGGTGGGGAATTGCACCCCGCCCTGAAGATCCTGATTCAATTGACGCAAGTATAGACCAGATGCGCCGGGCTGTCAATCCCTCTTGTGCAATCTGCCCGGCAGCTTGCGGGGCGGGACGGAAAACATCAAAAACAGATGAAATTTGTGTAAAATTTGCGCAAAAAACAGGGCGGTTCAGCGGACGATCGGCTGAAGCCCTGTCAAGTAAATGATGGCACCGCCGAAAAAATTCTGCATTTTGCGCAAAAAAGTTCCGCAAAATTGTCATAATAGCTGTTTTTTACGCTAACACATTGACGGTTTGGAACAATCATGATAAAATCAAGTCACTTTCACATGTGGGAAATTTTCCCGGACGTGTGGAGGAAATCAATCAAGAAGGAGAAAAGAAGTAAGATGAAGAAGTTTTTTGCACTTCTCCTCGCGCTCGTCATGTCTCTGTCCCTGGTGGCATGCGGCGGCGGCGATGACGCCACCACCGATGATACCACCGATGACGCCACAAACGAGGAGACCGGTGGTGAGACCACCAACGACTACAAGATCTCTGTTGTTCTGAAGACCCTGTCCTCC
>ENA-OROX01002242-OROX01002242.1-human-gut-metagenome-genome-assembly--contig:-NODE-2242-length-13731-cov-8.387760_pt1 | contig 13731 bp, 13 predicted proteins | sample MGYA00242133_ERZ509058 | MGnify/ENA primary metagenome ERZ509058 (study PRJEB26280, sample SAMEA2338751) | human gut metagenome | biome: human gut; feature: human-associated habitat; material: faeces...
TCGTAAAGCGCAGGGCGGATGTTGTCACCCATTCCGCCGTCAACGGCCAAGAAGTGGCAGACGCCGTCGACGTCCTTTCGCGAACCGATCGTGTAAAGCGTCGTTGCGGCTTCACCGACCATGGCGCGACCGGGTTCGATGATGATTTCAGGCATCTTGAGCTCGTATTTTGCAACCAGTTCCTTGACGCGTTCCACGATTGCGGATACGAATTCTTCGGCCGGAAGCGGCTGATCGAAATCGTTGTAGCGAATGCCGAAACCGCCGCCAAGGTTCAAAACGTCCGCTTCGTAGCCGAAACGCTTCTTCCAGTCGGCCAAAACTTCGACCAGCTTTTCTGCCGCCATCAGGAAACCGTTGACGGCAAAAATCTGCGAGCCGATGTGGCAATGAATCCCCATCAGGTTCATCCGTGGATTCTTCATCAGCTGCTGCAGCGCCTCTTCGGCTTGACCTGAACGGATGTCAAACCCGAATTTGGAATTCGACTGCCCGGTCATGATGTACTGATGCGTTTCGGCTTCAATGCCTGGCGTGACGCGCAAAACGACGCCGATGCTTGCATGCTTGCGACGCAAAACGTGATCGAGCAGTTTGATCTCGCGGAAGTTGTCGACGACGATCGTGCCGATTTTTTCATCGACTGCCATTTCAAGCTCGTCCTGAAGCTTGTTGTTTCCGTGAAATTCAATGCGTTCAGGCGGCATCCCGCCCTTTAATGCCGTATAAAGCTCGCCGCCGGAAACGATGTCGCAGCCGAGCCCGTACTTGTTGATCAGCTGATACATCGCAAGCGCGGAAAAAGCCTTGCTGGCATACGAAACCATGTATTTGACGCCGGCATCCTCAAAAGCCTGTTTGAATCCGCGAATCTGCTTTTTAATTTTCCTGACGTCGTATGCGATCAGCGGAGTGCCGTACTCTTCTGCCAATTTGACGGCATCGACCCCACCTATCAACAAATGTCCCTGTTCGTTTACTTCAACTGAATCTGCCAACTGCACTCTTCCTTTCCCGACGCTGAATTTGTCATATATAACGAAAAAGCCGCGGATCTCCTCCCCGGCTTCACGTATTGCTTATTTTTCGTCGCTCTTGAGCACGCCGCCGACCGAATAGCGGTCCTTGCGCATCTCGCTCAAAACAACGTGCACGTGTTCTGCCGGAGCACCAGTATTTTTAGTTACGGCATCCGTAACGTCTGCAACAAGATTTTTGAGCTGCTCTTGCGTGCGACCTTCGATAAGTTCGATATGAATAAGTGGCATTTAAAACATTCCCTTCTGTTCACTGTCTATGTTAACATTATTGCATAGATAGAGATTAAAATGCAATTAGAATTTGGCCTTTTATGCGTTTTTTTCAAGTTTTGTCGAAGACAGATAAGCTATAATCTAATTGCAGAAGAGACTAAAAAAGGACGTGAACAAGCAATGCTGCAACATAATTTTGAATTTTCCGCCTGCACGAGCATCCTCGTCGGCAAAAAAGCCATGGCCGACGGTTCGACCGTCATCGGCCGCAACGAGGACTCAAAAAGCGCCTGGCCAAAGCATATGGTCATTCATCCGCGCCAGACGTTTGCTGAGGATCAGACATTCGTTTCAAAGGACAACGGATTTGCGATGCCGCTTGAAAAGACTCGGTTCAAATACAGTGCCACGCCGGAGTGGACGGACGAGTTCGGTCTGTTTGAAGAAGACGGCATCAACGAATACGGCGTCTGCATGAGCGCGACCGAAAGCGCCTATGCCAACGAGCGCGTTTTGGGCTTTGATCCGCTGGTTGAAAAAGGCATCGGCGAAGAAGCGATGGTCACCGTCGTCTTGCCGTACGTCAAGACTGCAAGAGAAGGCGTCAAACGGCTCGGAGCCATCGTTGAAAAATACGGAACCTGCGAATCAAACGGGATTCTTTTTTCGGACAAAGATGAGGTCTGGTACCTTGAAACGGGCTCCGGTCACCACTGGGTCGCACAACGCATCCCTGACGACTGCTATGCCGTCGTGGCCAACCAGCTTGCCATCCAGGAAATCGCCTTCGATGATCCGGACAACTTCATGTTTTCTGCTTCCATTCAGGAATTCGTTTCAAAAAATCATCTCAATCCGGATGAAACGTGCTTCAACTTCCGCAACATCTTCGGAACGCACACGCTTTCTGACGAAATTTACAGCACGCCGCGCGTTTGGGACGGCCAGCGAATTCTTTCTCCGAGCCAAAAACAAGATCCGATGAGCGAAGAATTGCCTTTCATTCGCAAACCCGATTGCAAGCTTTTCATGGACGACCTGGAATACGTCATGGGCGCTCACTTCCAAAACAGTCCGTACGATCCGCTCGGCAAAGGTCCTGACGATCTGAAGCACAAGTTTCGTCCGATCAGCCTGGCCAAGACGCAGGAATCTCACCTGCTGCAGATGCGCCCTGGATTTGCCCCGGAAATCGCAGGTCTTCACTGGCTTGCAATGGGCGTGACCTGTCAAAGCGTCTTCGTGCCGGTCTACGCTGGCACGACCGACGTTTTGGACGCATACAAGCATGGCGAAAAGACCTACTCCAAAGACTCCGCCTACTGGGCATACAAGCTCCTGGGAATTTTGGTCGATCCGCACTATCCGCTCTTTGGAACGAAACTTCACGATCTTCAAAAAGAATGTGCGATCGAATTCAAGCAAAAGATTCTTGAAACAGATAAAAAAGCTAAAGAACTCAAAGACGAGGCGCTTTTTGAACTGCTGACGAAGGCTTCGCTCGAGATGCAAAGGCTTGCTTTGGACAAGGTCGAAAAGCTGACGGCCGAACTGATCACCGAATCAACGGATCTTTCGCCGCTCAACTTCAAAACCGATGCCAATCTGTAAGAGGTGAACGATATGGAAAACATCTGTCTTGATCCGACGGACGCAAGCGAGATGCACGAAAAAGACCATGTCTTCTTTACGCATCTGACGACCGAACTGATTCATCTGCTGCCCGTTTTGCCTGAAAAATGCACAGCGTTCACGACACAAGAGATTTACAAGCTGCTTCAAAAACTGAATCGGTACTGCGGGCTTGGACTTGATTTTCCGAAAAACCTGAAAATCTTGCCTTACGACTATCCGCTGAACCTTAAAAATCTTTGCGTCACTGCCAAAGCAAGCGACGACGGCTGGTTTGGCGCATGCGTTTTGCTTTTGGAAGACGAAAATGAAAAGATCGGCTATGCTAAACGTTTCGTTGCTCACGGACCGCATAAAAAACGCATCAAAAAATGGAAACAGTTCTTCAGAGATCAAGCTTTGAGCGCATTGATCCTCGGCAAAGATCTGGTTGAAAACAAGGACTCGCTTTTGCCTGATTTCAAAAAGATTGCAAAAGAACTCGAGAATCTTGAAGAAGGCGCTGCAGTTTCAACGAATTTTTCTCTTTATGATCCGGAATCTTTGGCCAAGCTGAACGATTTGTGTCAAAAAACAGGACACCGGCTGCTTTTGACTCCTCTTCAAGCAAACATTGCCAAGTCCTTCTTTCCGTTTGACGATTTCGAAACGGGAACCGACAGCGACGTGCTGATCGCCGACTTGCGCCAAACGTTTGACGTCGTGTGCGAAACGCAAAGCCCCAGCGAAATCGACGACCTGATCAAAATCATCGATCCAAAAGAAGTCAGTTATCGCTAAGCAAAATATTTCAATTTTGATAAGTTCAGTGTTATACTTGGAACATGGAAAATTTAAATGACATCTATAGCGAAATCAAGTCCGACCCGGAAAATGCAAAATATTCCGCAAAAAGCATCGATCCGCTCTACTATGCGACAAAAAACGCTCGTATTTTGATTATTGGGCAGGCTCCCGGAAAAAAAGCCCAGGATACGGGCATCGTCTGGAACGATCGCAGCGGAGATCGCTTGCGTGACTGGCTCGGAATTGACAGGAACGTTTTTTATGAATCAGGCAAAATCGCCGTTTTGCCGATGGACTTTTATTTCCCCGGAACTGGCAAGTCTGGTGATTTACCGCCGCGCAAGGGCTTTGCCGCCAAATGGCATCCCCGTTTGCTCAGCGCCATGCCGGACATTCAACTGACTTTGCTCGTCGGAAGCTATGCGGTCAAGCATTATCTTCATTTGAAAAGCTCACAGAAATTGACGGACGTCGTAAAAGACTACAAGAGCTTTTTGCCAAAGTATTTTCCGCTCGTCCATTCTTCGCCGAGAAATCAGATTTGGATGAAGAACAATCCGTGGTTTGAAGCAGAGGTTTTGCCGGATCTTCGCGAAAAAACGGCCGATATTTTGAAATAGCTCAATCGTTTCAGGTTGAGCTATTTTTGTACGCTTGATTCTAAGAAAGAAAACCCGCCTTGGTTTTTGGACTGTATTTTTCAAAAAGTTAAAGTAACCTCCTATCGTTGTCATTTGTGCAAATTACTGCTATACTTAAACCGAAATAATCAGAAGCGAGGCGATAATATGGCATTCCCCTATGAAAAGCAGTTTCGACATTATCTGACCAACAAACGCGTTTTGGCCGACAGCACCCAACAAGACATCTGCAGCGACGTCGAACGGCTTTTTACTCATCTCAGGCAGTTCAATCTGGTCTATCGCTTGAACCCGAGCCTTTCAAATATCGAAGAATCTGACGTGCGCGATTATCTCAACATGCTTCAGGTCAAGCGCGAAATCAAAAATTCGACCTACAACAAAACCCTGACGCATCTGAACGTTTATTTTACTTTCCTTTTCACCCATAAGCTGTCGACTTCTTTGCCGACGATTTCTTTAAAGGGATTGAAAAAGGAAACGGAACAAGTCGTGCCTTTGAACTGGGCCGACGAGCTGGAAGACTGCTTAAAAAATCAGCAGCTGACGTTGTACACCCGCATGATTTTGCTTTGTCTTTCACATTTTTATACGATTTCGGAAATCATTCAGCCGGGATTTTACAAGGTCCTGGCTTCTGAAACGTTCAATTCCTTTGAGCAGACGTTCATTGACGAATTCAACCGGGGAACTTCCGAACTGAAGCGTCGTCAAAACTGCGAAGATCTTTTTTTAAAGCAAAGAATCAACCTGCTCGAACCATGCGTGACTTTGCCCGGGATTCACAAATACCTGAAAAAAGACCAGAAGCTGACGGATTTGCGCCTGATACCGCAAAAGCTTTATCAGGCAAACGTTTTGAACTTCATTAAACAAAACCAACAGCTTGTCGATGCTGATCTGTGCAAAGCGATGCATCTTGCGCCTGATTCGCTGAATTATTACCGCACGAAGCTTTCAATGCTTGAATCGACAAAAGAGGCTTAAAAAAAGTCCCGTTTTCCTCTTGAATTAAATGCCGTGCTGCTCAACCAGTCTATCCAAGATCTCACTCGATTTTACGGACAAAGAGCCCTTTTTTGACGATTTGTCCGTAACCGGCAATGATTTTGCCAAATACAGCGTCTGATAAATCAGCGCGCCAAAATTTCATTCAAATTTACCGCCAGACTATTTTGGGTTATTTCCATCATAGCAAGCATCATGCATACGAAAAAAACCGGATTGGATTTGCGATTGACTGCAAATCATCCGGTTTTTCATTTTGAGACATGGTTTCTTCCCAGCCTCTTTTTTAAAACTCCAATTCTTCTTTCAGCATTTCAAGTTCATAGTCTTCGCTGAAGGTTTCCAGGGCTTTTTTCGCACACTCCAAAGCGCGCTTGCGTTCGCCGGCATTGCGATAGAAGTAGGCTGCATCCTTTAAAAATTCAGGGTTTTCACCTAATTCGCGCTCTGCTGCCACATAATACCGCAAAGCTTCGTCATATTTGTCAAGCGAAGCGCAGGACCTGCCCAAATTCCAGCAAAGCTCAGGATCTGCCTCATCATTTTCAAGATATTTGTTGACGAGTTCGATATTTTCTTCGTGAAGCCCTGATTCGACAAGCAATCTGCTCAATTTGAGAACCACGTTCAAATCTTCTGGATCGATCTCATTGGCATGTTTGAGGTACTCGAGTGCCTTTTTTGGTTCTCCGCATTTTGCGGAAAGCTCTGCCGCCTTTTCATAAAGCGCCATATTGAACTCATCGACTCCGAGTCCTTCCTGGGCCGTCCTCAAAGCCTGAGCCAGGTTGCCGTCATGCTCATAGATTGCGGTCAGGTACGGATAAAGCGTCGAATAATCAGGATTCGTATCGCGCAGCTTTTCGAAATTCTTTTGAGCATTTTCAAAATCTTTTTGCTGAAACTGGATGAACGCCAACTGAAACCGCGTGTCCGAATCAAGTTCTTCTTCCGGAATCTGTTCCAGATATCCAAGAGCCGTTTCGAGTTTGCCAAATCCCGCGTATGAAAGCCCGAGTCGGCTGACGAGGTTGACTTTTGAGAATTCCAACACGCCTGATTTGACCAAATCAAGGTAGCACTGGGCAGCTTTGCGGTATTCTTTGACGTTGAAATACAGTTCGGCAAGGCCAAACAAAATCACCGTTTCATCCGGGGCAAGCCTTCTTGCCTCAAGCAGTTTCTGTTCGCTGACGTCAAACATGCCCTGTGTCTGATACAAATCGGCCGAAACAAGCAACGCTTCCAGATATGAATCGGAATCAGGCGTAATCTGCGCTAAAAGCTCAAGCGCACGATCATCATTGCCGTCGCTGATTTCGATATCGGCCAGTGCCGTTTTGATGCCGTCTTCATCCGGATAGCGTTCAAGCAATTTTTCATATGCTCGCTTGGATTGTTTGGAAAATCCGAGCGAATAAAGCTCTTCTGCAAGACTGTAGATCATCTGATCGTCATCTTTTCGCAAAGCCCAGCCAAATTCTTTTTTTGCTTCCTCAAGCTGTCCTTTTTCGAGCAGCTCAAGCATTTTTTCTGAATGAGTCATTTAAGTGATGCCTTTCCGTCCAAAAAACGGCCCAGACCTTCAGCCTCGCTGATGCCCGTGCCGTTTTTGAATCAGTCTTTGAATTGTTTCTTCAGTTTTTCAAAGAATCCTTCGCCAAACGACTTTTTGCCGGAGGCTTCCGCAAAAGCCTTCAAAGCAAGCCTTTGCTTTTCATTGAGATTCTTTGGCGTCACGATGTTGACCGTGACTTGCTCGTCACCGTTGCCGGATCCGCGCAATTTTGGCGCGCCCTTGCCTTTCAGGCGGAAAGTCGTGCCGGTTTGCGTTCCTGCCGGAATCTTGAGCTTGACGTTTCCGTGGACGGTTTTGACTTCGATTTCATCGCCCAAAGCCGCCTGAACGAAGCTGATGTCTTGATTAAAGTAGATTTCGGCACCGTCACGACGGAACTCTTTGCTTTGTTCAACGACAAAGACAATAAACAGGTCACCGTAAGGACCACCGTTAAAGCCGGCTTCGCCTTGTCCTTGCAAACGCATCTGATTGCCGTTTTCAACGCCGGCCGGAACCTTGACTTGAACGGCATGCTTCTTTCTGACATGACCTGCGCCGTGGCAAGTCGTGCATTTTTCCTTGATTTCTTTGCCGGTGCCATGACAAACGTCACATTCCTGCTGAGTCATTACGCGACCAAGCGGCGTTTGACGCTGAACCTGGATAAATCCGCGTCCGCCGCAGTGAGAACAGGTAACGGGACTTGTCCCAGCCTTGGCACCGCTGCCGTTGCACGTTGAACACGTTTCTTCTCTTGAATACTGAATTTCAGTCGTTTTGCCGAAGATGGCCTCTTCAAACGTCAAGCGCATCTCGTATTGAAGATCGCGTCCCTGACGCGGAGCATTTTGATTGCGAGAGGCGCCTCCGCCTCCGAAAAATGAATCAAAGATGTCGCTGAATCCGCCAAATCCGCCAAAATCGCCACCGCCAAAGCCTTGGCCTCCAAACCCTTGACCAAATCCGCCTTGCGCACCTGCTGCGCCGAATTGATCGTATTGAGCTTTCTTTTGAGGATCGCCCAAAATATCAAAAGCTTCATTGACTTCCTTGAATTTTTCTTCAGCCCCTGGCTCATGATTCAGATCAGGATGGTATTTCTTTGATAATTTGCGGTATGCTTTTTTGATTTCATCAGCAGATGCGTCTTTTGAAACGCCCAAAACGTCATATGGATCTCTTTGTTCTGCCATATTGATACCCCTTCAAAAATTTTCTCATTCTTATGAATCTAGCTTAACATAGGTTCAATAAATAAAAAAGAGCCGGAACGAATCCAGCTCTTTTTGACTCTTAGTTCTTATCGTCTGGATCGACTTCTTTGAAATCGCCGTCAACGGTATTGCCGTCGTTTCCTGCAGAACCATTGCCCGCATCCTGCGTTCCGGCTGCGCCTTGAGCACCTGCTTGTTGTTGTGCCTGTTGTGCTTGTTCATACAATTTGACGGAAATATCTTGGATAGCCTTCGTAAGGTCGTCTTTTTTAGTCTTCATTTCTTCAAGGTTGTTTGCTTCCTGTGCCTTCTTCAAAGCATCGCGAGCATCTTCAACCTTCTTGATTTCAGCAGCATCGACCTTGTCCTTGACTTCTTCCAAAGTCTTGTCCGTTTGGAAGAGAAGCTGATCGACTTCGTTTCTGAGATCGACTTCTTCCTTGCGTTTCTTGTCGGCTTCTTCGTTTTCCTTAGCTTCCTTGACCATGCGATCGATTTCTTCGTCTGAAAGACCGGACGAACTCTTGATTGTGATCTTTTGTTCCTTGTTCGTGCCAAGATCCTTGGCAGAAACGTTAACGATCCCGTTCTTGTCGATATCGAACGTGACTTGAATTTGAGGAACGCCACGAGGTGCGGCAGGAATGTCCGTTAATTGGAAACGACCGAGCGTCTTGTTGTCGGCAGCCATCGGACGTTCGCCTTGAAGGACGTGGATGTCTACGGCAGGCTGATTGTCGGCAGCCGTTGAGAAGACTTGAGACTTGGACGTTGGAATCGTCGTATTGCGATCGATCAGCTTGGTGAAGACGCCGCCCATCGTTTCAATCCCCAGGGAAAGAGGCGTAACGTCGAGCAAAACGACGTCCTTGACGTCACCTGTGATAACACCGCCTTGGATGGCAGCACCCAAAGCAACCGCTTCATCAGGGTTGACTGATTCGTTAGGAACGTGACCCGTTTCAGCTTGAACGGCTTCCTTGACTGCAGGAATGCGCGTTGAACCGCCGACCAGGATGACTTCATCAATATCGGCATTCGTCAAGCCGGCATCTGCCAAAGCATTGCGAACGGGAATCTTCGTGCGTTCAACGAGGTCTTGCGTCAATTCGTTGAATTTGGCACGCGTCAGCGTTGTTTCCAAGTGAAGCGGGCCTTCTGCTCCGGCCGTGATGAACGGAAGGGAAATCTGTGCCGAAGTTACGCCGGAAAGGTCTTTCTTGGCCTTTTCAGCAGCATCCTTCAAACGTTGCATTGCCATCTTGTCAGCTGAAAGATCGATGCCGTGTTCGCTCTTGAAGCCTTCAACCAGCCAGTCGATGATCTTGTTGTCAAAATCGTCACCGCCAAGATGCGTATCACCGTTTGTCGAAAGAACTTGGAAAACGCCGTCGCCAAGTTCAAGGATGGAAACGTCAAACGTACCGCCGCCAAGGTCGAAGACGAGAATCTTTTCGTCCTTGTCCTGCTTGTCAAGACCGTAAGCCAAAGCTGCGGCCGTTGGTTCGTTGACGATGCGTTCAACTTTGAGTCCGGCAATCTTGCCGGCATCTTTTGTTGCCTGACGCTGCGAATCGTTGAAGTATGCAGGCACCGTGATAACGGCTTGCGTAACTTCTTCGCCAAGATACTTTTCAGCATAGTCCTTGATGTATTGAAGAATCATTGCCGAAATTTCCTGTGGAGTATATTCCTTGCCTTCAACGTTTACCTTGTAGCCTTCTTCGCCCATGTGACGCTTGATTGATGAAATCGTGTTCGGGTTCGTGATTGCTTGACGCTTGGCAACTTCACCGACTTGCGTTTCGCCGTTTTTGAATGATACGACGGAAGGAGTCGTACGATTGCCTTCCGGATTTGTGATAATCTTTGATTCTTTGCCTTCGAGGACTGCAACTGCAGAGTTTGTCGTCCCCAAATCGATACCAATGATTTTTGCCATTAGATATTCTTCCTTTTCTTAATTGATTTCTTTAATTATTGTGCAACAACGACCATTGCAGGACGCAAAACGCGATCCTTCAGCATATAGCCGTCTTGATAGACCTCAACGATCGTTTCGGCTTTTTGACCTTCTTCGACGGGCACCGCTTTAACGGCCTGGTGAAGCGTCGGATCAAAAGTTTGTCCCAATGCTTCAATCTTTGTGACGTCGTTGTCTTTCAAAGCCTTTTCCATGTCTCGCTGAACCATCTCGATTCCTCGCTTAAGCTGTTCGGAACCGTTCTCCTTGACGTCGATCTGCAAAGCTCGATTCAAGTTGTCGATGACCGGCAAAATCTCTCGAATAAGGTCTTGTCCTTCATATTTGAGCAGCTGCTGCTGTTCTTTTTTGAAGCGTTTGGTCATGTTCTGCATCTCGGCTTCGGCACGCAGATACTTGTCTTCCAGCTCATCATATTTCTTTTGGAGATCTGAAAGCTTCTTTTCTGTTTCCTCGCTTGATTGTTTTTCTTCGGGCTCTTTTTTTGCAGTGTCTTGATCGACGGTCTTTTCAGCCGTCACGTTTTCCTTTTCGGAAACCTCAGGCTTTTTTTCTTGATCTTTTTCAGCCACGTAAACACCCCTTTTCTTTCAAAATTCAGTTCAGATGCTGGTAATAATCAAAGATGCGCTGCGTAAGCTCATCTCTGAATGCGTCGAGCAAGCCGATGACTTTTGAGTACGGCATGTTCGTCGGACCAAGAATCGCAATGATTCCCTGACCGTTATTACCGTCATCATACGCTGCAGAAACAAGGCTGTAATGGGACAAAAGCGCATCCGAAAGCTCGGATCCCAATTTGACGGAAACGTCACCGTCCCTGTTTTCAAGCAGCATTCCAAGGTTCGCCGACTGATCGATCAGCGAATACAAAGCTTTGATCTGCTCCGGGTCTTCCCAGTGCGCAAAGCTCAAAAGATTCGTCTTGCCGCTTACGTATACCTGCTTTTTGACCGCTTTGTCAAGGATGCTGCCAAACGCATCCATGAATCCGTCAGGCTTATGCAAATACTTCGTAATGAGGGGCAAGCATTCATGCAACTTGGCAACCACCTGATTCAGTGACAAGCCGACAACCTTGTCATTAATGACGCGAATGACCGATTCGAGCTCGTCGCCATGAATTCCGGCCGGAAGATTGTACATCTGACTTTCAACCGTGCCGTCACTGGTAACAAGAATCACCATGACTTGCCGATCGCCAATCGGAACCATCCTGAACCCTTCCAACCGAATGTCGGCTGATTCAGGTTTTAACGAAATAGCCGTGTATTGCGTCAGATCAGACAAAATCCGTGCCGAAGTGGCGATGATCTCATCAACCTTTTGGAATTCGTTCCCAAACGATTGTCGAATGTTTTGAACCGCGCCCCTGTCTATCTTGGCAGGTTTCATGATATGGTCGACGTAATAGCGATACCCTCGTTCCGAAGGAATTCTCCCGGAACTTGAATGCTCCTTTGCGATCAAGCCCAGTTTTTCAAGCGCAGCCATCTCATTTCGAATCGTTGCCGAACTTGCATGAATAGGCAATTGCTGTTCCAGACGTTTCGATCCGATCGGCTGTCCCTCATTCGTATAGTCGCGAATGATTGCCTCAAGGATCAAAAGCTGTCGTTCAGTTAACATACAATCACCTCTTTTTAGCACTTAACACATCTGAGTGCTAAGTCAATTATTAATATACACAAGGTTGGCAATCTTGTCAAGCGGATAACACTCATAAAAACGTGATTTCAGCGGCTTTTTCGTCCTGTTTTTAGCACTGTTCATGCCAGAGTGCTAAGAATGACGCGGCTTTTGGCACCTTGCATTTTTTCTGCTGAAAATTATTAAAAAATTACTAAGAAATCTCGGCAATCGCTTCTGCCAGTCTTTCAAAGCCTTCGACCATTTTTTCTTCGCTGACCTGCGCGATTGAAATCCGCAAATGATCGTCAGGTTTGGAGTAAACGTAATATGCGTCTCCGTTTGAAATGATCAGTCCCCGCTTGCGCGATTCTTCGACGACTTTTTTGGCTGAAAGTCCGTTTTTCAGTCTGATCCAAAAACAAAAACCGCCTGACGGAAGACACCAATCAAACGAAGCTCTGAATTTTTCATCAAGAATGCGACAGGCAGCGGCAAATTGATGCTGATAAGAATCTTGAAGCTTTGTTTTATGCTCGTTCCATAAATTGCTGCGCAGATAATAGTCAAAAATTCGCTGAATCAAACCTGAAGTTTGAATGTCGGTCATTCGCTTGACGCTTTTCAGGCTGTCGGCAAGCTTGCTCGGCATAATCAGATATCCGAGTCTCATTCCGGACACGAACATGTGCGACAGGCTTCTGATGTAGATTACGCGATCGTCGCGGTCATAGGCCTTAAGCGGAGCCGATTCGACCTCATCGTACAAAATTCCGCTGCAATAATCGTCTTCAATGACGTAAAAATCATAAAAATGCGCCAGTCCCAAAATCTTGCGCTTGGTTTTTTGCGACATTGAAAGCCCCGTCGGATTCTGCACGATCGGCATCAGATACACCAGCTTGGGTCGAAAAACTTCCAGTTTTCTTTCGAATTCATCAACGCGAAGGCCATTTTCGTCGATCGGAATTCCAATGATTTTGGCACCGCTCGCCCGAAGCGACTCGAGCGCCCCGGGATAGGTCGGATCTTCCGCAAACACGCAGTCGCCAGGTTCAATCATTGCGCGCGCGCAAATATCGATCCCTTGCTGAGCGCCGGAAATCACCTGCACGTTTTGGGGCGAAGTCATTATCTTGCGTTTGGAAAGTTCAAGCGCAAGCGATTCTCTTAGCGAATAGCACCCAAGATCGTCTTCAACCGTAAAGGCTCTGCCGCCCGAAGCGTCAAGCACGCGATTGACGGCGCGTTTGAAGCTTTCGGAAGAAAATCTGTCCGGATCGAGCGCAACGCTTGACATGTCGATCATTCCTTCTGAAAATGCAGTGTTTTGATACGCGAATGCGGTTTGTTCGTCAGATTCTTCGCTTTCATAAAGCGGTACTTCAGCCACAAAGCTGCCGCTGCCCCACTTGCTGATCAAAAAGCCGTTCTTTTCAAGCTCCTTGTATGCTCTGACAACTGTTCCCGGATTGATCTGAAGCTTTTCTGCCATCCATCTGATCGGGGGCATCTTGAAATTGGTGCTCAGTTTTCCCTGCTCAATCATTTGTTTGATATGGCGATAAAGCTGAACATACAGCGGAATCGTGCTCTCATTATCCAAATGTATCGATACAATCTCTTGTTTTATGTCTTGTTCCATTGTCACGCACCTCGCTTTTGATTATAATGTCATTAACTCTTGGAAATTCTTCAAAATTGTTACGTTACAATTTTATCAAGGGACTTATCTGCATTCAAGGAGGAATTTTATATGTCAGATCGCTACACTTTAAACAAGAACTTGGCTCAAATGTTAAAGGGCGGAGTCATCATGGACGTGACGAACGTCGAACAGGCCAAAATCGCAGAAGACGCCGGGGCGGTCGCCGTCATGGCCTTGGAACGCGTTCCGGCGGACATCCGCAAAGAAGGCGGCGTTGCACGCATGTCGGACCCAAAAATGATTCGCGAAATCAAAGAAACAGTTTCGATTCCGGTCATGGTCAGGCATCCTACAAAACCGCACATGACATAAGCC
>ENA-OROX01002256-OROX01002256.1-human-gut-metagenome-genome-assembly--contig:-NODE-2256-length-13638-cov-3.588898_pt1 | contig 13638 bp, 9 predicted proteins | sample MGYA00242133_ERZ509058 | MGnify/ENA primary metagenome ERZ509058 (study PRJEB26280, sample SAMEA2338751) | human gut metagenome | biome: human gut; feature: human-associated habitat; material: faeces...
CTTTTTGAAAAATTTCCCGGCCTATAAATCCAATTTCCAGAATACGGTTCTTGCTGATGCATGGATGGGAGAGGCTCATTTTATCCGGGCTTACTGCTATTTTGCAATGGTGAAAAGATATGGTGGTGTACCTATATTGAGAGAACCGCAAGAGTATGTAGGCGATATTGAATCGCTGAAAGTACCGAGAGATACGGAAAAGGCCTGCTATGATTTTATTGCGGAAGATTTAGACGAGGCTTTCCGTCTGTTGCCCGATAATGAGGAGATTTTGGGAAAAGGACGTGCCACCAAATATGCTGCTTTGGCATTGAAGTCTCGCGCTATGCTGTATGCCGGTAGTATCGCGCGTTATGGAACCGTTGATTTGAATGGTTTGGTCGGTATCGATAAGGCTTTGGCAAACGATTATTTCGAATTAGCTTATAAAGCTGTAAAGGAACTTGAAAAATCGAAGAGATTTTCGTTGTATAGGAAGAACTCGGATAAAGAGAAGAATTTTGCCGAGCTGTTCCTTGCCGAGGACAGCCCAGAGAATATTTTCTGTAAATATTTCCAACGCAATGTAAACGCACATGGCTGGGATGTTTATTTCGTTCCTTACCAATACCGTGGAAACGGTTTTTCTTCCAATATGAACCCTACATTGGAATTTGTTGAAATGTTTGAACACAAAGACGGTACTCCTGCAAATTTCGCAGAAAGAGCGAAGAACACTTATTTCGATGATCCTTCGGAGCTGTTTCAAAATATGGATGCCCGTTTTGGCGGTTCGATCATTTATCCGAATGCTATTTTCAAGGGAGAGCCTTGTTCTATACAAAAGGGATTGATCATAGAAGATGGCAGCAAGAAGGAAAATGCCACGAATTATGAGGAGGCTGTTTATACGGCCAATGACGGACAGGTTTATCATATTGTAGGGAAAAGCGGAAGTGGAAATTATTCGGGTAATATGACTGGTTTCTTTATGCGCAAGTACTTGAACGAGAATATGCCGCAATCAGAAGTCATCGAAAATTATTCGGAACAACATTGGATTGAGTTCAGATATGCAGAAGCTCTCTTGAATGGAGCCGAAGCGGCGGTAGAAATGGGGCAGCATTTGGACGATGCCTTGCTTTGGATAAATGATATCCGCAGTCGTGCAGATATTAAGCAACTTTCTTTAAGCGACTTGACCGTAGATAAGGTTAGACACGAACGCAGAATCGAGCTGGCTTTTGAAAATCACACGTATTGGGATTTGAGACGTTGGAGAATTGCCGATAAAGAAATCGAGACCAAGCAGTATACGGGTTTGTGTCCATATTTCGATATTAACAAACAGAAGTATATATTCGAGGAAGTCGCTGCCAATAAATACTATTATACATTCGATGTAAAAATGTATTATGAGAGAATTCCTGATGGGGAAATTGCCAAGAATGAGAAATTGAAACAAAATCCGTATTATAATTAAAAGCGTAATAAAATATGAAAAGGTTATATTATATATTTGGTTTGTCGGCATTGCTTCTCTCGTCCTGCAACTATTTTGAATATGACAATTATGAAGCTCCGAATTCCGGTTTGGAAGGGACTGTTGTCGACCGTAAGACCAACGAGCCTTTGCAGGCAGAAGCGGCAAATAGCTATAAAGTCGAATATTATGAGTTAAGTTGGGAAGAGGCGGGACACGCCAATACCCAGTCCCGATTCTTTTGGGGGAAAGCCGATGGCACTTTTTTGAATACGAAAATTTTTGCCGGGAAATATCGGATTACTTTGAAAGAAGGCGCATTTTACGCTCCCGAACCGGAAGTCGTGTATTTGAAAGAGAATCGTTTGACCCGATTGGATTATTCCGTTATACCTTATGCTCGTGTGAATATAGATGAAATCACATTGACCGGTAGCAAACAGAATAATTTGGAGATCAAATATACGATTGAAGATACAGAGAAGGAAGTCAATACGGAAGGTTTGGACGAGGGGTTGTATACTTTGAGCGAAGCCCAAGTTTTTATTTCCAGCAAATCTCCTAATGTGGGAGTGAATAATTCGGAAACCAAGTATACGATAAGAGCTAAAAAGGAATTTGAACGTGGCGATTATGAACCCGGAGTACCTTTCCAAGTGGTAGAAAAGAATGTAAGAAATTTGGATCCGGGGAAATATTGGGTGCGTATTGGAGTCCGTACCGCTAATCCTCAAAAACGATATAATTTTAGTACGATAAAAGAAATTGTTGTTCCGGTATAAACTGCTGAAAAATAAAATTATAAAATATGAATGTAAAGTATGCTATAATATTGGCATCTGGTTTGAGCAGCACTGTGGCAGTCATGTCACAGGCTGCTCCTTTAACGAATGGGGATATCGATTCTCCTTCACAGGATGCTATGATTCTGCCTATGGAAGAATCGAAGGTGTCGGTCGTTTATGACCCCAAGACCTCGGTGGTTTTTACAGATGAGGGAATAAAAGGGACAAGCGATGGTTTGACATTGGATTTGGGAGAGATCGATTTCGGTTCGGGGGACTATGCTCGTGTTTGGGTTGAGATGGCAAATGTTATGAAACCGACGGAGCAGACCGGATTCGATTTTTATTTAGATGACATGCTTTTGGAACCTAAGACCGATTTTACAATTGCACAGGAACTTCCCCATCTCGATTCTTATGAATCCGATAAACAACCTCAGGAAGGTCTTTTTTTCAAAAATCAGAATGTGCCTTTAAGCCAGATTTCGGTAATTGATGTTAGGGGTGATGACAGTTATGGTAAAATAACGGCGGCCGTTGCTCAGGGCGTGTTGAACCAGAGCAATGCGGAGGTTTACTTGGTGTATGAAGATCATCACCAGACACAGTTCGAAGACGTTTATGGGAAACAGGGGGAAACGTGGAACCTCTTACGGGGAAATTATTCGGAAGAAAAATATGCGGGATTAGCTACGTTGGTCGATAAGTATAAAGATCGTTTTAAAAAGATGGTCCTTTGGGATCCTGATAAGGAATGGACTTGGTGCTTGGCACAAATGATTTGTGCACAGCAAAAAGGGATTCCGGTTACTAAGGAGATAAAGGAATTTTTTAACAATGAACTGGATTGGAATATAGAATGTGAAGACATTTCGAATAATTGGGCCACTAAATTGGAGGCCTATCAGTGGGCTATCGATAACTTGGCCGACGGATGTCATAAGTCTCTGAGCTTTTCTGCCGGTTTGCGTAGTGACTATGTTTCCAACCCGTGGAAGATATATGATTATGCAGCAGCCTCCAAAGGGTTTGTATTTTTTTTAAGCGACTCGGATCCCGATGAATTTGCCATGATTCAGAAGATTTGTGATAAAATGGACTATCAACCGGGTTCTTCCACAATGGGTTATGGGGCAGGAAAAGACGGGGATGCTCTGAATAATGCAACCAATCCGTATAATGTAGGTTTTATGGTTAGTGATTATTACGCAAACGGAAGTTTTTGGTGCTCGTTCCCGAGGAAAGCTTTCCAACAGCGTAAGGGTCAAGCCATAGAGGCATTGCCCGGCAAAATCTATGTGAGTCTTATATGGAGCGATGGAGATAACGTACAATTCGACTCCAATCAAATGTACAATATGTTTAAGAATGCTCCGGGTAGGGGAAAGGTTCCGGTAGGTATGACAATGGCTGCATCTTTGCAAGAGTTAAATCCCGTTTTGTTGGAGTATTTTTATAAAAATCTGACTCCCAATGATGAATTAGTCGCCGGTCCCTCTGGATTCCAGTTTATCTATGGCGATAAATACAATGAAAATAATTATGAAAAATGGCTGGAAACCAATCAAAAATGGTTGGAAACGGCCGGCTTCCATACTGCTTGCCTGTGGAATACAACTAATAAAGAACGTTTTGGAAGATATATGCAGACTTGTGGTTTGCAGGGCGTTTTTGATGGTTTTGAAAATAATAAGGAACGTTATGAGGTTGGTAAAGACGGCGAAGGTGTTGTCTGTATTCTACAAGGAGCTCATTGTTGGGAAGAGGGAGATGTGTATAAAGATTTGATAAGTGTAAAACCCAACGGGCAAAAGCCTGTTTTTCGGAATGTTTATCTGATTGCGGCCAGTTACGGCGGAGTAGGAGGATATGAACGGTTGATTCGTGAATTACAGCGTGTCGAAAGTTATTTGCCGAATACGTATGAGTTTTTATTGCCCATGGATCTTTGTGCTACGTTAAAAGAGTATATTGAAAAGAATGGAGGAAATGGGCATGAATAAATTCTTTCTGTTTTTACTTCTGTCGTTCCTTGTTGCCGCAAAGCCTGCATATGCCGGGGATATTCGTATTCCGGCCAAAGGAGGAGGCCTTTATCAAGTTGTTATCGTCGATAAGGGTACAGAAGGCGCTAAGTATGATGGAAAGACCGAGTCTATAATTAATACGAGTTCGGGAACGAGGATACGTATCAGAGATATTGATTTCGGGGATGCAAGGCATGGTTTGTATAACCGGTTTATGGTGGAATACACGCACCCCGGAGATTGCGAGGACGGCTTCTTTGATATTTATATAGAAGATACGGCGGTCCCTGTGGCATCGATTCCTGTGGAACAGACGAAAGAGGGAGAGTATAAAGAAGCGTCGGCTCCGTTAAGTGTAAACATTACTGGTTCTCATGCCGTATATGTCCGGTGGAGAAACCATTCGGCCTGTCTGAAAACGTTCGGGGCAAATGAATTGGTCCCTTTTGCCAGCGTAGAACTGATTCGTACAGGGTCTTTAACGAAGTATGAATTTGGCAAAGGAACTTTGGGAGAACTATCCGGTAAGCATCGTTTGAAAATGGTCTGGCGCGGGAATAGTGCGAACGTGGCTAATGTTTATCTGGATAAGAGTGATGTAGTTTCCGTGATGGATATAGAGGAGGAAAAACTGATTGTCGTTGGGGGTAAATTGGGTTTTAGAATTAATTCTGCGACACCTATAAGAAATGTCGAGGTTTATTCTCCCGAAGGATTGAAAGTGAAAGAATTGAGGCTTTCCGATTGTTCGGCATTCGTATCGGTCGCTCCCGGATTTTACATTGTCAGGATAACAAGAGGGAATGGTGGTGCGGTCGTGAAGAAAATATTAGTAACAGAATGACCAAACAAAAAACAGGATTATGAAACGAGGTATTTTATTTTTGCTATTAACTACTTTTTGGGGTGTCTTTGTGGAAGCCGGGAATAACAAGGAAGTCCCCGTTTCTAATTTGAGAGTTCCGGCCTATCCTTTGGTTACCATCGATCCTTACATTTCGGCGTGGTCACATACCGATAAGCTGTATGAAGATGAGGTTCGGCATTGGACAGGAACAGAACATTCTTTGACGGGCGTTTTAAGGGTCGATGGTAAATGCTATCGGTTTATGGGAAAAGGCGAACAGGCTTTGACGTCAATTTTGAAAGATGCCCGAGACGAGGAATGGACAGCCAAATATACGAATACAATGCCTTATGCCGATTGGTATACAAAAGAGTATAATGATACGGAATGGCAGGAAGGTGCGGGGGCATTCGGGAGCGTCGATATGCCTCATGTTAAAACCGAGTGGAATCAGGGGGATATTTGGATACGTAGGAAGTTTTCGATCGAAGATAAGAATATCTCGAAGAAACGGTTATATCTTGTTTATTCGCACGATGATGTTTTTGAACTGTATCTGAATGGGCAGATGTTAGTAAGCACGGGATACAAGTGGAGGAATTATGTCGTGCAACCGTTGGAGGCAGAGCAAGTGAAATCGCTAACCGCAGAAAATAATCTCATTGCAGCCCATTGTCACAATACGAAGGGAGGAGCTTATGTCGATTTCGGCCTATTTACCGATGATGAAATGGAGTCTTTTTTCGGTACGGAAGCCGAACAGATAAAGGTAAGCGTATTACCTACCCAGACCTATTATTCTTTTTATTGTGGTCCTGTCCAATTGGACTTGAAATTTACGAGTCCATTGGTCTTGAATGATTTGGATTTATTGAGTAGCCCGGTTAATTATATTAGTTATGAAGTCCGGTCATTGGATAAACGCGCTCACGATGTGCAGATTTATTTTTCTGCGACTCCCCGATGGGCGGTTAACAGTTTGGATCAAGAAGTAAGTGTAGAAAACTATCGATCTTCCGACATTCATATTCTGAAAACGGGGACATTAGAGCAGAATGTTTTAGGTAAAAGCGGTGATATTATTTGTATCGATTGGGGATACTTTTATCTGGCCGGTAACCTATCTGAATCTTCTGATATGTCTGTGGGAACTCCCCGCTCTATTCAAGAGAGTTTTGCAGGAAAAGGAATACTGCTGGATACAAAAATATCTCGGACATCGGTACGTTTGGATAAGGAAGAAATTCTTTTAGCGTATAGCGAAAATCTGGGCAATGTGAGAGAACGGAAATCCGAAGGATATTTGATGATCGGTTATGACGATATTGCCTCTGTACAATATTTCGGGAAAAATCTGAAAGCGTATTGGAAGAAAAAATATCCGACGATGGAAGCCGCATTGGCCGATGCCCGAAAGAATTATAAAAAAACCATGCAGCGATGTGACGAGTGGGATTATAAGGTTATGAAAGACGCTGTTGAAGCCGGAGGACAGCAGTATGCCGAACTTTGTGCAGCCTCTTATCGCCAAGCTATATCGGCTCATAAACTGGTTTGTGGCCCCGCCGGTGAGTTGTTCTTTTTTTCTAAGGAAAATAACAGCAACGGGTCTATCGGTACGGTTGATGTGACATATCCTTCTTGTCCTATTTTTATTCGGTATAATACAGAAATAATGAAAGCTATGCTGGATTTCATTTTCGATTATAGCGAGTCGGGCCGTTGGAAAAAGCCTTTTGCCGCACACGATGTCGGTACATATCCTTTGGCAAATGGGCAAACTTATCAGGGAGATATGCCTGTGGAAGAAACGGGGAATATGTTGATTATGACGACTGCGATCGCTATTGCCGATGGGAATGCAGACTATGCGGCAAAACATTGGGAAATCTTGACGGCTTGGAGCAATTATTTGGCCGAGGCAGGTATGGATCCTGAAAATCAGTTGTGCACCGAAGATTTTGCGGGACATTTGGCGCACAATGCCAATCTTTCGGCCAAAGCCATTATGGCGATTGCCGGTTATGGTCGCTTGGCCGAAATGTTGAATAAGCCGGAGGAGGCCAAGAAATTTACCGAAATGGCTAAAAGAATGGCCATTGAGTGGGAACGGAGAGCCGATGACGGAGATCATTATCGGTTGGCCTTCGATATGCCGGGTACTTGGAGCCAGAAGTATAATTTTGTATGGGATAAAGTTTTGGGCCTTAATATATTGCCAGACCGTATAATGAAAAAGGAAGTCACTTTCTATCTGAAAACCCAGAACAAATACGGGTTGCCTTTGGACAATCGCTTTACATGGGGTAAAACTGACGATACCGTATGGAGTGCCACAATGGCCGACTCGGAAGGTGATTTTCAAGAGTTGATACGACCGATTTGGAAATATGTAAATGAGACTTCTTCGAGAGTCCCTTTGGGCGATTGGTATGAAACATTGAATGCCGACTATATAAACTTTCGGGCGCGTTCGGTGGTCGGAGGTGTCTTTATGAAATCATTGGATCATTATCTTAGAAATAAAAGGAAATAGATTGTGGAAAAGTGGATCAAAAAAATAATGCAATTTGGAGGTTTATTCCTCTTTATGTCCTGCAATCAGCCCGTCGATGTAGTAACGATCGATTTGTCAAGGGAAGAGGCCGAGATACCTCCCTCCTTGTATGGTATCTTTTTTGAAGAGATTACTCATTCTGGCGATGGCGGTTTATATGCAGAAATGATAAGAAATCGTGGCTTTGAAGATGGTACTTTACCTTCCGGCACGGTGTTGAAAGATGGAAAGGCAGTTGCCAAACCTTTGCATTGCTATTCCAATGATTCCATTAACCATTTTAGTATCGCTTGGAACGATTCGCTTTTTATGGAAAGCTGGGAAGTGAAGTGTGTTTCCGATACGAGGCCTCCTTTTTATGAGATAACCGAGGTTAAGCCACTGAATAACGCTACTCCCCATGCCTTATTTATCGATTTGGGTGCGTCCGCATCCGATGTATGGGTTGTGAATGACGGTTACTGGGGAATAGCCGTTACAGAGGGACAAAGGTATAATTTCCAATTTTATCTGTTTACGGAAGAATTGAAGAATACGGTAGTGACGGCGGCCTTGCTGGATTGCGAAGAACAGATAGTTGTTTCTAAGAATTTCCAGATAGAACGTGATGGTTCGTGGAATCATTATGAGGGAGCTTTTACAGTCGACACGACAGCGAATGATCTTCGTTTTGCTTTGCTGTTACCTCATAAAGGGAAAGTATATATCGATTTTGTATCCATGTTTCCCGAGAACACTTTTTGCGGACATAAAAATGGTTTGAGAGAAGATGTTGCCGGGATGCTTCGAGACTTGCGACCCGATTTTGTTCGTTGGCCGGGCGGATGCATAGTCGAAGGGTTAACTATGGATAACCGTATCAAATGGAAAGAAACGATAGGTGATATTGTGAAACGCCCCGGAGAATATAATTTGTGGGGATATCGTAGTACCTATGGATTCGGTTATCATGAATTCTTACAATTTTGTGAAGATATTGATGCCGATGGTCTGTTCGTTTGTAATGCCGGTATGTCTTGCCTGTTTCGGAATGGTGACTATTGGGAAGAAGAGAATCGGATTGATAATTTGATTCAAGATGCTTTGGATGCTGTCGAGTATGCGTTGGGCGATACGACCACCGTTTACGGAAAGAGAAGAGCGGAGAATGGTCATGCAGCCCCTTTCCCTCTCAAATACGTAGAGGTGGGAAACGAAAATGTAGGGCTTCGTTACGTGAAAAACTATAATCGTTTTTATAAAGCCATCAAAGAAAAATATCCTCAGATAGAGGTCGTATGTGCTCTCATGTTCAGCCCTTATATTCAAGAGGCGGAGAAAATAGATATCTTGGATCCCCATTATTATGAGACGGCTGGTTGGTTCTATAATAATGCAGATGTTTATGATAAGTTGCCCGATGATATTCCGTATAAAATCTATGTGGGGGAATATGCGGCTATCGGCAGACCCTCTCTCTATTCGTCTTTGGCAGAGGCTGCTTATCTGACGGGGGTTGAAAGGAATGCGGATAAAGTTCAAATGGTATCTTATGCTCCGTTGATAGAGAATGCGGCTCACGGAAAAGATCATTTGTTAGTGCTGAAAAATGATTCAGTTTATGGCCGTACGAATTACTATGTGTTAAAAATGTTCTCGGAGAATCGCCCTGATGTGAATTTACACACAGATTTAAAACCTGCTTCTCCTGAGCCGGTATTCCGCACAAATGGATTTATCGGATTGGGTACGAATAATACGGAAGCTCAATTTAAAGATTTGAAAGTCATTGTAAATGGCGAAGAAATATATACTTCGGGGTGGAGTGATTTCGTGGATAAATGGACTATAATTCGCGGCGATTGGAAAATGGAAGGAAATCTTTTGTCTCAGAGCCAGAAAGGAATAGATGCTTTGGCTATCCTTGAAGATAGGGAGTTTGATGATTGTACGATTGAGTTGAAGGCCAAAAAAATTTCTGGAACAGAAGGATTCAGAATTGTGTTTGGCGGCACGGATTCGAATAATTATTTTATGGCGGACATAGGAAGCCACACTAATGAGTCTGTTATTTTTCGAGAGGTGAATAATGAAGGTCCTATTTCGTTATTTGATTATCGAAATACGGCATCTATTAAGACTGATCAATGGTATACGGTGAGAATCGAAATCGAGGGTGCTCATTGGAAATGTTTTCTTAACGATGAGCTACAATATGAATATACTTATGCTCCTAAGAAAAAACATTATGTCGTATCGGGTTATGACAGAGAGCGAAAAGAAGTTATTGTTAAATTGGTAAATGCCGAGGCCGGTAACTGGAAAGTCAGGTTACAATTGGATAAGGCGAAAAATCTGGCATCGAAAGGAACTAAAATTGTATTAGGTGCAGACGACAGATTTGATGAAAATAGTTTCAGCGATCCTTTGAAAATTGTTCCGAACGTCACCGAGTTATCGGGAATTAGCAGTGAATTTACTATTGATTGTCAGGCCAATTCGCTGACTGTATTGAGAATACCGTGTGAAAAATAATAGATAACAAAAATAAAACATAGAAAAATGATAAATAGATATTTAAAAATCGTAGCTGTATTATTGTTGATGATATATACGGCTTTTGCCAATGCGGAAATCGGTATTTATGATCTACGTTATACACTCAATACCGACTTGAATACCAAAGAAGGACTCGATGTAGCTTGGGACGATGTTCATGCGGTCTCTACTTTGCAAGGAGTGGTAAACAGGGATGCTCCCCGGTTGTATGTTTACTTTGTAATGGAGGGTAATCACGATATCGATGGTTATTGGTGGAATAAATATCGTCAGAAAGGTGAATGGTTGTATGGACGTGAGACACGGACATACCAGACAATGGAGGATTTATTCACGGCATATGCTCCTTATATAGAGGGGGTAGTCGTTTATGATGGAAACATCGCCTCTACCAGTAATGTGGCATCCTCGGTAGCAGGAATTGAAAATTTGGTGGCTATTCGTTATGATGAAACTCCGGGAAGTTTGTATGATCGTCTTGTATTGCACGGGCCTAAATTGCCGGTAAAAAGATGGTTGTTGAACCCTGATGGCACTTCTATGTTTACCGGTAAGAAAGGGACAAAGATTCCGGGAACGGAACGCTACTCTACCGGATCCTTGAAGAACGATCCTTATGTTTGGTTTATAGAGAAGTATATGAAAACCGGAAAGTGCAATACGGAGTTTGCCGCTTATTACATTGATCAGTATTGGAAGCAGAAACCTTTTGCCACCGTAAGGAATCACCACACTTTGTGCAACCACGATTTTTTTGTAAGTAAAGGAGCCTTTTTCTTCGATTTATCTCCGTGGGGAGATGAACCGGCCACTGATGATCCTACCCAAGCTGTTGGCACTGATTTGAATACACTGAAAGAAATGTTGCTGTTGGCTTATCGGCAAAATAACAATGAAAAGATGTGCTACATAGGAGGTTTTCCTGCGTGGGCTTATAAATACACAATGCATGCTTCTGGTAGCCACGATGATGTGCCTACGGAATGGGAGTTCAGCCGTATCATCAGTGCATACAATGCTTTTAAGGATGCAGATGCTATTGGCTATGGCGCATTGGCGAATGCCTCTTTTTGGCAACATTTCCCTACCAAAAAGCAATATACTCAAAATTGGATTTCTCATAAAGAATTAAGAGAAAGAGGGTTGTTGACGGCTGACGGTAAAGTAAATGTAGATGGCAGGAATTTTATTATTTTTTATGTCGGCGATTATGATGCTTCCGCATGGATATCACAAAGAACACCTTCTATATGGGACGACCCGAACCGTGGAAAATTGCCTCTGATGTGGTGTATCAGTCCCGTATTGGCTGAGCGCGTGCCCCATATTATGCATAACTTCCGCACAACGGCCACTGAAAATGATTATTTCGCTGCGGCCGATAATGGAGCGGGATATATCATGCCTGGTATGTTGCAAGAACCGCGAGAGTCTGGGCTTCCGTCCGGTTTGGAAACATGGGGTAAGCACTGTAAAAAGTATTATAAGAAATGGGGATTGTCGATTACCGGTTTTGTTATTGACGGACATGCCCCGGGATTGAATAAAGAGGGTTTGGACTGTTATGCTTCTTTTAGCCCGAATGGTATTGTGCCTCAGAAGATTGCAACCGCCCTGTTACATGGCAATATGCCTGTAATACGAGCCGATTTGGACATCAATGACGGTGACCCGAAAGTTGCCGCCAAAAGAATCGTGGAACGTGTAAAAGAGCGTTCTGCATTACCGTTCCATTGGTTTCGTAATATTCTGAAACAACCTACTTGGTATTGTGAGGTGATGAATGAGGTGAAAGCGCAAGATGATAGTATTGTATTGTTAGATGCACCTGCATTTTTCGAATTGTTGCGTATCTATTTGAAAGAACATGGTTCGGTGATAGAATAAGAGCTGTTTGAATTTGTCTTAGAGTAATATAGAAAGATTGTATATGTGAGAGATTTTCGTGGCTTCTGCTGTGCCGGACAGATATAGAAAGTGAGATAAAAAGCTATGGGTAAGCAAAAAGCGAGGGCACTTTTCAACCCGTCAATTCTCTGTTTTTTCGACAGAGAGGAAGAATGTCGCCCGACAAAACCTTATACCATTGACTTGTACTTCCCTACTTTATTATATTTGAATCGGTCTATATCTCAAAATATTTCGTATTTTTGTATCCGTGGGATGCAAAAACAGGGGTGTTTGGACATCAAGATGCCGACTTTGTGTTTTTATTCCCTATTATAGTTTAATTGAACTGTAAAATTTATGAGCATATTAAAAGAGGGAAAGCCGGTGGGATTAGCATGCGATCATGCTGGTTATGAGATGAAACAGATTGTTATGCGGGAACTTGATGTTCGAGGTATCGCATATAAGGATTTCGGGACATATTCGACAGATAGTTGCGACTATCCCGATTTCGCACATCCTTTGGCTTTGGCTGTGGAAGCGGGTGAATGTTATCCGGGTATCGCTATTTGCGGTAGTGGGAATGGTATAAATATGACCCTGAACAAACATCAGGGAATCCGTGCGGCATTGTGCTGGACGACTGAGATTGCAGCATTGGCTCGTCAACATAATGATGCTAACGTGTTAGTTATGCCCGGCCGATTTATTTCGGGAGAACTTTGCCGAGAGATAGTCGACGTATTTTTGAATACCGGTTTCGAGGGCGGCCGCCATCAAAGGAGAATCGACAAAATACCCGCTGGCCGTTAGTTTGGGAAGAAGGTCTACCATTCGACAATGACCGACACATCGCGAATGTCGCCGGGGATTGGAGGCTTTTCTTTGGTAACGATTAATCGACCTCCTGTTATTTGTGGATAATGAGAACGAAGCGAGTTGGTGATTCGTCCTGCAACGTGTTCAAGTAAGCGAGAGGGTATAGCCATTTCGTCAGAAATGATTTTACAGACTTCTGCGTAGTTGAGTGTATCGGTCAGTTCGTCCGTAACGAGAGCTCGGGAGAAGTCCGTATAAAGAGTAGTTTCTACTTTGAAATAGTTCCCTACTTTTTGTTCTTGGGGCAGTACTCCGTGATGGGCGTAGAAGTGCAGGGCCCCGATGTGAATGGAGGTTCTCATACAGATTGTTTTATGGAGCAAATATAGGGAAAAAACAGGTTTCTTATAATATCTTTTTATGATTATGAGATTAGAATAGAATGATTTCAATAGATTTTTTTCTTTTTGTATGAGATGTGGAGATGGACTGCATCTCGTAAAATCCGGTAAACTTGTTTTTACCTTTGGTTTATGTTATCTTTGGAGTCAATAAATAAGATTATATTATGGCAAAGGATAATACTTTTTCGGGTATGGCGCATAATGCTCTGACAGCGGAGACTACGATTGTCGGGAAGATAGTTTCGCAAAAAGATAGCTGAATTCAACTTGCAAATGCAACAGAATTCTGATTAATAATTTGTTTAAATT
>ENA-OROX01002267-OROX01002267.1-human-gut-metagenome-genome-assembly--contig:-NODE-2267-length-13587-cov-4.216745_pt1 | contig 13587 bp, 8 predicted proteins | sample MGYA00242133_ERZ509058 | MGnify/ENA primary metagenome ERZ509058 (study PRJEB26280, sample SAMEA2338751) | human gut metagenome | biome: human gut; feature: human-associated habitat; material: faeces...
TTTTTCTGATGCAGGTAGGAGAGAGTATCACTGTCCATAACCCGCAGGGGCATGGCATAATCTACATATTTCATCAGTTCAATTGCTTCACTCTTGCCGATATGCTCGTACAGCGTTCCGCCAAAATCATTGGTGATATTATATTTTCCATCAGAAAATGCGCCTGCGCCGCCAAATCCGCACATAATCGAGCATCTCTTACAATTGATACAGTTTTTTATCTTTTTGCCGTCAATCGGACATTTTCTTTTCTCAAGGGAATATCCCTCTTCGAAGACTGCCACTTTACAGTCCGGCATTTCTTTCATTAATTCATATGCTGCAAAAATCCCTCCAGGGCCGGCACCAATAATGATCACATCATAGTTCATGCTTTTTCCTCCTTATAAGTATAGCATAATTTCCCTCTTTGTATCCCTCATCCATCTGCACCGGAATCATTCCCTGTGCATAAAAAAAGCTGTCGCAGAATTTCTCGTGACAGATTCTGTCACTTCCATTCATTACGGCAGTTGGAAAAATGTTCAACCTATTTAGCGTTAAGCATATTCCTTTCCAATATTACGAGATTTTCACAATATTGTCAAGTATCAGTTTCAAAAAATTCAGGGCACCGCCCACCAGACAATGCCCCGCTCAACAATATCAGTTCAACAAAAAGATAAAGAAATTCAAATATCCTGCAAAAGTCAGCCAGACAAGATATGGAATCATCAGATAACCAGCTGTTCTCGAAATTTCAGAAAATGCTTTTGTACATAAATATACCAGATACCACAAAAACAACAGCCAGGCAAACGCAAACAGATACCATCCTGCGTTAAAGAAAAATACCGGCCACAGAAAATTTACAGCGAGCTGAATCCCGTATAAAGTCAGTGCCTTCTTTCTCTCTTCAGTTTTTGGTGTGATTGCAACCAGATAAGAAGCCGTTCCCATCATGGCAAACAGTCCGGTCCATACAACTGGAAACACCCATCCGGGAGGTGTAAGGGGCGGCTGTTTCAGTTTTTCAAATGTATTCATACTTCCCTGTGTAAGAAAACCTGAAACCGCTCCGACTCCCAGAGGTACAGCCAGGCAGGTAAGCAATGTCTTTGTTTTTTTCTTCAAAAAAATTCCTCCTGTTCTCATATTCACAGTCTAGTGTATGAAAAACAGGAGGATTTATTCATTTTTTAAAATCTACGTTTATCAGAGCTTATGTTTTTCTGCTTTAAAGAAATCTTTTGCTTCTTTTGCAACAACTCCGCTCAGAGCAAACAGCGCAATCATATTCGGAATTGCCATCAGACCATTAAAGATATCTGCGATAGTCCATACTGCACTTACTGTCATGTATGGTCCAATAAATACTGCAATGATGTATAACCAGCGGTATACGATGATTTTTTTCTTATGTCCGTTTGTCAGGTATTCGAGACAACGTTCACTGTAGTAATCCCATCCAAGAATCGTTGTGAATGCAAAGAATACAAGACAGAGCATCAATACAAATGCTGTAAACTTAGCCGGGAACGGAAGTCCATGCTGAAACGCATAAGTAGTAACCTGTACACCTTCAATTCCCTCTACCTGCCATGCACCTGTCAGGACAATGGAAAGACCTGTCATTGTACAGATAATGATCGTATCAATAAAAGTACCTGTCATACTTACCAGCCCCTGGCGTACCGGCTCTTTTGTCTGAGCTGCTGCTGCTGCGATCGGTGCACTACCAAGACCGGCCTCATTTGAGAAGATACCACGTGCAACACCTTTCTGCATTGCAACGATTATAGTTCCTACCACACCGCCTGTTACAGCAGATGGATTAAACGCTCCTTTGACAACTGTTACAATTGCCGCAGGGATTTCTGTAATATTTAAAAGGACCAGCGCCACACTGAAAATCAGATAAATAACTGCCATAAATGGTACAATAATCTGGCTGACTGTTGCGATTCGTTTCAGACCTCCGATCAGGATTGCTGCAACACATGCTGCAAGAATCAGAGAGGAAATTACAACTGCCCAGGAATATTCTCCAAGAAATGGGATATTCACACAATTTGATTTATTTGGATCAAAGAAGTTCTGAACTGCACTGGAAATACCATTTACCTGGCTAAAAGTACCGATTCCGAAAAGACCTACGCAGACACCAAAAAAAGCAAAAATCTTTGCAAGCCATTTCCACTTTGATCCCATACCTTTCTCGATATAATAAAAAGGACCGCCGAGACTGTGACCATCTTCTGCTACCACACGGTATTTAACAGCAAGAAGACCTTCAGAAAATTTTGTTGCCATTCCAAAGAATGCAGCAACGATCATCCAGAATAAAGCACCAGGACCACCGGCACAGACAGCAGTTGCAACACCGACAATATTACCGGTACCGATAGTAGCACTCAAAGCTGTGCACAAAGCTGCAAAACTGGAAATCTCACCGTCGCCCTCTTCTTCGTTCTTAAACATCCATTTCAGTGCGAGGGGTAATCTTCTCAGCTGAAGAAATCCAAGTCTGACACTTAACAGGATACCACCTGCTATGATCAGGACCATAAGGGGCACGCCCCAGACCAGATCGTCTACAGTAGATAAAAATGAATTGATCGCTTCCCACATAATAATAAATCTCCTTTTTCTTTTAAAAAGTGTAATATATTGTACAGCTGGGAAACAAAGTAATAACAGACCGTTTCAGAAATTAGAAAGTTCAGAAAATACTGTTCATATATTTCATATGAATCAGCAGGGATGATAAAGCATCCTCTGTCCTTTTGCCTGAGAGATTCAAGACACGAATCACATAACCATTTGTGGGCAGTTATTGATAATCCGTGTTATTTGCACCTTCGGCCCCCGATCTAACGGGTGTCTCCAGAGAAACGATCCATTTGCAGTTCTTCCCTGCATCCAGGGAACCTGAGAGTTTTACTCCTTCGGCGGGTATAGCCTTTTGTGTGGCTTCCTCTTTCCTGCAAACTTCACCTCGTTAATTTGCTGTTACTGTGGTATACTATAGCTCTTAAATTTGAACTCGTCAATAGAAAATTAAACTTTTATAAAAAAAGTATAAAAATTCCAGAGATTTCCACCTTGTAAAATCCCTGGATATTTAAATAATTTTTATACATCAGCCATATCAGCCGCAAACAGTGCTGCGCCAAGTGCACCGCAAAGCTGAGCCTTGTCACTGATCACCAGCTTTGTTCCAAGCTTCTCTTCCAGCGTCTTTACCAGGCCCTTATTCTTAGAAACACCACCGGTCATCATATATTTCTCCTCACCGCCCACACGTCTGGTAAGGGCGGCAGTCTTTACGGCAACCGCCTTATTCAGGCCATGGACAATATCATCTGTTGCCTTATTCTGGGCGATCAGGGATACAACTTCTGATTCTGCAAATACTGTACACATACTGGAAATTGTAATATCTTCTTTGAATTCCAGCCCACATTCGCTCATCTGATCCAGATTCATTTCCATGGTACGTGCCATCATTTCCAGAAATCGTCCGGTTCCTGCCGCACATTTGTCATTCATAACAAAGTTTGCAACTGCACCGTTCTCATCCAGTCGAATCACCTTGCTGTCCTGTCCGCCAATATCAATAACAGTACGGACTTCCGGATTCAGGAAATGCGCACCTCTTGCATGACAGGTAATCTCTGTGATACTCTTATCACCATTTTTAATAGCTGTACGTCCGTATCCGGTAGTAACCAGCGCATCAATATCTTCTCTCTGCAATCCGGCCTCCTTCAATGCCTCTGCAAGGGCACGGTCTGCTCCGATAGCAGCTCCTGCTCCTGTAGGCAGGATAATGCTGGTCACAATCTCATGATCTTTATTTAAAATCACCACATCTGTACTGGTAGAACCACTGTCAATCCCTGCGAAATAACCTTTTCCCATTTTTCTCTCTCCTTTTGTGTCTCCATCTATGGTCTGCTCCAGTGTTTCAGGCTGAATGCTCTCTGCAAAAGCTTCCAGTCTGGTAAGAAGCTGACCGCTGCTCTGAATAGTATAATCTGATTCGATTTTTAAAAGAGGTACATCTGTATGATTCTTGATCTCAGCATATTCGAAGCTGTAAAAATCACAAAACTTCACTGTATGATAAATAATCCCCGCAACAGACGGATCATTATAAAGCTTCTTACGACCTGTCGGGTCCATCATACGCATACATGGAATCTGCCCCAGAATCTCACCTGCATACCAGTCCATCAGCTCATCAAAAGAAGCACCCTCCGGTGGAAGTAGATTTCCCACAGAACGGTTATGCACGCAGGTATCATTCTCTACAGGAAGGGGCATAGCTTTACTGGTCATTTCAAATAATTCCTGCCCCATTCTGGCACCAAGTACTGCAATATGAGGCTTTGTGATTTTTTCCTGTGCATGGAAAGCAGCCCGGAATTTTCCGGCATCAAACTCTGTGCCTTTGTACTGTGCATAAGCCTTGGTCAGGCCTTTTAACTGTGCGGCCATACGCTCTCTGCTGCAGGCACTGTCACAGTGAAGCACATCCAAAATATAGAGAAAATCCAGCTTGCCGCTTTCCAGCAGAATGTCATAGACACTTCGGATGGTATCACAGCAGCTCACCAGAACAAGTTCCTTGATTTTTCCTTCCATAACTCCTTCCAGAAGTGTTTTTCCAAAACCGCAGATATTGGGATGTGAAACCTGATCAGCCAGGTCAAAACCATCCGGCATATGGTTAAAGTTCTCACATTCCCCGCCGAGAGATTCCAGAAGCTCAATGGGGGTATATTTACAGACATAATAAGTTTTATTCATTTTCAGCACCTCCCAGCATTTCCAGAAAGGCTCCCAGTCTGGTGGAAGTCTGTCCTTCTCCTCCATGACTTCGATCACACCCATCTCCGTCCAGGATCAAAAGGGGCAGACCGGCTTCCTCGAACTTCTTCTTTGCAAGCTGTGCCGCACCAAGGGTATGTTTGCAGCCCCAATGTCCAAACCACACAGCACCGTCTGCTCCTGCCTGTTTCGCATGGCGGATACCGGCTTCAATCCTTCTCAGAGCACTTCCGTTCAGTGAATGATATACCATTCTTTCTGCCATTGCTTCAAAGGGGTTCTCAGGATCAAAGTCAGGCTCACAGGTTTCTGCAAGTTCACATCCTACGATCTGGGCTTTTTCACTGAAACAAAGCTCCTGGCGCACTGCATCCGACCAGAACGGAATGGTATGCATCCAGTAAATATGTTTCCCTTTCGCTGCAGGTGCTCTCTTAATATCCTCAAGAAGTATCTGTGTATACTTCTCTTCTTCTGCTGTTCCCAGAAGAATATTGTTGGTCATTCCTGCATACAGCGGTGTGACCAGATCAGAGGGCACATATCTGTCTGCACGCATCTGCTGATATTTTTTGTAATTCTCCAGAGTCCGCTTACTGCAGGCAAGACGTTCCTTTAATCTGTCCTCAGAGATTGTTTTTCCTGTATTTTTTTCCAGAAATATTTTTAAATCCTTTAACTGATCTGCCACATACTGTACATTCTCTGTGGTCTGATTCCATGGTACATCAATGGCAAATACCGGTACCTGGTAGAAATCTGCCAGGGTACGGAAGGTGAGCAGGTTAGCATCGCAGGTCAGGTTGGTATAAACAATACATTTGGGCTTTGGCAGAAGTCCTTTCTGCGCTGCACCAAGAAATGTCTTGTGATAACTGCACAGTGTCTCTGCAATTCCCTGATTCTCTGCCTGCTGCAGAAACGCCCTCTCTGCTTTGCTTGCAGAAAGATAGCAGGAAAATCCTTCTACATTATAGGGATGTAATCCCACCTCCTGCATCATTTCGCAGGGTGTAAAAATACTTACAATAACAGAATCTTCCGGTTTCTGAAGGGGCCGCAGCATGGTATCCATCATCAGGTTTGCAAGATGCCTGTCTGCAGACATCAGTCTCTTGTCCTGCATGTAACGGAACTTCAGATTCTGCGCCTCCCAGCCGGTTTTTAACAGCCAGCGGGCTGACTGAGGCTTTTTATCCGTCAGATTTTCCACATAATGACCAAATGTCTCAATAATCTCCATAGTCTGTCTCTTCCTCATTATGGTAATAATAATTTATCAATTGTCAGTGCACAAATAGTGCCACGGAATATTTTAATAATATCTTTTTTGGAAGTCAAGTTGAATTTTCGTTACTGTTCACACACCACTATTCTGCGAGGTGTTTTGGCATGAATATGCCAAAATCCCGAGACATACAAGCCAAAATTCCATTGCCGCAGGCAATCTGGAATGAATTTTGGCTAAGTTACTGTGAACGGAGTGAACAGTAACGAATTTTCTCCAAAGTTCATCTGTTTTTGCACATTCTTCTTGACAAAAAAGTCTCAAATGATACACTTTTGAATGTATTATTTTTCAAAAAAAGGAAGAAATAATATAGGAAAGATTTTTTACGAAAGGAAGGAATTTTTAAAATGCGTTCATTGACGGTTTATTTAAAAAACTACAAAAAAGAAAGCATCCTTGCGCCATTTTTTAAATTTCTGGAGGTTGTATTTGACCTGATCGTACCTATCGTCATTGCACAGATCATAGATGTAGGTATTGCAAACCACGACAACGGATACATTGTCCAGAGATTTTCTATTCTTATACTAATGGCGGCTCTTGGTCTTGCCAGTACCATCACAGCTCAGTTCTTTGCCGCTAAAGCCAGCGTGGGCTTTGCCACAGAATTAAGACAGGCAGTTTATGACCATGTACAGCATCTGTCCTATACAGAGTTGGATACACTGGGAACAGATACTCTTATCACAAGACTCACCGATGATGTCAATCAGATTCAGAACGGATTAAATATGGGACTTCGTCTTCTTCTTCGAAGTCCGTTTATCGTACTTGGTTCCATGGTCATGGCATTTACCATTGACTTTAAATGTGCCCTGGTTTTTGCTGTTGCGATCCCGTTTCTATTTCTGGTTGTCTTTGTCATTATGTTTCTCAGTATTCCTCTGTTTAAAAAGGTACAGGGAAAACTGGACACAGTAACCGGACTGACCAGAGAAAACCTTACAGGCGTCCGCGTTATCCGTGCATTCTGCCGCGAAAAAGAGGCAGTTGCAGAATTTGATACCCGCAATCAGGAGCTGACAAAGTTAAATCTCTTTGTAGGAAAGCTTTCCGCTTTGTTAAATCCGGTCACTTACGTACTGATCAATATTGCTACTGTTATTCTGATCCAGAAAGCAGGAGTAGAAGTAAATCTTGGCGGTATGCAGCAGGGACAGGTTGTTGCCCTTTATAACTATATGGCTCAGATGATCGTGGAACTGATCAAGCTTGCCTCCCTGATCATCACCCTGAACAAATCTGCAGCCTGCGCAGGACGTGTGGCAGATATCCTGAAAGTAAAATCTACTATGGATTACCCCTCTTCCTCCACATATTCTGCTCAGATATCGAAGGACCTTGCAACAGCAACTGCTGATGTATCACTTTCTGAAAATGCCATCGTATTCAATGACGTAACCTTTGAGTACAGCAAAGCCGGTGCCCCCAGTCTTTCCCATATCAGTTTTTCTGTAAAAAAGGGACAGACCGTAGGTATTATCGGTGGTACAGGAAGCGGAAAAACCACTCTGGTAAATCTGATCTCCAGATTCTATGATGCCAGCAAAGGAACTGTTCTGCTGGATGGTCAGAATATTGAAAATTACACCAGAAGTGATCTCCGCTCCAGAATCGGCGTTGTTCCGCAGAAGGCAGCTCTTTTCAAAGGCTCTATCCGGGACAATCTGAAATGGGGCCGGGAAGATGCCTCTGACGAGGATCTGTGGCAGGCACTTACCACAGCACAGGGAAAAGAGGTAGTAGAGGGTAAACCGGGACAGCTTGATTTTATGCTGGAACAGAACGGTAAAAACCTTTCCGGTGGCCAGAAACAAAGACTTACCATTGCCCGTGCCCTAGTAAAAAAACCTGAAATCCTGATCCTGGATGACAGTGCCAGTGCCCTGGACTTTGCCACTGATGCAGCACTGCGTAAGTCTCTCAACAGACTTGACTGGAAAGTAACTACATTTCTGGTATCCCAGCGTTCCTCCAGCATTCAGCAGGCAGACCTGATCCTTGTCCTTGATAACGGTACTCTGGCAGGTAAGGGTACTCATGCTGAACTGCTGCGTACCTGTGATACTTACCGGGAAATCTACTTCTCTCAGTTTCCGGAAGAAAGAGCCAGATACTCCTCTGTATCTGCAGGTAATATAATGAAGGAGGTGACTGTATGAGCAGATCAACAATAAAAGATCCTGCTAAAAACAAAAGCAGCGAAACTTTTTTTAAAGTACTGCGTTTCATCGGAAGATACCGTTTTCTGCTGATCCTCAGTATCATACTGGCAGCAGTTTCCGTTATCCTTCAGCTGTATGTCCCAATCCTATTCGGAAATGCCATTGATCAGGTCATTGCCCAACATCAGGTAAACTTCGAAATGATGTGGTATTACCTGTCACGTATCCTTGTAATGGTCATCCTCTCTTCTGCTGCCCCGTGGCTTATGAATGTGATCAATAACCGCATGACCTACCAGACAGTAAAGGATATCCGTGCCAAAGCCATCCGACACATTCAGGTACTTCCCCTCTCTTACCTTGACGGACACAGTACCGGAGATATCATCAGCCGTATTATCGCAGATACAGATATTCTATCCGATGGTATGCTGCTTGGATTTACCCAGCTTTTTTCCGGAATCGTAACGATCATCGGAACACTGATCTTCATGTTCTCCAAAAACTTCTGGATTACATTGATGGTCATTGTCCTGACCCCCGTAAGCTTTTTGGTGGCCAAATTTATTTCTTCCCATACCTTCCAGATGTTCCGGAAGCAAAGCGATGCCAGAGGACGTCAGACTGCTCTCATCGAAGAGATGATTGGAAACCAGAAGGTTGTTCAGGCTTTTGGATATGAGGAAAAATCTTCTGAACGCTTTGCAAAGGTTAACGAAGAATTACAGGAATGCAGTCTGAAGGCTGTTTTTTACAGCAGCCTGACAAACCCTTCCACCCGTTTTGTCAATAATATTATTTATGCCTGTGTTGCACTGGTGGGTGCATTCATTATCCCTGGAGGCAGACTGACAGTCGGAGGACTTTCCGTACTTCTCTCCTATGCCAACCAGTATATGAAACCATTCAATGATATCAGTTCCGTTGTTACAGAACTTCAGAATGCTCTTGCCTGTGCAGGCAGAATCTTCGATCTGCTGGAGGAGGAACCGGAAGTTGCAGAGGCTTCTGAGACACTGAAAGATGTAAAGGGTGAAGTAGATATTAAGAATGTGTGCTTCCATTATGATGAATCAAAGAAACTGATTGAGGACTTTAATCTCCATGTAAAACCAGGTATGCGCGTTGCCATTGTAGGACCTACCGGATGCGGTAAGTCAACCTTTATCAACCTTCTGATGAGATTCTATGATGTAAATTCCGGATCTATTTCCGTTGACGGCAAACCGATCAGAGACATTACCCGCCATTCTCTCAGAAGCAGCTATGGTATGGTGCTTCAGGAAACATGGATCAAAAACGGAACTGTCCGCGACAATATCTCGATTGGAAAACCGGAAGCTACAGATACTGAAATCATCGAAGCAGCCAAGCTTACCCACAGCTGGGAATTTATCCGGAGGCTTACTAAAGGACTGGACACCATGCTCAACGAGGACAGCTTAAGCCAGGGACAGAAACAGCTGCTGTGTATCACACGAGTTATGCTCTGTCTGCCTCCGATGCTGATCCTGGATGAAGCTACTTCCAGTATTGATACACGAACAGAATTACAAATTCAGGAAGCGTTTGAACGAATGATGGAGGGAAGAACAAGCTTTATCGTAGCTCACAGGCTTTCAACCATCCGAAATGCAGATCTGATCCTTGTTATGAAAGACGGAAGTATCATTGAGCAGGGTACTCATGATGAGCTGATTGCAAAAGGTGGATTTTACCATACTTTATATAACAGCCAGTTTGCAAAAGTTTCTGAATAAAACAAACCAGATAATAAATCAAAAAGGAACAGCTGTCCATCACGGCTGTTCCTCTTTTGATTTTGTAAAATGTTTTTTTATTTTTATCAGATTGCCCGGGTAGCATCTTTCAGCCATTCTTTTTCTTCTTCGTTCAAATACGGAGAAATCTTCTCATATACCTGTGCATGGTAATCATTGAGAAGGTTACGTTCCCGGACACTCATCAGTTCCGGCACCACTCCATCCAGATCAAAAGGTACCATAGTCAGAAATTCAAAGCACATAAACTGACCATACTCTGTTTTTTCAGCTTTTTTGCAGACCATCAGATTTTCATGACGGATTCCAAATCCATCCTCTCTGTAATATCCCGGCTCATCAGAGGTGATCATTCCCTCCTCCAGCACTGCATTTCCACCCGGAACAATTTTCCATCGGAAGCTATTGGGTCCTTCATGGACATTCAGAAGATATCCTACTCCATGACCGGTTCCATGTTTAAAATCCTCTCCCATTTCCCACAGCGGCTGTCTCGCCAGAATATCCAGATTTACACCGGTACAGCCATGAAGAAATCTGGCAGCTCCCAGATTCAGAGTTCCCCGCAAAACTGCTGTGAAGTACTTTTTCTCTTCCTCAGTAGTCGGTCCCATGACAACAGTACGGGTAATATCAGTGGTTCCCTCTTTATAATGTCCTCCTGTATCTGCCAGAAGAAAGCCGGATGGTTCCAGAGGAATATTCGTTTCGGATGTTGCAAAATAATGTACAATAGCAGCATGCTTTCCATAGGCAATAATCGGATCAAAACTGTTATCTATGAAATCCTCCTGTTCCGAACGGAATTCATACAGCTTTTCTGCTGCACTTAATTCTGTGATCGGAATCCTTCCAACATTCTTCTTTAACCAGTATATGAACTTTGTAACTGCAACTCCGTCTCTGATATGCGCAATGCGTTCATTTTCCACCTCAACAGGATTCTTCGTTGCCTTGGGAAGAAGTGTAAGATTTTCTTCATCCAGAATCCGGGTGTCTGCCGGAATATTGCTAACCAGACGACTGTTGACTTTCTTTTTGCAGAGAAGAACTTTTTTGTCCTTTTTAAATGTTTTCACATACTCATAGATACTGTCATAGGGAAAAAGGATCACACCATCTTTTTCCAGCGCTTCCAGTACGTCTGTCTGAAAGGCTTTCTCATTTGCAAAAAGTCTGATCTCTGTTTTTGTCATTACAAGATAAGAAAGAACCACCGGACAACAGTGGATATCTCCCCCACGTATATTTAACAGCCAGGCAATATCATCCAGAGAAGTCAGTACAAATAAATCTGCACCCTTCTTCTCCATTGCTTTGCGGATTTTTGCGCATTTATCAGCTCTGGATTCTCCTGCCCATTTTATATCCAGCTCTGTAACCGGTTCACAGGAAAGTGCTGGGCGGTTTTCCCATATATCCCCTGCCAGATCGTGATCAACGCTGAGAGACACACCGTTTTCATCCAGCATTTTCTCCAATTCTGATGCCTCTTTTGCACTGACAGTACGTCCATCAAATCCCAGACACATTCCCTGTGTCAGATTTTTTTTCAGAAATTCATGAACTGTGGGAACTTCCGGCTCACCCATTTTAAATAAAGTAATTCCTGTTCCCTCCAGCTGATCTGCAGCCTGGATAAAATAACGTCCATCCGTCCATAATCCTGCCATATCCTGCATGATCACCGCAGTGCCTGCAGAACCGGTAAATCCTGTGATATATTTTCTGCATTTGAAATATTCACCTACATATTCTGAACCATGAAAATCATCTGTAGGGATCAGATATGCATCAATTCCTGTCTCTTTCATGCGTGCACGAAGTGCTGTTATTCTCTCTTTTACTGTCATTCGTTTTTACCCCTAAGGCTGCTATCTGCAGTCGTTTTGTCATTTTCGCCAAGTGTTTCGTTCATACTTCCCATACGATATCCCAGAATATCCATGGTCACATAAGTGAATCCATACTCCTTAAATTTCTTTGCAATATCCTCTCGGACATTTTTTTCCAGAAGTTTCGGAAATTCCTCCGGCATGATCTCAATTCTTGCAAGTGAACCGTGAATACGGACACGTACCTGATGGAATCCATAGTCAAGTAAAAGCTGCTCTGCTTTCTCAACCATTCCAAGCTTTTCCTCACTGATGGTCTCTCCATAGACAAACCTGGAGGACAGACAGGCAAATGACTGTTTGTCCCAAGTCGGAAGCCCCAGTTCCTTTGAGTATTCTCTGATCTCCGCTTTCGTCAGCTTCGCCTCACGTAGCGGGCTTTTAACTCCAAGTTCTTTTACGGCGATCAGACCTGGTCTGTAATCGCCGTTATCATCCATATTTGATCCCTCTGCAATATATTCAATCCCATTCTTTTTTGCAATATCGCCAATCTTCTCAAACAGTTCTTTTTTACATAAATAACATCTGTTCGGAGGATTCTTTGAAAATCCTTCAATCTCCAATTCCTCAGACAGGCAGATCACATGCTGAATCCCCTCTTTCTCGCAGAATGCCTTCGCTTCATTCAGCTCTCTTTTCGGGAAAGAACAGGATTGAGCCGTAATCGCAATCGCCTTATCACCCAGCACATCATGAGCTACTTTTAATAAGAATGTAGAATCCACTCCACTTGAGAAAGCAACTGCTACACTGCCAAGTCCCTTCAGATATTCTTTTAAATGTTCCAGTTTATTTTCCATATCAGTCTGCCTCTTGTCCGTTTTTTATTGTACCTGTAGCACTCCTCGTAAATAATGTATATTGATCCGGCTTAACAGAGCGTGAAAGTTGAACTTTCTCAAATGTATTATTTAACAGGGTGCTATAGCTTCATTATAATATAGGCAATGACTGTTCAGCAACCTATTTTTCGCATTGCGAAATGTGTTACTGAAAATAGAACGAACAATATTGATTTATGTTTCTTGTATCTTTTCTAACGCTTCCCCGACTTCTGTTACTTCTTTAAATAGTTTCTAAAGTAACAGCCTCTCTTAACTTCTTTATTTACAGTTTGTCTACTTCTTTTTCTGAAGCAGTTCTCCGTTTGTTTCTTCCCCATTCATACATGACATAATAATTAACCACTACCCCATATTATAAATACCACCCAGAGATACTTATTTCAGACTGATAATCAGATTTTTATTGAATTTATTAATCTATATGTTATGACAACATATCTTTCAGACATGTACTCCGGTAGTCACTCGGTGATATTTTATATCTTTCTTTAAATACTCGGTTAAATGTTCTCTGACTTTCAAATCCACTATCCAGACAAATGTTTGTAATAGAATCACTCGTATTTTCCAAACGATGGCATGCATAGTTCAGCCTTGCATCGTTAAGATATTGATTAAAGTTTCTATGGAATGTTTTGGAAAAGAGTCTGGATAAAACATATTTGCTCACCCCCAGATCTTTTGCCATCTCTTCCAGCGAAAATTTCTTCTTAAAATTTGCTGATATATAGGAAACTGTCTGGTAAATAAGATCGTTGCTCCCCACATTACTCTTTTCTACCAAATTTAATT
>ENA-OROX01002292-OROX01002292.1-human-gut-metagenome-genome-assembly--contig:-NODE-2292-length-13424-cov-3.999476_pt1 | contig 13424 bp, 8 predicted proteins | sample MGYA00242133_ERZ509058 | MGnify/ENA primary metagenome ERZ509058 (study PRJEB26280, sample SAMEA2338751) | human gut metagenome | biome: human gut; feature: human-associated habitat; material: faeces...
GGTTATTTCTGTGATAGGTCGTAATGACCAGCTGTGGTTTCTGAATATCTTCTACCGACAATATTTGATTGTCTGCAGGGTCAATCACTGCAGTCGAAAATACTTTATTCTCGTGCCTGCTGTCGATTTTGACAATGTCGCTATCAGCAATTCGCAGCACATTAAGGAACTGTTCTTTGTTCTCATTCAACAAGCGCTCGACAGAGAACGAATTATATCCGAAATAATTCAAAATAAAACGCTCATTGAAATATCGAAAAACATCTTTTGCTGTATCTCGATCCATCTGACTGGCGCGTGACACGAAAAGCGTTTTTTTGGATGTATTGGCAGCAACATCCATAGGGCGGCGAATCACCGAGCGGAATTCATAGATATTCTTTTTGTCGGGTCCCTTTGTTTCATCACGGGAAAATACCAGTGAACGACGGCCATTCGGATAATAGTAAAGTGCCTCTTTCAGTATCTCAACTTTATTGAGTTCAAAAGAATATTCATATTCGACACCCTCAAGAAGGAAGCGAATGAAGAATGTACTTGGCTTGCCAATGCCCCCGAATTTGAACGGAGTAAAGGTAAATATCGTATTCTCGTTGTAATTGTGAGATGAGAATATCATTCCCACACAAGCGCGAATAGCCTTGATAATACTGCTCTTTCCAGAGGCATTTGCACCATAAATGGCAACAGTTTTAAGCAACCGCTCATCACCGCATACAAATGTATTTTCTTCAAGCTCCTTTGCCTTTTTTGTCTGTATGCTTGCTGCCTGCATATCCAGTACCACCTCATCTTTAATTGAGAAGAAGTTGCTCAAACGAATTTCAAGTACCATTTTATTCTCCAAATTTGTAATTCTTTTGCAAATATAACAAATTAAATAACAAAATCATAATTCGGACAACTTTTTATAAATTAGAAGCAGCCTGGCTTTCAATCCAGTTTTTGGATTTTCTACTCACCCGTTTTTTAAATTGGATCGTTATATATAAAAAATGAGAAAAAAAATTGAATATTGGATAATTGATTGAAGCAATGCAAGAATTAGAAAAACGATATGAAATTGCCCGGTTGATTGCATGCGAATTGATCGGAGTACTTTCTGGACGTGAGGCGGAGGATTTGGAGGTGTGGAAAAACTCTTCTGAAAAGCATGCAAGGGAGTATATGGAAATCCGGGAAAGATTGCTTCGGGATATTGATTATCCGGATTATTTGGAGCTAAAGCAAGAATGGGAAGGATTTGAACAAAAACTGTTCCGGAAAAAGCGGGTATTCAATTGGTGGGTAACAGTAGCAGCTGCTTGTGTGGTTATTTGTTTGGGTATAACATTTTTATGGATGAGAGAGCCTGTTGCCGAACCGGTGGTTGCCGGAACATCAGGGGGGACGAAAGGTTTTAGGGCGACACTGATTTTAGGAAACGGAGAACAGGTGAGTATAGGCGACTCTTCGAGCCAAACGATTGCTGTTGCGGGAGGAACTACGATTGTAACGACCGGAAAAATGGTGAAATACGATGCCGGGAAGGAGGATCGGGAAGAAAAAGCGGAATGGAATACGATCGTTGTACCGCGTGGAGGAGAATACGAATTAGTTTTGGCCGACGGAACGCGGGTGTGGTTGAATTCGGAGTCTCGCCTGACTTATCCCGTCCGTTTTACGGGGGAGCTGCGGGAGGTGAAAATGGAGGGAGAAATTTGTTTCGATGTAGCCCGGAAGGAGGAACAGCCTTTTGTCGTGAGAACGGCTGATTTGGCGGTAAAAGTATTAGGAACCCTTTTCAATATGGAAGCTTATCCGGAGGATTCCCGGGTAACGACTACGCTGGTCAGGGGTAAAGTAGAAGTAGCTGTCGGGGATAAAACTCAGGTATTACAGCCGGATCAGCAATTGGCGGTGGAAGCAGGCCGGTTTACTCTGAAACAGGTGGTGGCGGAAGATTATATCGGCTGGACTAACGGACTATTCCATTTTACCGAGGCATCGCTCGAGGAAATTATGACCAAACTGGCCCGGTGGTATGATGTGGAATTCTTTTTCGCCAAACCGGATTTGAAGGAAGCCCATTTTTCTTTGGATATTCAGCGGTATGAAAATATCGCAACCATTTTATCGAAGCTTGAAAAGACCGGGCGGGCACGGTTTCGGGTAAGCGGAAAAACGGTGGTTATCGAACAGTAGGATATATTAAAAAAGCAATACATGCGGGCACATGTACTGCTTTACATTAACATATCGATACTCCTTCGTGGGGAGTAGAGCGTATTATTAACTTTATTTACAAATGTATGAAAAAAAATTTAAGGAACGGTAGTTTCGTACTCACGAAATTACCCCGTATGTTGATTATGATGAAGACGGTGTTGATTCTACTCGTGTGTTCGCTGAATTTACAGGCTGCAGTCTATTCACAACAAAAAAAATTCGACATTTCGATGAAAAAAGCCTCTTTGGCGGATGTGTTTCAATATTTGAGGCAAGTGAGCGAATATAAGTTTGTATATGACAGTGATGCAGTGAAACAATTCCAACCGGTTTCGGTGGATTTGAAAGGGGTGGGCCTCGAAGAAGTTTTGGAAGATTGTTTGAAAGGAAGTCCCTTTGTTTTCCTGATCGAAGATGATCTGGTGATTATCCGGGAACAGAAAAGTGTACCGCAGAAACAAACTCAGGAAGTGAAAATTGTCGGTAAGGTGACGGATGAAAAAGGCAGTTTGCTACCGGGAGTAACGGTACAGATTCAGGGTACTTCGCTGGGTACGGTGACCGATACTGACGGGAAATATGTCTTATCTGTGCCTGAGATGAAGGAATTGACATTGGTATATTCGTTTATCGGTATGGAAAAGAAAGCGGTGAGATGGAAAGGAGAAAAAGAATTGAATATCACCTTGGTTACAGAAGTGGCCGAGATGGACGAAGTCGTGGTGACCGGTATTTTTACCCGAAAGAAAGAAAGCTTTACCGGTTCGTCGGCTACATTTACCAATAAAGAGCTGAAGATGATCGGTAACTCGAATGTACTCGAAAGTCTGAAGACACTCGATCCTTCGTTTGCCATTATCGAAAACAATGACTTCGGTTCGGACCCCAACCATTTGCCCAATATCGAAATCCGGGGGAAAACCAGTGTAATCGGTTTGACCGAAGAATATAATACCGATCCCAACCAACCGTTATTTATCCTCGACGGTTTCGAGTCGACTCTGGCGACGATCAGTGATTTGAGTATGGACCGGGTACAGAGTATTACTGTGCTGAAAGACGCAGCCGCTACCGCTATATATGGATCGAAAGCAGCCAATGGAGTCGTGGTCGTAGAAACGAAAGCTCCCGAAGCCGGGCAGCTGAGATTGAATTATACCGGTAACCTGAATTTTACTTTTGCCGATCTGTCGGATTATAATTTGATGAATGCCGAGGAAAAATTGCAGTTCGAATTGCTTTCCGGACTTTATCAAAGCTGGGGACCGGACGGGTATTTGGGAAGTGTCGAGCAGGAAAGAAAATATAATATGCGTTTGCAGGAAGTGCGGAGAGGGGTGGATACCTACTGGATGAACGAGCCCCTGCGTTTTGCTACGACACACAAACACAATTTGTTTCTGGAAGGTGGCGACGGAGTGATGCGTTATGGTGTCGGGGTGAGTTACGGAAAAACCCAGGGAGTGATGAAGGGATCGGACCGGGATGTATTGAATGGAAATGTCCGGCTCATTTACCGGAAAGGCCGTGTAGCTTTTACCAATTCTTTGAATGTGGATTATACCAGGGCAGAACGGGAGAGCGTTTCTTTTAAAAGATTCGCCCAAACCAATCCGTATTACCGGAAAACGGACGAAAACGGAGAACCTGTAAAAGTGCTGGAGTCTTTTTCTTATCTCGATCAAAATACTTTTAGAACGGTAAACGAAAATGTATACGGACCGTTTTACGATTTGTCTAATACAAATTTCGATCGTACCCATACTTTAGGGATAACCAACAACTTTGAAGCCGATTGGCGGGTAATAGACGAATTGAGGATCCGGGCGAGGATAGGGGTGAATAAATCCAACGAGCAGGCAGAGAAATTTTCTTCGCCTTTCAATTCGGAATTTGTGGGTAAGGAAGATAATGAGAAAGGGGCCTATACGGAATCGGAAAAACACGTTTTCGGTTATGACGGTGATTTGAGTGTTACCTACGGAAAATTACTGGCAGAACGGCATATGGTAAATGCGGTGGCCGGAATGCGTTTTACCCAGTCGACTTCGAATCTGAACGGATATACTATGCGGGGATTTATCGACGATGAATTTTCCAACCCTTCTTTTGCTCAGGAATATAATCCAGATAAAAAAGTATATCAGGATGTTAAGAAAAGGACGGCCAGCTATTATGTGAATCTCGGTTATGCTTATGACAACCGTTATTTGCTGGATGCCAACTGGCGGGCAGACGGGGCTTCCATTTTCGGGGTGAACAAACTTTTTACCAATACCTGGTCGGTGGGACTTGGATGGAATATCCACAACGAACATTTTCTGGAAGGGGCCGGTTGGCTGGATATGCTGAAACTGAGGGCTTCGATCGGAAATCCCGGAAACCAGAACTTCGATGCTTATATTGCGATGAAAATTTATACCTATAATAATCATCACACCAATCCTTGGGGAGTCAGCGCTATCATCAATAATTTCGGAAATCCGGACCTGGAGTGGCAAAAAACGCTGGACCGGAATATCGGTTTGGATTTAGTGGTGTTTAATAACCGTTTGCGGGTGAATTTCGATTATTTTTCAAAGAAAACCGATCCGTTGTTGGTTTATACCGGAGTTCCTTCGTCTACGGGAGGTACCTCCGTTCCGGCTAATGTCGGCGGACAGGTGACGAAAGGATATACGGTTGTGCTGAATTATGCTTTGTTGAAAAAAGAACACTTGCTTTGGCAGGTAAACGCGACCTTGCGGCATCTGACTTCGGAATACCGGAATGTCAGTTCCTGTCTGTCCCGGTTCAATGATGAAAATAAGACCAAGAATATGTTGCGGTATTACGATGGCGGAAGTCCTTCGGATTTATGGGCTGTCCGCTCTGCCGGAATAGATGCGGCTACGGGACGTGAGATCTTTTTGCATAAAGACGGTACCCAGAGTTTTGCTTATAATGTCGAGGATGAGGTGGTCGTAGGAAATAGTGATCCGAAACTGGAAGGGGTTGTCGGCATGTCTTTTTACTATAAAGGTTTTTCGGCTTCTGCCAATTTCCGTTACCGGTTGGGTGGGCAGATCTTTATGGAGACCTTGTACAATAAGGTAGAAAATATTTCGTTCAGTGATGTCCACTATAATCAGGATAAGCGGGCTTTGTACGATCGTTGGAAAGAACCGGGCGATAATGCTAAATTCCGGGCGATTTCAACGACAGCCGATACGCCGATGTCTTCCCGGTTTGTCGCCGACAACAACGTCTTTTCAGGAGAGTCTATATCGGTGGGGTACGAGAGCCAGGGAAAATGGCTGAAATCGGTCGGCGCTTCATCATTGACGGTAAGAGCTTATATGAACGATATTTTCCGGATTTCAACCGTGAAAAATGAACGGGGTATCGATTATCCCTTTGCCCGTTCGGTATCCATGTCTTTGGGATTAAGATTTTAAATTAAAACGAATGAAAATGAAAAAGTTGAATTTCATCATCAAATACGGTCTGGCTTTACTTCTGCTATCCTTCTATTCCTGTGAGTCATGGCTGAATGTGACGCCTTCGGATCGTTTGTCGGAGGAGATGCTTTTCAATGACCGGGAGGGATTTGTGAAGGCATTGAACGGGGTGTATATTGAATTGAATACGAATGAATTGTATGGCCGAAACCTGACTGCCGGTGCTTTGGATGTGATGGGACAGTATTACAGTGTTGCTTCTTCGTCGCATGCTTTCTATAACTATGGAGGTTTGGTTTATACCGGAAACGATGAGAAGGCCCTGTTCGATAACATGTGGCAGAAATGCTATGCGGTGATTGCCTGTTGCAATACGATTATCGAAAAATGTGATGAAAATAAAGCCGGACTTTCGCCTGTCTGGAAGGGGTCGATCAAAGGGGAGGCTTTGGCTTTAAGGGCTATGCTTCATTTTGATATGTTGCGTCTGTTCGGTCCCCTGACCTCCGAATTGGATAAAGAAAGTATTCCTTATCAGACGAATTCGGATCAGACGGTTACTCCTTTACTGTCCGGATCGGAAGTCATCGGATTGATTCTCGACGATCTGAAAAATGCTGTCGGTTTGCTGAAAGATACGGATCCTTATTTTGTGGAAGAGGAATTTTCCGATACAGATTTGAATTACCGGCGTTTCCGGATGAATTATTTTGCAGCAAAGGGCCTGATGGCCCGGGTTCAGCTTTGGGGAGGGGATAAAGAAAAGGCTGCTATTACGGCCAAAGAAGTAATTGCCGAAGGACAGGCTGAAGGGGCGGAATTTTTCCCTTTTGTAACGAATAGTGAAGCTACTTCATCGAATCCCGACCGGGTATTTTATTCCGAAGTATTGTTCGGCACCTATCATTCTTCCCGGGAAAAATTACATGAGGATTTGTTTGCTCCGACACTCGAGTCGACCAGTATTCTCACCTTAGCCGGTACTGCCCGGAGAGATGATTTATACGATAATGAGAATGATTATCGTTATTCGGTTTGGTCTACTTATAATAAAAACGGAACTTCGGTACTCTATCATCGTAAATTCGAAAAGCAGGATAATGTGACGGCCAGCCGGCAATATATGATTCCTCTGATCCGGATGAGCGAAATGTATCTGATTGCGGTTGAATGTTGTAAGCTGGGCGAAGCTTCCGTTTACCTGAACACTTTCCGTAATGCCAGAAACTGTAACAGCCTTGCCCTGACGGAAGACAACCGGATCAATATTCTGGCGAATGAATATAAAAAAGAAATGTTGGGTGAGGGGCAACTGTTCTTTTTCTATAAACGCCAGGAAATGGTAAATATCCCCGATGGAAATCAGGCTACAGGAACGAAGAACGTAGAACTGACCAAGTATGTCGTTCCGCTTCCGGAAAGCGAAACCGATCAACGAATCAGTAGTACAGATATTTCAAATGAATGATTATGAAAAGAATTTTATATTATATATGGATTTTACCTTTGATGTTGTCGGGTTGTGAAAAGGACCTGATGGATTATGAAGGATTGGAAGGAGTTTATTTTGCCGTACAATGGGGAGATTCCTGGGGCAGTGAAAAAACTTGGCCTTACCAACCTTATACGAATGTCAATTTTATCAGTTTGCCGGGAGATACCGCAACGCTGTCGGTGAAGGTGATGGCTACCGGGCCGGTGAAAGCGTATGACCGGATTTTTCTGGTGGAAGTCAATCCCGATAGTACCGATCTGACTGAAAATGTGGGTTATCTGCCCTTGAACCGTGAAGGTGTGATCAAGGCCGGAGAGTCTGCCGCTGAGGTGGAAGTCCGCCTGATACGTACCGATATTTTGCAGGAAAAAGAACAGAGATTGGGCTTGAGATTGGTGGCTAACGAATATTTTTCTCTGGCTTTCCCGGAATGGGATGCCTTGATCGGTTCACACCGGACCGGGCCGGTGTATGAGCATTTCGATGCTTCATTACATACCTTGCGTATTGCTGATTTTATGGTAGAGCCTAAAGTTTGGGTCGGTACTGCCGTTTCTCCCTATAATGGAGGGTATGAATCCGGAAATTGGGGCGCTTTCAGCCGGAAAAAACTGGAATTGATTTGTGAGCGTTTTAATTTGACGTATAATGATTTTATGAGTACTGAAACGATGCCGAGTGCATTGCAAATGCTGATATATAAATCTATGTCCACCTATCTGATCCAATGCTACAATGACAAAAAACCGGTTTTGGAAGAGGATGGGCGTTTGATGTGGTTCAGCGGTTGTCCCTGGTTATCGAAAGTAGGTGTACCCTGGGTACCGGAAGAAGGTTATTACGATTAAACAGAAATAATTATGAAAAGATTAGTATATATTATTGTATTCGCATTAGGGTTGACGGCATGCTATGATGACAAAGGCTCGTACGATTATCACGACATTTGTGAGGTGAACATAGAGGGGGTGGAGTCGGTTTATGAAACGGTTTACCGGGAAAGTGTGCTGGAAATCGATCCTACGGTGACGGTAACGGAAGGAAATATCGGGGATACCACCCGTTTTGCTTATGAATGGAGGGCTAACGTGGCTTATAATTCGACAGAGTTGATCGGTACGGAACGGATATTGAACTATCGGGTTGAATTAGCACCGCGTAATGATTATGTATTGTATTTCAGGGTGACTGACCGGCAAACCGGTGTCGTGACGGTGGCTACTTCTACATTGAAAGTAGGAACCGCTTATTCGAAAGGTATCTTGCTGATCGGTGAAAATGCTCAGGGAGAGGCAGATGTGCAGATGTTGTCGATGGTGAAAGATACGGTTTTATACAAAGAATTATTGAAAAACAGCGGGCTGCCGGTCCTGAAAAATCCGGTGGATATTATCCATACAGGAGCGGCAGGAAACAGTAACTATATCAAGTTATGGGTATTGACCGGGTCCCAGGCTTATTCCATGGATCGTAAAACTTTTGCCGGTTCGGAAAGTGATGTGTTCGGTAAATTATTGTTTATGGATCGGACGTTCGACACGGAATTCGTACCGGTAGATATTATTCCGCGGGTGAAAGATAAGGCTGGTAAGAACGGCGGGTCTAGCTACTATCGCACAGTCGTATGTAATAACGGATATATTTTCAATGCCAGTACGTTATTGATGGGAGGGGATTATTATAATAATCCGGTGAATTGTCTGACTTCGGATCAGAATACCTACTATAAAGCTTTTCCTTATCTGTTCTATACATTGAATAGCTATTCGGGTGGTTTTTTATGGTTTGATGTGGAGAATCGACGTTTTCTGACAGTGAAGAACAGTATCGCTGTTTCCGATTTGCTGGAAGATCAGGCAGGAGATCCGTTCCCCTGGAACCAGGGAACGACGGGACGGACTCTGGTTTATGGGGAAAATACCCTGGATGTCGGGAGCTCTAACGGTAATTCGTTCGCTATCCTGAAAGATCCGGCCGGGGCCTATTTTTATGCCTTTTCTTCCCGGAGAACAGTGGTGTATTATGCCGTAGGTGCAACTTTGCATGCTTACGATTACAATAAAGGCAATGAACGGCATTACACTTTCGATATGGGTGATCCGATTACGATGCTGTATTGTGATACTGCGATCGAACCGAATGCGAATCCGCTGTATGTGGCGACTTACAATGCGACAACCGGAGGAAAACTGCAAAAATATATCCAGGGAGTGAATCCGGATAAGGTAGAACTCGAGGCGGACGAAAAATCATGTTGGGAAGGGCTTATGAAAATCAAAAAAATGGGCTGGAGGGCTGTTGAATAATTTAATATTTATCCTATGAAAATCATAAAATTACTTATACTGTTACTGGTTTCTTGTTCTTTATCGGCAAAGGCCGGAGTAGTGAAGATATCCGGTTCGCTGAAACAATTCGGATTGGACCGGGTATCGATGAATAGTGATGGGATCGCAGCAGAAGTCTATCATGATAGGACGATAGAAATTATACTCGATTCCAACGGCCGTTTCGATTTAAAATTGAAATTAAAACAACCGGCCTATTATAAAGTGGGACATAATACCTTGTATTTGACTCCGGGCGATGATCTGGAGATTATTTTCAACCGGAATACTACGAAAACCACTTTTAACGGTAAAGGAATAGAAGCCAATAACTATTTGCGCAACAGTGCGAAACTGAGCGGTTGTGAGATCGCTAAAATAGGACGGGAGCTAAATGAATTCGGCCTTCCTAAAGAAAAAGTGAGTTTCGAGGTTTACCGCTATAAGGTGGACAGTATTGTAGATGCCAGCCTGGACGCCTTAGCCCATTTGACCGCAGTGACTCCGGAATTTCGGGAATTGGAACAAATCCGGCTGGAAGCCTGTCGGCTGGCGACTTATCTGGATTATTTCTCTGTGGGGCAATTGAGTAACTACGATGATGCTCCTGAGGTAAAACTCGAAAAGAAACAGGCCTTTTATCGGGAAGTAGCGACACTGGCCGAACCTTTGTTAAAGAAGATCGGTGCTTCCGATCGCTATCTTGAAATCTCCGATGTACGGAATATATTACGGGAATGCCATGAGACCCAGGTGTTTCAGTTTGCTCTTTCTCCGGCTTTTAGGGAATGGATGACGGTTTTAAAAAATGCAGAATTGTTGGATCAGGGCTTGATGCTTAAGGATTATCGGATGTATACCGATTTTTCCCGTCAGATCCGGAATAAAGAGTTACGTAATTCTTTTCAGGCAAAATTGCAAGAACGGGCAAAATTGATGGAAGGCCGGCCGGCTCCGGATATTCCTTTTAAGGATATCGACGGGAAAGAAATGCGGCTGAGCGATTTTAAGGGAAAGGTGTTGTATGTCGACTTTTGGGCTACCTGGTGTCTGCCTTGTTTGTTCCAATTACCCGAGTTCGAGAAACTGAGTGAAAAGTATCCGGATATCCGGTTTATCGGTATTTCGATCGACCAGAATGAAAAGCTTTGGGTCAAGAGATTGAAAAAAGACGGTATGCCGGCTCATATTCAGGAAGTTTTGGCCGATCCTTATGTGGTAGGCGATGCCTGGGACATTACTTCCATTCCCCGTTTTTTGTTGATCGATGAAAATTTCAGGATCATCAATGCTTTTGCTCCCCGTCCATCGGATAGGGAAAAAATAGAACCTTTACTGGCAAGATAAACCAGAGGGACGGGGGTGTCGGACTATATAGGTTTATAATTTCTTTACAGACTTTATAAACCTATTTAATTCGCCGTTTTAATTGTATCTTTGTACCCGATGCCGGAGATTGGGCAGAAAACAATTAAGATTACATGAATTATGGCGGATGATAAAAAAATTATTTTTTCAATGGTGGGGGTCAGCAAGACATTTCCTCCTCAAAAACAAGTGTTGAAGAATATATATTTATCTTTTTTCTATGGAGCGAAAATCGGTATTATCGGTTTGAACGGTTCGGGAAAATCTACTTTGTTGAAAATTATTGCCGGTATCGAGAAAGATTATCAGGGTGAAGTGGTTTTTTCTCCGGGATATTCCGTAGGGTATCTGGAGCAAGATCCGAAGCTGGAATCCGGCAAAACTGTTAAGGAGATTGTGCAGGAGGGGGTACAGGATATTGTGGACGCGTTGAAGGAATTTGAGGAGGTCAATCAAAAGTTCGGAGATCCGGAAGTGTTGGAAAATCCGGATAAATTGAATGCTCTTATCAATCGTCAGGCAGAATTGCAGGATAAGATAGACGCTACGGATGCCTGGAATCTGGACAGTCGTTTGGAGCGGGCCATGGATGCGCTGAGGTGTCCCCCCGAGGATCAGGTGGTGGATACGCTTTCCGGTGGAGAGCGGCGCCGGGTTGCCTTGTGCCGCTTGCTGCTTCAACAACCGGACGTATTGCTATTGGATGAACCGACCAACCATTTGGATGCCGAATCGATCGATTGGTTGGAACAACATTTGCAACAGTATGCCGGAACGGTAATCTGTATTACTCACGACCGTTATTTCCTGGATCATGTGGCCGGCTGGATACTGGAACTTGACCGGGGAGAAGGAATTCCATGGAAGGGTAACTATTCGTCCTGGTTGGAACAAAAGACCCAACGAATGGCGCTGGAAGAAAAACAGGCCAGTAAGCGCCGCAAGACACTGGAACATGAATTGGAATGGATCAATATGGCCCCCAAGGCCCGACAGGCTAAGGGGAAAGCCCGGTTGAAATCCTATGAGACATTATTGAATGAAGATCAGAAAGAACGGGAAACCAAGTTGGAAATTTTTATTCCGAACGGTCCCCGCTTAGGAAATAAAGTGATAGAAGCACAACATGTGGCGAAAGCTTTCGGCTCCAAGTTGCTGTTCGATGATCTGAATTTCACCCTTCCTCCCAATGGTATCGTTGGAGTTATCGGTCCCAATGGGGCTGGAAAAACAACTCTCTTTAAAATGATACTGGGGATGGAAAGTATCGATAAAGGAACATTTGAAGTGGGGCAAACCGTGCGGATAGGATACGCTGATCAGACGCACAAGGATATAGACCCGAAAAAGACGGTTTATCAGGTGATCTCAGGCGGTCAGGAATCGATACGGGTCGGAGGAAGAGAGATTAATGCACGTGCTTATCTTTCCCGGTTTAATTTTTCCGGAGCCGATCAGGAAAAGCAATGCGGAGTGTTGTCCGGAGGGGAGAGAAACCGCCTTCATCTGGCCCTTACCCTGAAAGCCGATGCCAATGTGTTGTTGCTCGACGAGCCGACTAACGATATAGATGTGAATACCCTCCGGGCTCTCGAGGAAGGCTTGGAAAACTTTGCCGGTTGTGCTGTTGTCGTCTCACACGACCGTTGGTTTCTGGATCGTATCTGTACCCATATCCTTTCTTTCGAGGGAGATTCTAATGTGGTCTTTTACGAAGGATCGTATTCTGAATACGAGGAACACAAACGTGCACAGCTTGGCGATATCCAGCCCAAGCGGGTGCGTTACCGTAAATTGATCGCCGATTGACAGATTGCGGGAAGCCTTTTGTCATAAAAGTATCTCTTTGATCGTAAAGAGATACTTTTTATATTTGTCCCCGATGAACGATTTCGGAAATATAGATCCAGATTTACAACTTTTTGGGGCGGTCAGAAAGGGTGACCGGAGTGCTTTTGAGCAGTTGTTTCAAAAGTATTATACAGACTTGTGCCATTATGCCTGGACTTATCTGGACGAAAAGAGTGAAACCGAGGATGCGGTACAGGATGTATTTATCTATATCTGGAACAACCGGGAAACGATCCGTTTGCAGGAATCCTTCCGGGGGTATCTTTTTTCTGCCGTCAAACACCGGGTATTGAATATTTTGAAACATCAACTTGTCGAACGGACTCATTCCCGTTTACTGTCCGAATATTGGGACGATCTGTTGAAATCCGGTTATTCCGAAGAAGAACAGACCCAGTTGGAACAAATTCAGCATATCCTTCAATCTTTACCCCAGCAATGCCGTATTGTGTTTATGAAAAGTTGTCTGGAAGGAAAAAAATACCTGGAGATAGCCGAGGAGCTCCGCATATCGGTGAATACGGTGAAATCACATATCTCCAAAGCTTATCGTGAAATCCGGGAAAAAATCGCTGTACTTAAAAATTCGAACCTGTTGTTACTGATTGCTTGTGCAACTTATAAAGAGATGAAGTAACTTTTTTTCTTTTTCACTCACCCGTTTTTTAAACTTAGTTGCCTTTATATAAAATTAAAGATATAAAGGTCATGAGTGTACCATTTTCAGAAGATTTA
>ENA-OROX01002301-OROX01002301.1-human-gut-metagenome-genome-assembly--contig:-NODE-2301-length-13395-cov-3.513418_pt1 | contig 13395 bp, 10 predicted proteins | sample MGYA00242133_ERZ509058 | MGnify/ENA primary metagenome ERZ509058 (study PRJEB26280, sample SAMEA2338751) | human gut metagenome | biome: human gut; feature: human-associated habitat; material: faeces...
TGGCGACGGGAGCACTTGCCTGTGTCGCTCCGACAGCCGCTGCTGCATCGGCAAATAATTTATCTACCAGATCGATGGTATGGATCCGGAATTTCCCGGTAGACTTGATCAGTTTAGTCTGCGTTTTATTCAGTGTATGCTGATCGGTAATCTGCTCTTCGGCCGGAATTATTTCCTGACCGGCAGTGCCCCGGTTATACTGATAACGGATAGCGGTAACTTTTAATTCGCATTTCCCCGGTTTGCAGGTGATGAACATTTGGTAATTGATTACAGCCCGGTCGAGCGATAGAGCTTTATTGGTGAATACCAGGTATTCCTGTCCCATACAGGCGATTTGTCCTTTATCCTGGTCGGAGTAAAGTATCCGGCTTTGCAGCTCTTCGGTGGTTATAAAACGGGTAGTCGCCCATTGTAACAAAGTGGCGAATATGTCATTTTGAGAACGTCCCGGGAGGTTCAGTTCTTCGGTGAAAACAACTCTGTCATCGACAACAGGCACAGCACCGGCTAAATATTTTTTGTCGACCTGTGCAAAAAGTGTCACAGGGATCAAAAGAAATAATAGAAATAAATGTTTCATGATGTGTTTTTTTGTGATTTGAACAAAGATAATGGCTGATTTTGGATTTTTGATAAGAATGAGTGTAAAAATATACAAAACAACTGTAAAATATCTCAGTAGTTCGGAGATTCCGGCCATAAAGAAAGGTCGAGCGCTCCTTCGATTTGCAGCAAACCGATTTTTATGTTCAGTCCTCCGGTATATCCGGTCAGCTTACCGCCACTTCCGATCACCCGGTGGCAGGGAATCAGGATTGGCAGGGGATTACGGCTGTTGGCCATACCTACCGCCCGGCTGGCTTTTATATCTCCGCTTCTGCGTGCCAGTTCACCATAGGTGATCGTGGTGCCATAAGGAATCTCCTGTAATAATTTCCAGATTTTGAGTTGAAAAGGTGTTCCTTCCGGCGCAATAGGAAGGTCGAATTGTTTTTGTTCCCGGGCAAAATAGGCGGTTAGCTGTCGGTGGGCCTCTTTTAATAGAGGGGTTTCACTTATTTCGGTCTCTCCGGGAAGCAAGGCCATCCGGTCGCCGAGCCATAGGCGGGTAAGTAATCCGTTTTGCTCTTCCAGGGCGTATGTGCCTAATGGTCCGTCGTATTTGTAAATTGCTTTCATCTTTTTTTCTTTAGGTAGGTGAACAAAGATAGTATTAAAATCATTTTTTGCTTCTTATCGGCTATAAATTTATGTTTGGATATTATATACGGTTTACCCTAACTGTACGTTTATAAGTGTAAATATGTATATAACTGCCTGTGTTTTATTCCCGATCGGTGTGTTTCAGGGGCATTTGCTGAGAGAGGCGGAAACAACTCACGACAGCGGCTATTAAGGCGAATATCGCTCCGGCCCACAGGCACACCGTAGTTCCTTTGTCGTGCATAGCGAAACTGAACAATAGGGCCACAAGGGTTGCTCCCAGGGTTTGCCCTAAAAGCCGGGCCGTACCGATCATCCCGCTTGCCCCTCCACTGCGCTGGATGGGGGCGGAGGCCATGATTGTACTGTTATTGGGAGTCTGAAAAAGTCCGAAACCGATTCCACAAACGATCATACGCCAGATGATCGCCCCATCGGTAGGAATAGCCGGCAATACAGTCAGCAGGAAAAGGCCGGTAGCAAAAATCAGCATCCCGATACTTCCTAAAATTCCGGCATGTATGCGTTCTACCAGATACCCTGCCAGAGGAGCCGTGAACAAAGTCGCTACGGGCCAGGGAGTCAGTAATAAACCGGTAGCTACCTCCGTGCGTCCTAACGTATTTTGTAAGAAGAACGGGAGAGATACCAAAGCCAGCATCTGGGCTGTGAACGAGCAAATCGATGTACATACCGATAGGGAAAAAATAGGTATTTTCAACAAATCTACCGGTAATAACGGAAAGTCCTGATGTAATTGACGGCGGATATAATAATAACCGACGATAAATAACAAGAAGATTTGGGCTGCAAGTAAATAGGCATTTTCATGATGTGCGAATCCTTCCATCGAGTAAATGAGCAGTCCGAAAGTAAGGGCATTGGCGAGGGCACTGGTTTTATCGAATTTCCGGTTTTGCTTCTTCTCGCGGTGGGGGAGATAGATCAGGCCCATTATCAAAGCCAGCAGGCCGAGGGGGATATTGATCGCAAAAAGCCATTGCCAGCTACCTAACGAAAGGATGATACTCGCAACAGAAGGGCCTGCGACAGCCGATACGGCAACGACCATCGCACTGATCCCCAAGCCGCGTCCTAAGTATTTCCGGGGATAAATGGTCCGGAGTTGTGCCGTATTCACACTTGTGATGGCCGACGCTCCGAACCCCTGGAGCACCCGGGCTACAGTCAGCATCCAAAAAGAAGTCGATAAGACACAGATCAGCGATGTGACACAAAAAACGGCGACTCCCGAAAGAAAAACTTTATGATAGCCGTAGATATCTCCTGGCGAAGAAAAAGACAATAAGGACACCGTAATAGCCAGCTGATAAGCATTCATCACCCAAATCGTGGTCGAGGGAGAAGTCCCGAATTCACGCGAAAGAGTCGGAAGTACTACATTGACAATATTAGCATCCAACACCGACATGATTAACGCCAGCGAAGCTGCTATCACTGCCCATATCCGCCGGGGATTGGGCAATCCGTCTGTCGTATCGGTGATCGCAATATTTTTTGAAAACATCTTCCAATGAATTTACATGCAAAAATAGTAAATCTGTCAGGGATTGTCAGAACAGAAGGATTTTTTGTTTCTTTTTTTACTCCCTCTCCCAGTACCACAATAACCCTTCAATTCAGTGAATCAGCCACTTTTCAACTTCTTTTCTTTTGTCGTAACAATTTTGTAACAATTTTGAAATAAACCTGTAACAACTCCCTTCTATTTTTGCGGCTGTAAGTAAAACCTAAAGAATGGAATCAATTTATCTGGGAATTGTTATTTTCCTTTTTCTCCTCGCGATCTTCGACTTAACTGTAGGGGTCAGTAATGACGCCGTAAACTTCTTGAATTCGGCTATCGGTGCCAAGGCTGCCTCGTTTAAAACGATTATTCTGATTGCTGCTGTCGGTATTTTTTGTGGAGCAACCATGAGTAACGGGATGATGGAAATTGCCCGTCACGGTATATTCCGGCCGGAAGCTTTTCATTTCAATGAACTGATGTGTATCTTTCTGGCGGTCATGGTGACCGATGTGGTGTTGCTGGATATCTTCAATACCTTGGGGATGCCGACATCGACGACTGTCTCGATGGTATTTGAGCTGCTGGGAGGTACTTTTGCTTTGGCTATGCTGAAAATTGCTGCCGGTCCCGAGTCTCTGACTTTTGCCGAATTGCTGAATACCGAGAAAGCATTGACCGTTATTTTAGGTATTTTCCTATCGGTGGCTATCGCTTTCTTTTTCGGAACGCTGGTGCAATACTTGTCGCGGATTATCTTTACCTTTAATTATACTACTAAACTAAAATGGACGATTGGCTTGTTCGGCGGGATTGCTGTGACGGCCATTATTTATTTTATGCTGATCAAAGGAATAAAAGATGCTTCTTTTATGACAGATGCTCATAAGTTGTGGGTAAAAGACAATACTTTGACTATTGTCGGTGGGTGTTTTGTTTTCTTCACCGTGCTCATGCAAATTCTGCATTGGTGTAAAGTGAATGTCTTCAAGGTGATCGTTTTGTTGGGTACTTTTGCTTTGGCCATGGCTTTTGCAGGTAACGACCTGGTTAATTTTGTGGGTGTTCCTTTAGCCGGTTTTTCCAGTTATACCGATTTTATGGCAAATGGAAACGGGGTGGCTAATGACTACCTTATGGGAGCTTTAAATGAGCCTGCGAAAACACCGTTTATCTTTTTATTTTTATCCGGAGTGATTATGGTTATTTCTCTGATTACTTCCAAAAAAGCCCAAAATGTAATCAAGACTTCTGTCGATCTTTCGCGTCAGGATGATGGAAACGAGATGTTCGGTTCTTCGGCTATTGCGCGGAGTCTGGTACGTTCGATGACTACTTTAGGGAATAACATTTCGAAGATTATTCCGGAGAAGGTCAAGGTATGGTTGGATAGCCGGTTTAACAAAGATGAGGCGATCCTGGCTAACGGAGCGGCTTTCGATTTGGTCAGGGCTTCGGTAAACCTGGTATTGGCCGGTTTGTTGATCGCATTAGGTACTTCCTTAAAATTGCCTTTGTCAACGACTTATGTCGCTTTTATGGTGGCTATGGGTAGTTCGCTGGCCGATCGGGCCTGGGGAAGGGAGAGTGCCGTATTCCGGGTGACCGGTGTGCTCTCGGTGATCGGTGGTTGGTTTATTACTGCAGGAGCTGCATTTATCATCTGCTTTTTTGTAACTATGATCATGTATTTTGGTGGCATGACGGCCATGGTTATTATGATCGGGGTGGCGGCTTTTATCTTGATCCGCAGTAATAACAAATACCGGAAAAAGATGAAGAGTGAAAAACAGGACGATGTTTTTCAACAGATGCTTTCCTCTAAAGATAAGGCGGTCGTTTGGAATTTGCTCCGTCAGCATGTGAGGGAAAATCTGGTGAAAGTACTGGATTTTGCCGCCAATACTTATGGACAGATGACGGATGGATTTATACGGGAAGATCTGAAAAGCCTGCGAAAGGCCGTTTCTTCTACCAATGACGAAAAAGATATTTTGAAGAAAATACGGCGGAAAGAAACACTCGGTATGCGGCGGATCGATAGGAATGTGGCCATTGAAAAGAATACCTGGTTCCACTTGGGAAGCAATAGTAGCGAGCAGATGATGTATTGCCTTAAACGGATGTGTGAGCCCTGTAAAGAACATGTGGATAACAATTTTAACCCCTTACCGGCAGAGTGTGCCGAAGAATTCGTACCGATCCGGGATATGCTGAAAAGTTTGCTCGAACGGACAAAAGATATTATTGACAAAGGAAATTATGAAGAGGCCGATTTGGTACTTGCCGAAGGGGAAGAGTTGAAAACCTGTTTATCCCGTTTGCATAAAATGCGTATCGAAAGAATGCAGGAAGAGAACAGTAGTGTTAAATTGTCTTTGGTATACCTGAATTTGTTGCAGGAGTCACAGGAGTTAGTCAGCATTATGCGGCATATGCTCCGTGCCAGCCGGAAATTTCAGCATGTCTGATTCTGACTTATTTCCTGAATAAAATTATATGATTATCCGTATAATGTCCGTTAATTTATTTAACATCATACGAATGTTTTAATGATAAATATTTATACAAAAATATTTGCGTATTTTGCTGAAATTCAGAATATTCATAATGTTGTTTTAATCCGAAATATCATTATGAACATACTAAATTTCATGCAACGGTTCCCCGATGAAGCATCTTGCATTGCTTATCTGAAGGAACAGAGGGAACAATCAGGTATTGTCTGCAAACATTGTGGCTGTACGGAACATCGCTGGGATGCCAATAAACTTGTTTTTGAGTGCAAGCACTGCCATCATAGGCAATCATTACGCTCCGGAACTGTTATGGAACATAGCAAGCTGCCTTTCCGTTACTGGATAGCAGCCATGTTCCTGCTAACAAGCACTAAGAAATCCTTTTCAACAGAGGAAATCCGTCGCCAGTTAGGTCACAAACGTTATCAACCCATCTGGGAGATGGTCTGCAAGCTTCGGGATGTCATGGGAAAGCGTGATGAACGCTACCGCCTGACCGGTTCTGTAGAACTGGACGAAGGTTTCTTCACTGTGGAGCTTCAAGAAGAAGAAAAGGACAAACCGTTGAAAAGAGGTCGTGGCAGTCAAAGGAAAGCCAGGATTCTGGTCATGGTTGAAAGCTCCTATTCTACGAAAACTCCCAAGAGAGGAAGACCCAATAAAGCAGTCGGACACCTCAAAATGCAGGTCATATCAGATTTGGGGTCGAAGACAATTACCAAGGTTGTCAAAGAGCAACTGGAGCCGTCAGTAGAACTGACTACAGACGATTCCACATCATATATCAAGTTTGATAAACTCGTCAAGAGCCATAAGGCGGTCACTTCCGGCAAAGAAGCGGTTAAAGTCTTCCTGCCCTGGGTGCATATTGCAATAAGCAATGCCAAAAGGCTTCTGTTGGACGTTCATCATAAGCTTAAAAACGAATACTTACAATACTATCTGAATGAGTTCTGCTATAAATTCAACAGACGCTATCTCGATGAAAAACTATTTGATAGACTCGCTTTCACAGCTATCAACTATAACACCGACTTTAGGTCGAAAATTTATAGACGGACATCATGCGGATAATCATTTATTTTTATTATTGATAATTATGTTTAAATTCGTATCGATTAACCTAAAAACTTAAATTTATGAAGCAAAGTTTTTTATTCAGTCTGTTTCATTTACCATCTTCCCTATTTTAAATAAGATTGAAATAAAGAGTAATAATAAGTGTTATTAAAAGGAGGATAGCGATTATTATTTTGATTGTTTTATTTGTCAAAAATGTTGATGTCAATGAAATGATCAATACAGATGAAAGAATCCATTTTCCTTTTACTGACCAAGAGGTAGCTAATAGAATGATTATTATTGTAGCGATGACTAAATAATCTATAATTCCCCATTTTTTTTTCATAGTCCTGAAATATTATAAGGTATACATCCAACCCCGGAAAGTTAATAATAAGTTGTTGTTATAAAAAGTGTGTATACGTTTTTTGTAATATTATATCTTGTCGACTATAATGTTTTTATTTTCATCCAGGCGGACCATCCCATTAAACGAGTTGCCTTCCGGATCCTTGAAACCGGATATTTTGCCGGTTTGGCCTTTTTGTATTAATGTATCTACTTGTTTTTGGGTGAGTTTCTTACCTTGTATTTCCATCGGAATCAGAAAATCACAGGATTTCCGGTATAAAGTGCATCCCCAGGCGGTTTTTCCCTTCACAATTTCTCCTTGTCCGCATTTGGGGCATTTCAATACAACCGCAATTTTTTCTCCGTTCTCCTTTTTCCCTTTTCCCTTCTCCCTTTCTTTTTTAGTTTTCTTGTCTTCCCCGTCTTTTTCCTCCGGTGTTTCTACAGTGATCGTTTTCGCTGAAGAATAACGTACAAAATGGACAATTTCGTTTACCATCGCCTTCAATTCTTCCATGAAGTCGGCCACCTGATAGGTACCGTCTTCGATCATGCGCAACTTCTTTTCCCATTGCCCCGTCAGCTCTGCAGATTTCAGAAGGTCGTTCTGAATGGTGTCGATAAGCTCTATGCCTGTCGTTGTTGCTAAAATCCGTTTTTTGTCTTTGCGGATGTATTGCCGTTTAAACAACGTTTCGATGATATTTGCGCGGGTAGAAGGGCGTCCGATTCCGTTTTCTTTCATCAGATCCCGCAGTTCTTCGTCTTCCACTTGTTTCCCGGCAGTTTCCATGGCCCTCAATAAATCGGCTTCCGTATAGTATTTAGGGGGCTGAGTTTGTTTTTCCTGGATTTCGGGGGTATGCGGGCCGTGTTCTCCTTTTTCGTAAACCGGTAGTACGTTTTCTTCGTTTTGTTTGTCTGTATTATTGCCGAATACCACACGCCACGCCGGATCGATGATTTGTTTTCCGGTGGCTTTGAAGTCTTCGTTGCCAATTCTGGCCATAACGGTTGTATTGGCTATTTCGCAGTCCGGATAGAAGACGGCAATGAAACGGCGGGCTACCAGATCATATACCCGCTTTTCCTCAGGAGACATATCGTAACTGAATACACCGGTCGGAATGATGGCATGGTGATCCGTAATTTTTTTATCATTGAAGACTTTGGCTGACTTCCGTATTTTTCCTCCCGATAAGATCGGCTGTGTTAAAGCCTCATAAGGTTTCAGGCCCTGAAGTATTTTGGGGACTTTGGCATATTGGTCGTTCGGTAAAAAGTTGGTATCCACACGGGGATAGGTGGTCAGCTTTTTCTCGTAAAGCGACTGTATGATTTTTAAGGTATTTTCGGCTGTATAGGCGAATTTCCGGTTACATTCCACCTGCAATAGAGTCAGGTCGAACAGTTTCGGCGGATGTTCCATGGCCTTTTTCCGCTCGATACTGAGAATTTCCAGTTCGAGTGGAATGATCTTTTCCAGAAGGGCTTCGGCTTCCTCTTTTTTATTGAACCGTCCGCGCAAACAGGAGAAAAGTCCTTCCCGGTAATTCGTCCGTATTTCCCAATAAGTTTCCGGTTTAAAGTTCTCGATCGCTTTTTGTCGTTCGACGACCAGGGCCAGGGTAGGGGTCTGCACTCGTCCGATCGAGAGTACGTTTTTTCCTGTCCCGTATTTCAACGTATAAGCCCGCGTGGCATTCATCCCTAACAGCCAGTCGCCGATAGCCCGTGCAGAACCGGCCGCATAGAGAGTATCGAAATCTTGCGATTCCATGAGTTTTTCGAATCCTTCCCGGATGGCTTCTTCTGTCAGCGAAGAAATCCAAAGGCGTTTGATAGGTACCCCGCATTTGGCTTTGGTCAATACCCAGCGTTGAATCAGTTCTCCTTCCTGGCCGGCATCCCCGCAATTGATCACCATTTCAGCTTTCGAGACCAGCTCCTCGATAACGGCAAATTGTTTTTTTATTCCCTCATCTTCGATCAGACGGATCCTGAATTTCGAGGGGATCATCGGCAATACCCCTAAATTCCATTTTTGCCATTTCTCCGTATATTCTCCCGGTTCTTGCAGGGTACATAAGTGTCCGAATGTCCAGGTAACACAATATCCATTCCCTTCCAGATATCCGTTCCGCCGGGTCGTAGCTCCCAGAATATTCGCGATTTCTTTGGCAACACTTGGTTTCTCTGCAATACACATTTTCATAATTCCGCACGACTTGATTCTGCTACAAAGATAATGTAAACCGAAAGCAAAGCCAAGTTTACTTGAACTTTGCTGAGATGTAGCTTATTTTATCGAATGATAATGCAAACCGGGTGCAGAACGAAACGAATTCGTTCATTTCTTCCGTCAGGGGAGACTTATGTTTCTTTTGCCACTGTTCCCAGAAAACGACTTTCCGAAAAAATGTTCCGGTATTTATTTTTGAAAAAAGCAAATAAATGGATCTCTTTACCTCTTTCGGCCGGGAGAGTAAAGGTATATGCTCCTGTAGCCCGTATGGTTTCAAAACCTTCCAGCCAATATATCTCACCGTCGTCTACCCTGGTTTTATCGTAAATGGCTATTTGTAATAAGTCGTCGTCGAAACCCTGATTTTTATACCCGGGATTCCATTCCAGGCGAATAAGATCCGGAGTGGTATATTGCATTCCGAAATAATCCGGGATATAAAGCGGCCCGTAACATATCTTCAGGCCTGAAAATTCGGTAATTTCTCCTGTCTCCGTAAAGCTATGGATATTCTCTTTTATAAAAAGGTTATATCCGCTTATGTTTTGTCCATGCGTAGCATCGCTCCAGGTCATATACATCGGCATTTCCAGTTTATGATAAAATGAAGCCGCCCCTTTAAACCTGTTTTTCTGTGCTTTTTGCTTACTACTTTTCGATTTTCTATACCGTCCCGTTTTGCTCCTTATTCTCAGCTGTCCGTTTACTTCATAAAGGATAACATTTCCGAAACTTCCTTTCAGCTGATTTAATAAGTTAGATCTTGCAGAACCCATAGCCTGTTTTTTTAGTTTGAAAATGAATCAATTTCCCGATAACAGCGATTCCCCGGAGATCCCTTTGAGTATTAGCTTCTGTAAAATTAACTAAAAAATGATTAAAATCCAAATAAAAACTGGATTAAAGCTTATTTATTTAGTTATTAATCTGGTAATAAATAGGATTTGTACTGGATTTAATCTGGATTTATCTATACACATATCCTGCTTTGTCCTATGTGGTTAGCATCCTCCGATAGTTATAACTATATAATAAAAAAGGTCCAATTAAATCAGAATTTAATTGGACCTTTTAAGGCAAATTATTTCACTGAATTTATTTAAACTAAACTCAGGGTAAATATAGTTTACTACTTGATTTCTATATGATTATCTTTTAGAAAAGGAACCGATTAGGTACGCTCCGCGGTCCTCAGTGTCATATTTCTACTGAAGAACCGTCTTATTTTCAGCCGCAAAAATAGCCTTTTATTTTTCCACTACAAAGAAAAAAATGCCTTTTCAGTTTTTAGAGAAAGATCTCAGGGGAATATTTTCCAGTTGGAGGTACTTATAAAGTGTGCTTTTACTCTTAATTTCAATTTGTTGGCATATTTGTTTTACAGCAAATCCTTTTTGATACAAGAGAGCTGCTTTTTTTACTTTTTGCTGGGTTTCCGGATTCAAGCCCTGAGGTCTTCCGAATTTTTTTCCTCTTTTCCGGGCTGCTTCCCGTCCTTCACGAGTCCTTTCCATAATCACATTCCGTTCGAATTCTGCCAGAGCCGCAAAAATATGCATCGTAAATTTCCCCATATAATCGGTCGTATCGATATTATCCTTGACCGAACGAATCCGTATGTTTTTACTTTCCAGCTCCGAGCATATCCGGACAATTTCAGACAGGCTACGGGCCAAACGATCTAATTTATAAACGACTAATACATCGCCTTCACGTAATAGTGAAAGGCAATGTTCCAGTTCCGGACGTTTTTTTACCCCGGAAATTTTCTCGCAAAAGATTTTTACGCAATTTTGTCGTTGCAACACATCCAGTTGCATATCCAGATTCTGATCACGCGTACTCACCCTGGCATAACCGAAAATCTGTCCTTTCATTTCCTTATCAATCAAGGCCATTTTCTCCCAATAACAAAAAATTTTTCACAAAAATATAAATGTTATCCGGATTGTTAAAAATCCAATTAAATTCTGATTTAATTGAACTTGTTTAATAAGATAAAAACAAAGGATTATGTTTTTTATTTTGATAGGTAAATGCTTGTAATTGAAATTGTTTTAGTCTGAAATCAAAAAATATATATAATGAAAGCATGTTTTATGGGTTTAGGTTATATTGGCCTGCCTACAGCAATTATAGCTGCTAAACATGGGGTACAGATTGTGGGTGTGGATATTAATCCCAAAGTCGTAGAGATGACCAATCAGGGGTGTCTGCACATTATCGAACCGGGAATGGAACAGCTTTTACAGGAAGTAGTTCACCATGGTCAACTGAAGGCTTCGATGACCCCTGAAGAGAGTGATGCTTATTTTATAGTAGTTCCTACTCCTTTTAAAGGTAACCATGAACCGGATGTGTCTTATGTAGAAGCAGCGACCCGTGCTATTATCCCTTTATTGAAAGTAGGTGATTTGTATGTAATAGAATCTACCTCTCCTGTCGGGACGACAGAGTTGATGACCAGACTTATTTTTAGTGAACGTCCTGAATTGAAAGATAAGATTTATATAGCTTATTGCCCGGAACGGGTTCTTCCTGGGAACGTAATTTATGAATTAGTTCATAATGATCGGGTAATTGGAGGGATAAATGAGGCCTCTACAGATAAAGCGATAGCGTTTTATTCCCAATTTGTAAAAGGAAAATTACATCGAACGAATTGTCGGACCGCTGAAATGTGTAAATTGACGGAAAACTCTTCGCGGGATGTACAGATTGCTTTTGCGAATGAATTGTCTTTAATCTGTGATAAGGCCGGCATCAATGTCTGGGAATTGATAGAATTGGCTAATAAACATCCGCGGGTAAATATTCTTCAACCCGGATGTGGGGTCGGGGGACATTGCATAGCTGTCGATCCTTATTTTATTACGGCGGATTTTCCGATGGAATCCAAAATTATAGCTAATGCCCGTGAAATCAATAACTATAAATCGTTTTGGTGTGCTGAAAAGGTACAAAATGAGATGCTGAAATTCGAGTTGACCAATCATCGTAAACCTATTGTGGCAATGATGGGCCTTGCTTTCAAACCGGATATCGATGATTTACGGGAGTCTCCGGCAAAATACATCACTACGAAAGTCATGCAGAGTTGTAATAATGCCGATATTTTGGTCGTAGAACCGAATGTAACAGAACATAAAGTATTCAAATTGTCCGGTTATAAAGAAGCTTTCGATCGGGCTGATATTGTGGTGATGTTGGTGGCTCACAAGGAATTCAGGGAATTGCCTTGGACGGATAAAAAAGTGATCCTGGATTTCTGTGGGATTTATAAAAGATAATCGGTGTTGAAAAAAATAATGTTAGTTTTCGGGACACGTCCCGAAGCAATAAAAATGGCTCCTTTGGTAAAAGAATTTCAAAAGTATCCAAAAGAGTTTGAGACGATTGTGTGTGTAACCGGACAACATCGGGAAATGCTCGATCAGGTGCTTCGTATTTTTGAAATCCGTCCCGATTATGACCTCGACATCATGAAGCAGGGACAGGACTTATACGATGTGACAGCTCGGGTTCTCACCGGAATGCGGGACGTATTGAAAGAGGCACAACCGGATGTGGTATTGGTACACGGTGACACGACAACCTCTACGGCTTCTGCTCTGGCAGCTTTTTATCAGCAGATTCCGGTTGGACATATCGAGGCGGGACTTCGTACCCATAATATTTACAGTCCCTGGCCGGAAGAGATGAACCGACTCATTACGGGACGTATTGCCACTTATCATTTTTCACCTACTCCTTTAAGTCGTCAGAATTTATTAGCAGAAGGAATAAAAGAGGAAACGATTACTGTTACAGGTAATACGGTGATTGATGCTTTATATTGGGTTGTGGAGAAAATCAAAAATAATAAATTTCTGAGTGTAGAACTTGGATCGTTTTTGAAGACTGCAGGATACGATGTGAATCGATTGAATGATAACCGTCGTTTAGTGCTGATCACTGGCCATCGCCGGGAGAATTTTGGAGACGGTTTTATTCATATGTGTTTGGCCATTAAAAACTTGGTTGAAAAATACCCCCAGGTAGATTTTGTTTATCCGATGCATTTGAATCCCAATGTCCGTAAGCCGATTCATGAAGTATTCGGCGAAACTACTGCAGATAATATGTTTTTTATCGAACCGTTGGAATATCTGAGTTTTGTCTATCTGATGGAGAAATCGGATATCGTATTGACCGATAGTGGTGGTATTCAGGAAGAAGCTCCGGGACTGGGAAAACCGGTGTTGGTAATGCGTGATACGACGGAACGCCCGGAAGCTCTGGAAGCCGGAACTGTGAAATTGGTAGGAACAGATTGTGACAAGATTGTAAATGAGGTTTCTGCATTGTTGGACGATCGAGTTTATTATAACCAGATGAGTAAAGCTGTGAATCCTTATGGGGATGGATTGGCTTGTGAAAGAATAATAGCATTTATCTAAATTTTTTACAAAATGATACCTTTTAATATCCCATATTATACAGGT
>ENA-OROX01002308-OROX01002308.1-human-gut-metagenome-genome-assembly--contig:-NODE-2308-length-13376-cov-4.781098_pt1 | contig 13376 bp, 10 predicted proteins | sample MGYA00242133_ERZ509058 | MGnify/ENA primary metagenome ERZ509058 (study PRJEB26280, sample SAMEA2338751) | human gut metagenome | biome: human gut; feature: human-associated habitat; material: faeces...
CTGCTGCAGCGTGAACGGATCGTTGAGGTCGAACTCCGGCACATTGACACAGGCATAGATTTCTCCGTTCTGCGGATTCATAAGAAGAATCGAGACGCTGTCCGCCTGTTTTTCTGCCATCGCCTTTTCCGCTGCCTGCTGGCAGTACGCCTGGATATTGACATCCAGGCTGACCTTTAAGTCCCTTCCCGCCACCGGCTCCTGGCGGCTCTCCCCGATGCCGTTCTGCTCAATCCCGCGCGCATCCGTTGTCGTCAGGATTTTTCCGTTGATTCCTTTTAAAATTTCCTCATATTCCACCTCCAGTCCGATGATGCCCTGATTATCGCCTCCGGTGAAGCCGATAACGCGCGACGCCAGCTTCCCTTTGGGGTAATACCGCTTGACATCCTCATCCACTTTTTCCCCCGCGTATCCGTACGACCGGATGGTATCACCCGTCTCCTTGTCCACATTCGTCTTGACACGCTCGATTGAAGACCGCTTCTCCACGCGTTTCCGCGCCGTCTCCTCCGAAATTCCAAGCTCTTTTACCAGCATCGCAATCACCGCCTCCGGCTCCTCAATCTGGCTGTGGATCACGGAAATCGTACAGACCGTGCGGTTTGCCGCGAGAACTTCCCCGTTTGCATCAAGAATCCGGCCGCGCGCCGCCTTGATCCCGCGCTCCCGCTCGTGCAGATCATCCGCCTTCTCGGAATAATAGACGGACCGGAACACACACAGATACACCAGCCGCCCGGCAAGTCCGACCATCATTCCCATGCAGAGTACCCACAGAAGAACCGTCTTTTTCCGGTGATACGTTTTGTTTTTACGCATAGAATACCCCATAGCCGAATCCATTATGATAGCACTATATGGAAACTGCTATGGGGTTATGTCTTTTGTTTTTTATGTTTTTTTACTCTTCATTGATGAGATCCAGCTCGGCGTTTGTCAGACCGCCGTTCTCGATATTGCTGTTTTCAGCACTGTTTTCCGTATCGTCTTCCTGTACCGGTGCCGCTACGTTTGGATCATCCGTTCCGGTCTCGGAGCCTTCGCCCGTCACACCGTCCGTATCATCCGGGAATACGTTCAAATACGGCAGCAGTTCTGTGTAGATCTCTTTTACGATCTCCTGTGCCAGCACACTGTTCGCCTGATTTTCTACATCCGGCTCGTCCACAATCGCGTAAACAACAGCTTTCGGGTTTTCTACCGGTGCAAATCCGATAAAGGAAACGAGATATTTTCCATTGCCTCGCGGATACTTCTGTGCAGTACCTGTTTTTCCTCCCATCGTGTAACCGGCAACCTTTGCACTCTGGCCGCTTCCATCGGTCACGACTCCCTGGAGGAAACTTCTCATTTTATCGCTGATTTCCGCGGAAACTGTCTGACGCACCAGATTCGGCTCATTGCTCTCAACAACGGCTCCTGTGCTGTCCGTGATCGTCTTCATCACATGCGGCTGGTAATAATTGCCTCCGTTGATCAGAGAGGAAAACGCAGCTGCCTGCTGTACCATCGTCACGGTATAGCCCTGTCCGAATGTACTCGTTGCAAGCTCGGTCGGTCCCATGGTATCCTCCGTGTGAACCAGGCCGTACGCCTCACCCGGCAGGTCAATTCCTGTCAGACTGCCGAAACCGAAAATATCCTGATAGCGGAGAAATTCCGCTGCTCCCATCTTCTGTCCGATCTGCATCATACCAGCGTTGCAGGAGTTTTTCAGTACATCGGCCGGTGTCTGTACGCCATGTGTTCCCGGATAAGCTCCGCAGCGGATCATCTGCCCTGCAATCGTCTCAAACCCCTCACAGTCAAACAGGGTATCATCATCGATTACATCGAGGGAATATGCCGCCGCCACGTTCATCGGTTTTGCCGTGGAACCTGGCTCATATGCATCGGAAATACAGTAGTTTTTCCAGATGGCACTCAAAGCCTCCATTGTCTCGTTATCGTTCATCGCATCAATTTCTTCCTGCGAATAGAACGGTGTCAGATCTCTTGGATTGTTCAGGTCATACCAGTCGGAAGAATCCATACCAAGAATCTCTCCATTGTTCGGATCCATCACGACAACGCCGATATTCTTTGCCGCTTTTGTCTGACGGTTCGTCTCAGTGTCCGATTCGTCCGCGCCGTTCTGGACATGAATCCGCTCATTGTAATTCTCGATCGCCGTGCGGATGATCTTCTGAATATTTACATCAATCGTCGTAACCACGTTTTTGCCCGGCTGTGCCTCGATGATCGTCTGTTCCATATCCGCATCTTCGTTGTAATAGCCGAACTGGCGGCCATTCACGCCATTTAAGATACTGGAATAATACCCTTCGATTCCCCAGTCTGCCGTGTCTCCTGAATACGTAAAGCCGATCAGATCGCAGGCAAGTGAATTTAACGGATACGTTCTGTGGTAGGATTCCTCGAACCAGACGCCGCGGATGTTGGCACGGTATGCTTTTTCCGCCTGCTCGTTCTCATCGAGCTCCTTGTTCTTTTTGTCCGCGTACTCGTCCACATAGGCCTCAAACGCTTTTTTCGCGTCCATCGAGACCTCTCTGGCGAGAACCTGGTACTGGCTTTCTTTTGTCGTTTCGCCGGTCAGACGATCCCGGATATCCGTCTCGTCGAGTCCGAAGTATTCAACCAGTGCTGCTACGGTCGGATCGACGTACGGATGGGTATCGTTCTTTTCTTCATCTTTTACCGTCGTATTGGCAAGTTTACAGTCGAGAATAACGTTGTAAACCTTCTCACTCGTTGCCAGAATCGTTCCGTTCCGGTCGGTGATACTTCCCCGCTGGAATGGAATTGTCCTGCTGTCGTAGGACTGCTGCGTCTGGCTTAAAACCTGTCTTTCGTATTTTTCTCCCTTTGTGGCATTCACATACGTAATGTCAATCGCTAAAGCAACAAAAACCAGCATCACTCCCAAAAAGAGTGCTACCAGTTTTCTGCTCATACGCCCACTTGTCTTCCGTCTCCGGAATGCCCCGCTTCGTTTTTTATTTTTTTTCTGTTTACTCACGTTTTCACCTATTTCGCATCCGGAACATCCTGATACTGTCTCACATAGCTGTTTTCTGAATCATCGAAATAAATTACCTGGGACTCATCTGCATATTTCATGCCGAGCCGGTTCTGTGCTGCTTCTTTGACTGCCTCAAGATCTTCGGAGGCAACCGTTGTATTGTAATAGGCGTCATTGTCCGCCTTCAGATCGCTCAATTCTTTTTCTTTGCTGGTAATGTCTTCCGCCTGCGTGGTAACCACGGTCTGCAACTTGACATACGCAACACACGCCGCGATACACAGTGTGCAGACAATGGCAAGAAAAACAGCGTAGCCCGCGCTGATCTGTGTCGCCCGTGCCCGGTTTCTTCTTGTCTGGCTGCTCACACCCGATTTCAGAGGCCGTGCTTCTTTTGGTGCTTCCTGCGGCTGTGCTGCAAGACGCCGTACCGCACTTCCGTCCTCAAACGTATCTGGCGTATAACGTTTCGTTCTATCTGTCGAATTTACCCTTCCATCTGCCCGTCTGGCCATAACTTCTCTGTCTCCTTCGTGCCGAGCCGTCACACTTTTCGTTCAAAGACGCGCAGTTTTGCGCTCTTGGAACGGGGATTTGTTTCCATTTCCTCTTCTCCCGGCAAGATCGGTTTCCGAGTTACTACGGTTCCCTTGGACTTCTTTCCGCATACACAGACCGGAAATTCCGGCGGACACGTACATGGATGCTCGTTTTTTCTGAAAATGTTTTTTACGATACGGTCTTCCAGAGAATGAAAGGTGATGACACAAAGTCTTCCACCGTCATTTAAGAGATCAATCATGCCGTCCAGTGACTCCGACAGAACGGTAAGTTCCTGGTTCACTTCGATACGGATTGCCTGAAAGGTTCTCTTGGCCGGATGGCCGCCCGTCGCCCTTATTTTTGCCGGAATCGAGCGCTTGATGATTTCGATTAACTCCCCAGTTGTTCGAATCGGCGCCTGCTGCCGGCTTACGCATATATTGTGTGCAATTTTTCTTGCAAAACGCTCTTCTCCATATTCATGGAGAATACGCGAAAGATTCTCTTCACTGTAATCGTTCACGACTTCGTACGCGGAAAGAGCATTTCTCTGATCCATCCGCATATCCAGCGGAACATCCTCACGGTATGTGAATCCACGCTCTGCATTATCCAGCTGATAGGATGAAACTCCAAGATCCAGCAGGATTCCGTCTACCCCGGTGACTCCGATTTCGGCAAGACGCGGAACCATATCGCAATAATTGCTGCGGATAATCGTGACCTGGTTCTGAAATGGTTCCAGGCGTTTACCCGCAGCAGCTATCGCAGCTTCGTCCTGATCTATGCCTATTAATCTCCCCGTGGCAGATAAGCGCTCACATATATGACTGGAATGTCCAGCGCCTCCCAACGTCCCGTCCACGTAGATTCCGTCCGGTTTTATCTTAAGGTTTTCAATGGTTTCCTTCAGTAATACTGATGTATGCGAAAATTCCATGGTCATCTCCTGTATCCCAACGAAACAGATCAGATCACAATGCCCATCTCTTCCATTGATTCGGCGATGGCATCCATATCATCATAATTGCTGTTTTCGTTCCATTTTTCCTTGCTCCAGATTTCAATCCGGTTGATATTTCCGGTAAGGACTACATCTTTTTCCAGACCAGCAAATTCCCGCAGCGTTGCCGGTACGAGAATCCTCCCCTGCTTGTCCAGTTCACATGACGTAGCACCTGCTACAAAGAAACGGGAAAAAGTTCTGGCGTTTTTGTTTGTAAGTGGTAAGGCTCTCAGCTTCTCTTCAAAGGCAGCCCATTCGTCGTTTGGGTAAATGGAAAGGCATCCGTCCAATCCCTTCGTCAGTACAAACTCTTCTCCCAGCTGTTCTCTGAACTTGGACGGTATGATCAATCTTCCCTTCGCGTCAATCGTATGACTGTACTCTCCCATGAACATAATGAAAACCCTCTTATCACCTGAAATGGCGGTCTCCCCACGCACCACTTCATGTATCGCGCCGCAGCCAGACTGCCACATCCGCTCCACAACGCACCACTTTTCACCACTTTCTACCACTTATATTTTTATTCTATATCAACTCAGGGAAAATAGCAAGGTCTTTTTTCTATTTCATTTTTAAGATTTTCCCCAAAATGCAACATTTTTATGCGCATTTTCCGCCTTTTTTATACCAATTTTGTATCAAAAAAGAGAAAACCTTTTTTGCCGGTTTTCCCTTTTTCTGTATTTTTATTCTGTTTTTTTCACTGGTTTTATCCTTAAGAATGGGCTGTCTCCCCACCGGATGATAATTTTTTTCGTTTCCATACCACCAAGATGGTACATCCCACCACAAGGCACCCCGAAAGGAGCTGGGAAACCGGAAGTCCCACCACCGGAAGCAGAAGCTGGTCGGTGCGGAGTCCCTCGATCCAGATTCTTCCAAGGCCGTATCCTATCAGATACATCAGGAACACTTCGCCGTTAAATTTTTTTCTTTTCCGAAACCAGAAAAGAAAAAGCAGGACACCCACATTCCATAAACTTTCATATAAAAAGGTGGGATGCACCTGAATATACTCGACGCCGTTTACCGTCACCACATGATCCCACATTTTCTGTGTGATTTCATTGGCACGGACCGCGGAAACCGGAAGCTGCATCGCAAACAGGTTGTTAGTGTAGTCACCGAATGCCTCACGGTTAAAGAAGTTTCCCCACCGTCCCATAATCTGACCGAACACGATGCTCATGCTCGCGGTATCCATCAGAAGGCTGAAGTTCTGTTTCTTCTTTCTGCTGTAAATCACCACCGCAATGCAGGCACCGATGATGCCGCCGTAGATGGCAAGTCCGCCCTGGCGGATGTTGAAAATACTCAAAAGATCATCCTTATAATAGTCCCAGGCAAATATAACGTAGTAAATCCGCGCCCCGAGAATACCGGCTGCGATGCCGATCATCGCAAGATCGAGGTACTGCTCCGGGTTCTGCCCCGTCCGCTTTGCCTCTCTTTGGGCAATCCAGATCGCAATCATCATACCGGTTACGATCACGATGCCGTAATAGGCGATGGAAAATCCGAAAATACTGATGTTTTTTCCCACATGGTCGAGATAGATCCCGAGATTGGGAAAATTAATTTCCATATCCATAACTTATATTCTCTCTTATTATTACTTATCAAACGTTGAAACGGAACAGGATGACATCGCCGTCGCGGACAATGTAATCTTTTCCTTCCATACGCACAAGGCCTTTCTCTCTTGCTCCTGCGTAGGAACCGCAGTCGAGCAGATCCTGATAATTGACAACCTCGGCTTTGATGAATCCGCGCTCGAAATCGGTGTGGATTTTTCCGGCTGCCTGCGGTGCTTTTGTTCCGACTTTGATGGTCCATGCACGGGTCTCATCCTCTCCTGCTGTAAGGAAGCTCATGAGGCCGAGCAGACGGTAGCTTGCTGCGATCAGTTTTTCCAGACCGGACTCGGTAAGACCAAGATCCTCGAGGAACATTTTTTTCTCATCCTCTTCGAGTTCGGAGATTTCTGCCTCGATCTCGGCGCAGATGACGAATACTTCGCTGTTGTGCTCTTTTGCATATTCGCGGACGGACTGTACATAGGAGTTGTTTGCACCGTCGTCAGCGAGATCATCCTCTGCTACGTTTGCTGCGTAGATGACCGGTTTGCTGGTCAGCAGGTTGTACTCTGCGATCCATTTCTCCTCGTCCTCGTTCTGCAGCTCCATCAGGATGGCATCTTTTCCGTCCTCGAGCAGTTTTTTCAGACGCTCCTGGAATTCGAGCTCTTTTGCTGCCTCTTTGTCCATTCTTGCAGATTTTGCAGTTTTGGAAATACGGCGCTCGAGTACCTCAAGGTCGGCGAAGATCAGCTCAAGGTCGATGGTCTCGATATCACGGAGCGGATCAATGCTGCCGTCTACGTGGATAACGTTCGGATCCTCGAAGCATCTGACAACGTGAACGATAGCGTCTACCTCACGGATATTGGCAAGGAACTGGTTTCCAAGTCCCTCTCCTTTGGATGCACCTTTTACAAGACCTGCGATGTCAACGAACTCGATGACAGCCGGTGTTACTTTCTTGGACTGATAGAAATCTCCGAGCTGCTGCAGACGCTTGTCCGGAACCGGCACGATGCCGACATTCGGGTCAATGGTACAGAACGGATAGTTTGCGCTCTCTGCTCCTGCTTTGGTCAGGGAATTGAAAAGTGTACTTTTTCCGACGTTCGGAAGGCCCACGATACCTAATTTCATAGTAATCTATATCTCCTTTGTTTTTATTTTTCGCTTCTTTTTCTGTTCGGGTTCTTTTTATGCACAAAAAGAGCCCAATGCAACTATAAATTATAGCACACGGGCTCTTTGATTTCAATGGATTTTAATCTCTTGACTGTACCATCAGAAGAATGCCGCCCTCGTACGATACATGCGCGGTCTCCTCGACGATCTCATTGCTCACGCACAGACCACCCGAAGTATTCGGCAGACAGTGATGGTCGAGCGGGTAGGCGAAGCCCTCCAGGGTGATGGATGCGACTTCCTTTTCCAGCGGGAAGAACGAAACGTACTTTCCGAACTGCTCTTCTTTCCGGATTTCAAACGAAGTTTCCACCGGAATCGTAATCAGATTGCGGCTGTCCACGATGTAAGCCGGAATTTTCTTCTCCCATGCCGTTTTCAGGTTCTGCACAATACTTAAGAAATGGTCGAGTCTTCCCCCTGTTGCTCCGAGGATCGTGATTTCACTGCTTCCCAGAACAATCGCCTGCTGAAATGCGATGTCCGTGTCCGTATTGTCCTTCATGGGATTAAATTCCCGGATCGGTGCGACATGGTTCTCCTTGTAATAATTTAAAATCTCCGGAGATAAACTGTCAAAATCTCCCAGAATATACGTCGGTATAATCTGGTAATGGTAGCAGAACTCCAGTCCCCGGTCTGCTGCCAGGATAATATCAAACTGCTGTTTCTGAAGATATGGGAAGGCAAAATCCGGTTCGATCATCCCTCCCGAAATAATACATGTTCTCACGTTTCCCTGCCTCTTTTTTCTGTCTTTTTGTATCTTATTCTGCCTTTTTGCTGTATGAAGAAATTTTTTCCTGCAGCTCGCGCACGTTCTGCTCGATGTTGCTGCCAAATACAGCAGAGCCTGCCACGATGATGTTGGCACCTGCCGCAAGGACTTCATCGATGGTCGCGCGGTTGATGCCGCCATCGACCTGAATGTGCACATGCTCCAGTCCTTTTTCATCCAGCATTCTGCGGAGCGTACGGATCCTCTCCGTCGACTCCGGGATATACTTCTGGCCGCCGAAGCCAGGATAAACGCTCATAATCAGAATCATTTCTACCTGATCCATCACGTCCGTAACCGCAGAAAGCGGCGTATCCGGATTTACGGCAACTCCAGCATCTGCGCCTGTTTCATGAATCTTTTTCACGGTTTCTGCCAGATCGCGGCATGCCTCCGCGTGAACCGTGATCATATCCGCCCCGCAGCTTTGAAATTCTTCTACGTACCGCTCCGGGTCCTTTACCATCATATGAACATCAAAATACAGACTGCTTTCTTTTCGGATCGACTTTACCACCGGCATTCCAAACGAAATGGATGGTACAAACATTCCATCCATAATATCGATATGAAGCCACCGGCACTCTGCTTTCTCTACCCTTTGGATCTGTTCTCCGAGACGGTTGAAGTCTGCGGATAAAATAGAAGGTGCCAACTGATATACTCGGCTCATGCTAGTATCTCCTCTTTTCCTGTTCTTTCAGTTCTTCATAGAACATGGTATAGTTTTCAAATCTTTCTTTGCTGATATTTCCCTGTTCCAGTGCCTCTTTGACGGCACAGCCCGGCTCTTTTCCGTGGATGCAGCCGAGGAAACGGCATTTTCCTTCGTACGGATGAAATTCCGGGAAAAAGTTTTTCAGCTCCTCTTTTTCCATATCGGTTGTATAAAGCGAGCTGAACCCCGGCGTATCGCACAGATACGTCTCATGGTCGATCGGGATCATCTGGGAATGGCGCGTCGTGTGTTTTCCTTTTTTCAGCTTTTTGCTGATCTCTCCGGTCTCCATCTGGATTTCTTTCTGCATCCGGTTTGTGATCGAAGATTTTCCGACGCCGGACGGACCGGCTACCACCGTTGTTTTCCCTTTCAGGTATGCTTCCACTTCCTGCATGCCCTGCTCTTTCGCTGCACTCACCGTAAAGACACGGTAACCGCAGTTCTCATAGACGCTTCGCAGATGGTCTGTGTAATCTTCCCCCGCAAGATCTCTTTTATTGAAACAGATTGCCGTCGGAACGTTCTGCTGTTCCATCATCACAAGAAAACGGTCCAGAAGCGTCAGGTTCGGGGTCGGATTTTCCAGCGCAAAAATCACAAGCGCCTGATCGATATTGGCCACTGCCGGACGGATCAGTTCATTTTTTCGCGGCAGAATCCGGGTCATATTTCCCGTTTTTTCCGCTTCATCCAGAATCTCGATTTCCACAAGATCTCCGACGAGCGGTTTCTGGCCTTCCTTTCGGAAAATTCCTTTTGCTTTGCACTCATAAATGCCGGATTCTTCTACGTCTACGTAGTAGAATCCGGCAATTCCTTTCATAATCTTTCCTGTCATACTCACCCTTCACTCAACGGAACCGATGGGTACTGTGCAATTGCCTGATAACTTCCGCTCGAATCCATCTCATAGAAGACGATTCTTCCGGTAGAAGAAGCAGACGATGAAGCACTCCAGTTGGTGTTGACAGAATACGGCCAGCTCGTAATGGCCTGTCCGTCCATGACGGTGATGGAGGTCTCGTTTCCGTTTCCATCATCCTGGATCAGCTCAATTTTTGCAATACCACCCTGATACTGATCCGGCGCACTTAAGGTCTGGCTGCAGGACCAGGTAACATCCGTAGCGGTATTTGCGCCCGGCTCTGCCGGTGTCGGGGTCGGTGTATTCTCATCCGGCGTCGTTGGCTGTGCACTCGGGCTATTGACATAAATCGTAACGTCAGAACCTTTCTTTACTTTGGTTCCGATTGCCGGGTCAACCTCCATGACTTCGCCCTCGGCCACCTTGCTGCTGGTTCCTGTTTTCACAATAATATTGAAATCGCTCAGGATTGATTTTGCTGTCTCCTCATCCAGGCCGATTACATCACGGATTGCAATTTCTTCCGCGTCCTTGGATCCCTTGCTGATCACCAGCGTAACGGTAGATTCCGGCGCAACCTGACTTCCCTCTGACGGGTCAACGGAAATAACCAAGCCTTCTGCAACGGTATCGCTGAAATCCTCTGTTGTGGAAACCTGCAGTCCCAGCTGAGTCAGTGCAGCACTTGCAGCGTCTTTCTGTGTTCCCACAATGCCGGTCGGAATGGTTACGGTTTCTTTTCCGGAGCTTACATAATACGTAATCGTTGCATTTTTATCGACTTTCGTTCCCGGTTTCAGATCCTGGCGGCAGATCTTTCCTGCCTCAATGACATCCGATGCCTCGGTTCCGCCGTTGACTACACCAAGGTTCAGGCTGTTTGCCAGTGCGGTTGCACCTGCCTCGGTTTTATTGGTCAGATCCGGAACGGTTACTTTTTCCTCTTCTTTGCTGCTGGAAGAAACAACTTCTGTGCTGCTCGAAGATGATGCGGAACTGGAAGAAGCTGCGGTCGGTCCTTTTCCGCCGACAATGCCGGCTGCCTGTGCAATAAAGTAGATCAGCATGCAGATGATGATGGCTGCAATCGCAAAACCGCCGATTGTGATGATCTTTTCGAGTTTGTTTCCGGCTTTATCATCGTCGTCATCGTCGTAGTAGGAATCGTCGTCATCCTCATCGTAGGAATCGCGGTCATCCTCTTCTTCGTCCTCATCCTCGTCTTCTTCGTCCTCGTAGCTGTAATCTTCGTCCTCTTCCTCATCCTCGATCTTGCTGTAGCGCTTGCGGGCCGGCTCCTCTGCCGTCTGCGCATTTGCCTTTGCTGCTGCGCCGGAACGGATCTGGCTTAACTCCTCTGCGGATACCATAACAGTCTCGGCGTGAGAACTTAACGGAGTTACTTTTACGAAATTGCCCTGCGGCTCCATCAGCGAATGCTTCAAGTCGTCGATCAGCTCCGCCATGTTATTGTAACGGCGGTCCGGGCTCTTCTGGGTACATTTTAAGATGATCTGCTCCAGTGCGAACGGAAGGTTCGGGGTATATTTGGATGGAGATTCAATCTCCTCCTGCAGATGCTTGATTGCGATGGCAACGGTGGTATCGCCGTCAAACGGCACTCTTCCGGTTACCATCTCGTACATGGTGATACCAAGGGAATAGATATCACTCTTATAGTCCGAATATCCGCCGCGCACCTGCTCCGGAGAGCTGTAATGTACGCTTCCCATAACGTTCGAACTGATCGTATTGGAAGAAGTTGCCTTTGCAATACCAAAGTCGGAAAGTTTTACTTTTCCGTCTGTGGAAATGATGATGTTCTGCGGTTTGACATCGCGGTGTACAATATTGCGGTTGTGTGCTGCTTCAAGACCGAGGGAAACCTGAATGGCGATGCTGGTTGCCTCTTTTACGCTCAGTTTTCCTTTGCGGTCAATGTAATCCTTCAGAGTAATTCCCTCGACAAGCTCCATGACGATATAGTAAACGCCGCGGTCCTCCCCGACATCGTACACGTTTACAATATTCGGATGGGACAGTCCTGCTGCGGCCTGTGCCTCCGTGCGGAACTTGCGGATAAACGTTTTATCCTCCCGGAATTCCGGTTTTAAAACCTTGACGGCCACCATGCGGTTCAGCTTGTGGTCTTTTGCTTTGTAGACATCAGCCATACCGCCGGAACCGATCCGGCTTATGATCTCATATCGTTCTCCTAAAATAACGCCCTCTTTTAACATTCTTTCACCTCGTTTGTAAATGGTTCCACGACAATGACTGCGATATTGTCTCTGCCGCCATTTGCATTTGCTTTATCAATTAAACGTTTCGCCTTGTCCTCACCGTCTTCTCGGCAGATGAGTTCGAAAATCTCCTCATCCGTTACCATGTTGGAAAGACCGTCCGAGCACATCACCAATTGATTGCCCTCTTCAAGCTGAATGTCAAAGAAATCAATCTTTACGGTATCCTGTGTGCCTACTGCTCTGGTAATAATGTTTTTGTCCGGGTGATTCCGCGCCTGCTCGGGAGTGAGTTCTCCAAGGCGCACCATCTCTGCGATCAGGGAATGGTCCTGCGTCACCTGGTCAAACGTGCCATCTGCTGCCAGATACAGCCTGCTGTCTCCTACGTTTGCAACGTAGGCATAGTTGCCGACAACCGTAGCTACTACCATCGTCGTACCCATGCCTTCCATGGATATATCTCGTTTTGCCTGCTCAAAAATCTGGCTGTTTGCTGCTTCAATTCCATGCCGAATGATCCGCACCGGGTTGAAATTCGTATCTCTTTTTACAGATTCCACCAGTACAGAAACACCGTAACGCGAAGCAAAGTCGCCCGCGTTATGGCCTCCCATGCCGTCTGCAACGACAAAGAGGTTCGGAAGGTTTCCGACCGGAGAGGCGGAGGCAAACACAAAATCCTGGTTCATCGTCCGTTTCTGTCCGATATCGGTTGCAGAAAATACCTTCATGCTTTTTTCTCCTGTATTGACAGCCGCTTTTTACGGCTGTTCGTTTGATTTATCGATAAAACTTTTTCTTAACTGTCCACAGGCTCCGTCAATATCGGCGCCCATTTCCCTTCTAATAGTAACATTAATTCCGTATTTTTCAAGTTTATTTTTGAAATTCTCTACGACTTTTTTCGTTGATTTCACATAATCGCGCTCTTTGATCGGGTTGACCGGGATCAGATTTACGTGGCAGTTGATGTCCGAAATCCGCGCGGAAAGCTCTTTTGCATCGGCCTCGCTGTCATTTTTTCCGCCAACGAGAGAGTATTCAAATGTAATCCGACGGCCTGTTTTTGCAAAGTAATTGCGGCATGCATCGAGAATTTCATCAATGGAATATTTATTGGCAATCGGCATCAGCTCGCGGCGCTTTTCATCGTTCGGCGCATGGAGGGAAAGTGCCAGGGTGATCTGGAGTCCCTCATCTGCCAGACGGTACATATTCGGTACAATTCCACAGGTGGAAACGGTGATATTCCGCTGGCTGATGTTGAGTCCCTCGGGGCTCGAAAGCAGCCGCACGAAGCGCACGAAATTGTCGTAGTTGTCCATCGGCTCACCTGTTCCCATGACAACCAGATTGGAGACCCGCTCCCCGGTATCTTCCTGGATCCGGTAAATCTGGTCGAGCATCTCCGACGGAGTCAGGCA
>ENA-OROX01002329-OROX01002329.1-human-gut-metagenome-genome-assembly--contig:-NODE-2329-length-13260-cov-5.999849_pt1 | contig 13260 bp, 10 predicted proteins | sample MGYA00242133_ERZ509058 | MGnify/ENA primary metagenome ERZ509058 (study PRJEB26280, sample SAMEA2338751) | human gut metagenome | biome: human gut; feature: human-associated habitat; material: faeces...
TATCATCAGCAGACCTTTTCAGATCCTTTAATGATACTCCGCATGGTCCGAGTGGGGAGACTCGAACTCCCGGCATCTTACTCCCAAAGAGATTTTCGGCATTTTTTATAGTTGTTTATAGCAATTTATAGTCCTTTTCGCTCCAAAACAATTGCTTTTTAACGCTCTTGTTTCCGCTGTTTCCGTGTATTCCGCCGCTGTCTGTGGTCTTACATGTGGTCAGAGAGCCCTTCTTGACCAGGTGCAGTAAAACTGCTGTTGCCTGGTTAGAAGGGCTCTCTTTCATGTTCAGGTTTGGGGTATTGTACCTCTGCCGTGGCAGAGAAGCAAGAGGTTTTTCGAGTCAGGCATATCAATTTTTAACACGCCTAATCAAAGAAATATTTTCGAGCCAGGGTGTGACAGGTCAGAATTAGTTTCTTTTCAGATGAATACAAATTGACAAGAATGACAAGAATGATTATAATGACAACTAAGAAAAGGAGGCGTTATGTATGGCATTTGTTGAGAGTGAAGTTGTTGAACTGAAAGCGGAGGTCGTGGGCGATATCTGCAAAGAAGTCATTGCCTTTGCCAACACAAAAGGCGGTACGCTGTATATTGGCGTCAGCAACGATGGAAGTGTGGAGGGAGTCAAAAACGCCGATCAAGTCATTTTGCAGCTGAACAATATGATTCGAGATTCCATCAAGCCTGATGTGACAATGTTTGTGGGATACAAAACCCAACATGTCGGCGACAAGGATATCATTGCTGTGACCATTCAAAAAGGGACAGACCGGCCCTATTATCTGGGCAGTAAGGGGTTGAAACCCAGTGGGGTCTATGTCAGGAACGGCACTTCTTCTGACCCGGCTACGGATACTGCGATCCGAAGAATGATTAAGGAAACTGATGGGGACAGCTTTGAATCCATGCGTTCGCTGGAACAGAACCTCAGCTTTGAAGCGGCAAAGAAGCAATTTGAAAAGCAGAACATCCCATTTGATACCGCAAAAATGCAGACCCTTGGAATGATTTCCGCGGATGGTATCTACTCCAATGTGGCGCTCCTCCTGTCCGATCAGTGTCCCAGCACCATCAAGGCGGCGACCTTCTCGGGGGAAGATAAAGGAAGCTTTCAGGACAGGAGAGAATTTGGCGGTTCACTGTTTCAGCAAATGGAGGAGTTGTACAGCTATCTGGATATGCGTAACCAGACAAAGGCAACTTTTGATGGGCTATACCGAATCGACACACGGGATTATCCGGAAAATGCACTGCGGGAAGCGCTGTTGAACTCACTGGTTCACAGAGACTATTCTTTCCGTGCAAGTACCCTTGTCAGCGTATATGCGGACAGGATTGAATTTGTCTCTGTGGGTGGACTGCCCTCCGGCATTGAACTGGACGACATTATGCTGGGACTTTCGGTTTGCCGAAACCCCAAGCTGGCAGCCATATTTTATCGTCTGCAGCTGATTGAAGCATACGGAACAGGTATGCCTAAAATCATGAACGCCTACGCGGACACGGAATTGAAACCCAAAATCGAAGTATCAAGCAATGCGTTCAAAATCACACTGCCAAACAGGAATACCGGCGCAAATAAAGCAGTGACACTCACCAGTACGCCCAAAAGCAACGAGAAATTGATTTTAGATTTCATTGATTCCCATGGTCATATCGTGCGCAGTGATGTGGATCGGCTGCTGGAGGTAAGCCAGGCCACAGCCAACCGAATTCTGAAACGCATGGTCGCCGAGGGCCTGATTTATCAGGACGGAAACGGCAGGAAAACAAAGTATAGACGGAAGTAACTGCTGGTGTGGAGGGGGCTGTGTATGAATCGAAAAGCGAACATCAATGGTCGGGAATATACGCTTCTTGAAATCGTCCCGTCTCTGGATGGAGGGCAGGCGCTGCTCCTTTGTGAAGACGAAAACGGCAAAAAGGCTACATGCTCTGAGTCGTTGTGGTGCAGCTGTACTCTAACGGATGTGCAGTCTGCCCCTGTCCATGCACATAGCTCCTCACAGGAGAAAATCGAGTATTTCCTCTCTGTTTTCAAAGGGCGGGAAGATGTATATGCACGCCGGTATCACAGCACGACCACCGGGAAAACCGGTTACACCCCTGTCTGCAAAAATGAATGGGTGCATGGCCTGTGCGATAAAAAGAAATACAGGTGCGCAGAGTGTCCCAACCGTGAGTTTCGACCGCTTACAGCCGATGTGGTCAAGGCGCATTTGATTGGCCGTGATTCTTTGTGCAGAGATGTGGCGGCGATCTATCCAATGCTGGCGGACAACAGAACCTGGCTGTTGGCTGCGGATTTTGATGAAGAAAACTGGAAGTTTGATGTGACTGCATTTTGTAAATCATGCAAAGATGCGGGACTTGTACCGGCAGTGGAACGCTCCCGCTCCGGAAACGGAGCCCATGTCTGGTTTTTCTTTTCGGAGCCTGTTTCCGCCGCCGATGCCAGGCGCTTGGGGACCGGTTTGCTGACCCGAACCATGTCGTGCCGGCATGAGCTATCCTTTTCGTCCTATGACCGGTTGTTCCCGTCTCAGGATCTTGTGCCGAAGGGCGGTTTCGGGAATTTGATTGCCCTGCCATTTCAAGGACAGGCACAGAAAGACGGAAATTCTCTGTTTGTGGATGACCGCTTTGAGCCTTATCCCGATCAATGGGCGTTTCTCTCCTCTCTGCCAAGAATCACACCGGAACAGTTGGAAGAAGCCTTAAGGAAACTATGTCATCATGGCGACGTGGGAGAATTGGCAGATGCCGAGGAGAAGCAAGTGCCCTGGAAACGCAAGCGAACCCAGACAAAACTGACACGTAGAGATTTTCCGTTGCAGGTAAGCCTGTATATTTCCAATCTGATCTACATTGAGAAAAAAGACTTCTCTCAAGCGGCATTGAATACGCTCAAACGGCTTGCGGCGTTTCCAAATCCGGAATTTCGCTCCAAGCAAGCCATGCGCATTTCCGTATATGGCATTCCCCGTGTGCTGGATTGCGGATATGAGGATGAGAATTACATTGGCATTCCCCGTGGCTGTATAGAGGCGCTTCTGGGGTTATTCGATCAATATGAAGTCCCTGCCATCCTGGAGGATCACAGATCACTGGGACATTCCATTGATGTGGAATTCAACGGAATGCTACGTCCAGAGCAGGAACCCGCTGCCCGGGCGCTGCTTGCCGCAGACATAGGTGTTCTGTCCGCAACTACTGCATTTGGGAAAACTGTGATCGGTGCATATCTGATTGCACAGCGTAAAGTCAATACCCTGGTATTGGTACAGTCCAGCGCATTGCTGGAACAGTGGAAATCCTCGCTGGAACAATTTCTGAATATTCATGAGGTTCTGCCGGAACTTCCTAAAAAGCGTGGCAGGAAGAAAAAGCGGCATCTCATTGGCCAAATCGGCAGTGGAAAGAATACCCGCAGCGGGATTGTCGATATTGCCACCATGCAGTCCCTGCTTAAAGGAGAAGAAAAGACGGTAAAGTCTTTTGTGGCAGAGTACGGAATGGTCATTGTAGATGAGTGCCATCATGTGGCCGCATTCACCTTTGAAACCGTGCTGAAAGCCGTGGAAGCCAAATATGTTTACGGTTTGTCTGCCACACCTGTCCGCAAGGACGGCCATCATCCCATCATCTTTATGCAGTGCGGTCCTGTCCGGTATTTGGTGGACGCAAAAAGCCAGGCGGAGAAGCGAAGCTTCTCTCATATCGTAATCCCCAGATTTACTCGCATGAGGTTGCCGGATGCCAACAGGATTCAGGATATGTACGCCGGTGTGATTGAAAATCACAACAGGAACGAACTGTTGGTGTCAGACACTTTGAAGCTGGTTCAGGAGGGGCGCACACCGATTCTTCTGACGGAGCGGAAGGAACACGCTGTATTGCTTGCCAATCAGATGTCGGATCAGGTGAAACACGTTTTCTTGCTCATTGGCAGTGACAAGCAAAAGGATAAGCGTGAAAAATTGACTGCGCTGCAGAATATGCCTGACGATGAGGATGTGGTGGTCGTTGCCACCGGAAAGTACATTGGAGAGGGCTTTGACGCCCCACGGCTGGACACCTTGCTTCTTGCGATGCCCATATCGTGGAAGGGCACATTGGCACAGTATGCCGGTCGTCTCCATAGAAATTATGAAGGAAAGCAGGAAGTTCGCATCTACGATTATGTGGATATCCATGTTCCTACATTGGAGCGGATGTATCATAAACGCCTGAAGGGTTATGCGGAACTGGGATATCAGGTCAAATTCGGTGCAGCGGATCAGTCTATCAGTGTGATTTATGATGGCCACTCATCTATGCTTCCCTTTGAGCAGGACTTGGATGACGCTGCCTGCAGCGTGGTTATTGTCAGTCCCTATCTGCAAAAAGGAAGATTCTTGAAGCTTCTTCCCACTTTGCAGAAGGCGGTTGCTTCCGGTGTCAAAATTGCGGTCCATACCAGAACGGCAGATAGCAGAGAACTCTCAAATCAAGAAAGTGTGTGTGAGGCGATTAAGATGTTGGAGCAGACAGGCATAGTGGTCCATACGCACAAAGAACTAAATCAGCGGTATGCCGTTGTTGATGAAAGCGTTGTGTGGTATGGCGGTGTGGATTTTCTTGCTTTTGGCAGAAAAGATGCAGATGTACTTCGGTTCAAAAACCCGGATATTGCAGGTGAGCTCCTGTCTCTGTCCGGTCATGCAGGAAGCGAACAGTTTGTCATGGAAGATGTGTATATGTAGAGGCAGCCAGTGGGGAGCCAGTGTGTACGCTTGTAGTCGAGAGATGAGATTGAAACCGGTGCTTTGAAAACGATCCGCCCAACATATAACCAAGGAATTGAAAATTCGTGCAACAGGCGTATCAATTTTTAACACGCCATATACAAAGAATAGGCACTATAAAATCTTCGATGCAAAGTGCATGATTGCGGCACAGAACAGAAAATAAGTTTATAATATCAATAAGGGGGAAAAATTCGACTGCGAATTTTTGACCACAACTTTTATGTTCCAAAAACAACGGATTGTGCAAAAATAGTGCCAGTTTCTAAGCGTTTATGTTCGGAATAATCAAATTTTATGGAATCGCATGTGGTCAAAACGGATGCCGTCTATAAAAGACTGTGATTTTTATGAGGCTATTGGAGGCTTTTTCTGCGCTTTAGCTGGATATTAGCGATCTTTTTGCAATTTGTTCGTTTCTGCTGCATGAAAGTCCCAAACGCTTGAATCAAATTTTTTGTGGCGATTTGTAGTGCTTTCCAGCACTTTCCGCTCGGTATCAAATATTTTTTGACGCTCTTAAATCCGCTGTTTCCACGTGTTCCGGTCCTGACTGTGGTCAAATATGGGGTCAAAAACGCTTCCTGACCAGGGGCGGCAAGTGTCTGCCAACCCCGGCCGGGAAGCGTTTTTTCACGACTCTGGGTTTTGGGTATTGTACCTCTGCCGCAACGGTTAAGCAAGTCCTTTCTGCGCGGCAGGCGTATCAATTTTTAATACGCTATAAACAAAGATTACCGGCCTGACGGAAGGTTGTCGGAAATAGCTTGTTTTTCCTCACCCAACTCAAATCCAATTTCGTCATGAGGAAAGGAATTACCAACCGCGAGAGATCACATCATTCTCACCCATACCAGTGGCTAATTACTTTACAAACAGCACATCATTGTGATAGTCCAGATATTCCCCCATGTTTCCGCTTATACCGAGATCAAAGCGGAGACCTTTTGATAAGTTGAGACGTTTTACATTTTCTTCTCCGATGAAAGAGGATAGAAAAATCTTACCCTGTCTATCAAATGTAATAAGACCACTATCAAACAACCTGTCATATGTAGCACTGAGGAGAAGGCCATTGTCAACACTCAGGCGTTCTTTATCCGAACTGACCACCCAGGGCTTAATATGACTTGCGATAAGCAGTTTCGGATGGTTGATGCCAGTTATTATGCAACACCCATGATACTTATCAAAAAGAGCCTTTCTAAAGGAGCCTTGCCCTACTCGAGATTGAATGATCTCCATTCTCTCTGTTTCAGGGATTTGATCATCGTTCTTTATCTTCTCGATATATGCGCTGTCATCTATACCTTCAGTGACAGAGTTGATAAATAACCTATATTGCTTAAGGGCGTTGCTATACATGTGATTTCCACGTGTGTTTTTTGCAATAAACTCAGGATCGCTCATGGTGAGTGCGATTGCAAGATCCAGCTCAAATGGTGACATATTTTCAAACGGCTTTTGAATAGTACGTTGCTGACACATTTCTTTCGATATCGTTCTAATTGCTCCAGCGTATTTTTCAATAGAGCTCTCAGAAAGTTTCGTGTTCTGACTTAGCCAATCGGAAAACGGATTGTTAATTTTGGCAACAGGCAGTTCGGATATATGAATAATAGTGTCCGTGCTATCCAGATACTTCTGCAATCTTGACCAATCTGAACAAGCGTCAATAAGTCTAAGTTCTTTTTTCCACACGGCAATAGGATTCATGCCTTTATATTCGGGCTTAAGTTCACAAGCGAGCGGATAGAAACCTTCCCCAATTTGTTTGAGGTTGTTTGCGCCGGAATAGATAACCCGAGCAGATATAAGAGGAAGCCCTAATTCATGGCAAAGAGTAGATACATTTCCGAGAGGGACCGCCAAATTATAGTGCGGAATGATTTTTCGGCCCAACTGTGTGCTTAATGCCTTTGCTACATCACTATATGAAGGCTTTCCGCGCTTTTTTTGGATATTTTCCAGTAAAAATGCGGCAAGTGCTTTATCGATGTCTTTCAACTCTACCATCCAAGACCACATCCCCTCACATTCAAATTAAATGGAAGTAATGCTTTTGCTTAGATTATAGCCTGCAACCAGATTTAAAACAATATTAATCAGAGAAGAGTTAAGTGAAATTCCACTTGCATTACAATGGGAATTCGAAGAAGTTTAGTTTTTCTACTGGCATACGAACAGGATTTTTACCATATCTGTTCCTCTCTGTTTCTATAAAATGTGGGCGAATTTTCTCCCATATATTGCATTTCTCGAACTTTTTAACGGAAGTAGAAATTCGCCGCCTTTATCATTCTACGCAAATCTACACCACTGTTCACACTTTTGGTGTAAATCTGGTGTACGCCTCAGACGTTCCACACAGCATTCCGCATGGCACTCTCTGCCCTTTCATAGCTGGCGTGGGTGTAAATATTGAGGGTCACACCCACATCGGAATGGCCCATGAGATACTGCAAGCTCTTGAGGTCGATCCCGCTGTTTGCCATCTCGGTACAGAAGGTATGCCGCAGCGCATGGGGCGTGATGGAGGGCAGCTTGTCCTCGTGGGTGTCGTTATACCGGTCCACCATCCGCTTCATCACATGCTTCAGATGCATGGCCACCTTATGGTACTTTTGTGCTTTGCTTTCGCTGTTCCTATATAGGTTTGATTTACAATATACAAATCCTATTTTCATTATCATCAAATCATCCACAATTAAGAAATAGGACTCAAAATCTGTAAAAAACGGCTTGCCTAATTTCGCTTAAACGAATATACTAAGAATGGTTTAGTATCACCCTATGAGATAGACTTTGAGGTGTCACAAGTGAATGGATATATGACAGTACAGGAAGCCGCTGAAAAATGGGGCGTGACTCCTCGGCAAGTTCAAATTTTGTGCAAAGCAAACCGAATTGCCGGAGTGGTACGCATGAGTCGAATTTGGGTTATTCCAGAAAACGCAGAAAAGCCAACTAAAGATAGCAATACAAGAGCGAGGACAAACAATGACAAACAATAATTTGACGATGATTGACTTATTTGCTGGTGCAGGCGGATTATCTGAAGGACTTTCTGAGGCTGGATTCCACAGCTTGTTTGCTTCTGAAATTATGCCTGTTTATGCTGCAACATATCAAAAAAACCATCCGTCTGCTAAAGTCTTAACAGCAGATATTCGTAGTATAGATGCAAATCAAATTCGAGAAGAACTTGGTATTGAACGTGGGGAATTAGATTTACTTGCAGGTGGTCCCCCGTGTCAGGGATTTTCAATCAACGCTCCCGTCAGAAGTGTACTTGACCAGAGGAATCATTTATTCAAAGAATACTTGCGCTTTGTAGATGCTTTTGCTCCAAGAGCAATTTTGATTGAGAATGTTCCTGGACTTGTTTCTTTTGAACATGGTGCTACTCTACATGCAATTCTCAATGCTCTGGCAGAACTGGGGTATGGCACTGATGTGCGTATTCTTGGTGCTGCATATTATGGTGTCCCGCAAATGAGGTGGAGGACCATTATTCTTGGCTTGAGAGGGAAAAACCTTCCTTCTCTGGCCTTCCCGGAGCCGCTTTATCATGCACCAATAAAACCCAATTTTACTACTACATTTGATGGACAATTGCTTGTCAAGCTCCCCTCACCCGAAGCATCTGCTAAATTCACTACTGTGCAGGAAGCTATTGGAGATCTTCCGCCGTTGAAATGTGGAGAAAGAGGCCCTGAGGTAAAAGAATATATATGTGAACCAATGTGTGATTATCAGAGACGAGCACGCATCGGTAGTTGTGGAATATATAATCATGAAGCTCCTCGGCTTTCTAAGGAAAATCAAGAACGCCTGAAATATATTAAGCCCGGCGGCAATTGGACAGACATACCTGATGAGCTTTTGCCTAAAGGAATGAAAAGAGCCAGAAAATCTGATCACACTAAACGATATGGTCGTGTTACTCCTGACGGTTTGGCCTCGACTATTTTGACCAAATGCGACCCTCATTGGGGCGCTTATTTCCACTACAATCAAGATCGTTCTTTTACTGTTAGAGAAGCTGCTCGACTCCAATCCTTTCCAGATCACTTTATCTTTATTGGTACGCAAGGACAGCAGTTCGCTCAAGTAGGAAACGCCGTACCTCCTTTGCTGGCAGAAGCTGTTGGTCTTGCCCTCAAGTCTATTTTGGAGGAGGGATTTTAAAATGGCTGGATATATTTCAGAGTTTTTCGGTTATCGTGCAGAAGATAAATCCTCACAAGCTGCAACTGCCGCAGCTCGTCAGGTTTGCCCTTTTCTTGGAACTCAATGCACCAAAGTTTTGTCGAGGGATAGAATTATTTCTGGAGTCTGCGCAGTTAGACAGAAAACAGCGGGGTCTCCAGATGTCATCTGTTGTCCAAATCGGATTTATGCCGAAGATTACAAGATGCTCCGCTTAGTCGCACAGCAGGCATTTGGCTGCGAGTTGGGGCTTTATTCTGGAAGAGCAGCCGTAGAAAAAGCAAAAGCAGAAAATGGAGCTATTGCTGTTTTTGGGCATGGATGGGGCGGAGAATTACGTCTGCCTCAAAGAGCGGGGACAGGCTCCTACTTTGTAGACTGGGTGTTGGCTCGCTTGGATGAAACAGGAGAACTTGTTGAATTTACAGCTATTGAAGTCCAAACTATCGATACCACAGGAAACTATCGTGAAGCACGCAATGCACTTATAAAAAAACGGGATATTGTTGCAGATACTGTTGGATTGAATTGGGAAAACGTTTCTAAGCGCATTATTCCGCAATTGATTTATAAAGGGCAAGTTTTGCAACGAGAGGACCTATGTAGAACAGGCTTATTTTTTGTGTGCCCCAAAGCTGTATATGATCGAGTCCTTAACCGATTGGGAGGAAAAGAACGCATCCCACGCTTTCCTACACAACCGGCTTCGATTCATTTCCTCGCCTATGATTATCTGGAAAAAACCGGTGAGGGAACCATTACTCCTCTCGGCATCTTGGAGGAACACTGCACAACAGTTTACAAAGTCCAAGAAGCCTTTTCTTCCATGAATCTCCCAGAAGGCAATGTTTACCGGGACGCTATTCGCAGATCTCTATACGGAACAGATATTTAAACTGGAGGCAGGAATAGCATGAGCGTTCAAAAAAGAAAATTAAGCCATTGGAGCATTGAGTTCACCTCTGGCGATGAACATCATTTTGATCCTCCGCTTTTTGCTGTTTTTTACACTATGCAGACGATTTATCTGAGGAGAATCTAATCTATACTTTTCTTTTTATAAAACGCCATAAATCTTGCAGTAAAAAAGCCCCAGGCCAGACCGGCATAGCCGGCCTGACCTGGGGCTTTTATCAGGGCTCCACATGGTATATTTTTGGTATAAATACGTCGCAAGTCCGGTGCCGCAGGTTTGAAAAATGTCGAAACAGCAAGGGTTTCTGGGTTCAGGTATCAATCCTGCCGTGATAGCTATATTGGTGTGTAACAAGTAAAATTAGTGTGTAAGAAAGTGGAATTTCTACAAAAAATCTCTGGCAAAATGATAAGGCATATATCGTACAAACCAATTATTTTCCGTATAATTCCATATTAATCATTAAAAATCATTGTACATTGGAAAAAGACATGCTATATTTTAATGTGACAGATTGTACACTGTTGTGAAACGGAGGGAATCTCATGAATTCAAATATTGAACGTTGGTGCTCAATGAAAGAGATTACCGAATATCTTGGAGTAAGCCGTGATACTGTACTCAATTGGATAGAGAAACGAAATATGCCAGCAGCAAAAATAGGCCGCCTTTGGAAATTTAAAATTACTGAGGTAGACGCCTGGATGAAGTCGGGCAAAGCTGCTGAATAAAGGGAACTCTATCCTATCTTAAGAATCCCCCGTGCTTAGCATATAAAAGTTGGTGTGAATATGAATGATAGAAAATATAATTTTATAGATTTATTTGCTGGAGCTGGAGGATTGTCAGAAGGCTTTATCTCGCAGGGAGACTATGTTCCTGTTGCCCATGTGGAGATGAATAGATATGCTTCTGAAACACTGAAAACCAGGGCGTGTTATTATTATTTGGATGAAAATAACATGCTGGATATTTATCATGATTATCTAACTGGACAAATTAGCCGAGATCAGCTATATGCAAGTGTCCCTGACGGATTACTTGACACCATCATTAATAAAGAAATCTCCTCCAGCAATATAAATGAAATATTTGGGGCTATAGATGAAATTGTAAATACTCATACTTTGGGAGAAATTGACTTGATTATTGGCGGCCCTCCATGTCAAGCCTATTCCCTTATGGGGCGTGCTGTCGATGCAAAAAACATGCAAAAGGATCCTCGAAACTATCTGTATAAACAGTACATTAAGTTTTTGAATCATTACAGACCTAAGGCATTTGTGTTTGAAAATGTTCCAGGTATAGTTACTGCAGGTAAAGGTGAACGATTTAAACGAATAATCGGCGCCTTTCGTACTGCAGGATATAATGTTGAGTATAATATTTTGGATGCATATGATTATGGTGTGCTACAGCAACGAAGGAGAATGATTATTTTCGGCTGGCGAAATGATCTCCAATATCATTATCCATTTCCACCCGTAGTGCATTACAATGTAACTGTAAATACTTTATTTAGAGATTTGGCACCCCTTACCCCTGGCGAAGAACGCAATAGATATACACCTGGACGTACATCAAGGTATCTACGGGAGACCGGAATAAGAAAACCAGGGGATATTTTGACTTTGCATATGTGCCGAATACATAACCAAAACGATCTTGATATATATCATCATGTAATCGAAGCATGGAATAATGGACACAATCGATTAAAGTATTACGACTTGCCCGAAGAATTGCGTACGCGACAAAATGAGACATCGTTTGTTGACAGATACAAAGTTGTTGCTGGTGATATGCCATATTCTCACACCATGATTGCTCACATAGCAAAAGATGGACATTATTTTATACATCCCGATATAAATCAGTGTAGGTCCATTTCTGTGCGCGAAGCAGCTCGAATTCAATCATTTCCTGATGATTTTTATTTTGAGGGCCCACGATCCGCTAAATTCACACAAATAGGTAACGCTGTCCCTCCGCTTATGGCGCAAGCACTTGCGGAAGAAATCGCTCAAATGCTCAATCAAGGAGGAGAACACTAATTATGATGATTAGTATGCCATTTAAACCTAAAGCGCAAATCCTGTTGCAGCTTGGCGAACAGCTTATCAAAAGCGAAAGTGTTGCTATCTTAGAACTAATTAAAAATGCATATGATGCTGACGCTAAAAATGTTTCTGTTTCTATGATTGACATCGATGTTCCTCAGGTTGGCTATATAGAAATAATTGACGACGGTGTAGGAATGGATCTATGGACGGTTCAAAATATCTGGATGGAACCTGGAAACACTCATAAGAAAGATATTGTTTCTGCCTCTGAACGTTCTTCCCTTAATAGACTTCCTATTGGCGAAAAGGGTATCGGACGGTTTGGTGTTCATAAGCTCGGGAAGAAAATCGAAATGATTACACGAAGTGCCAATGAACAGGAAGTGTATGTCTCCATAGATTGGAACTCTTTTGCCAATGCTAAGTATTTGGAAGATGTGCATGTTATTATTGAGGAACGTACACCTGAGTTTTTTACTGGTGATAGAACTGGCACAAAACTTTATATTTCTGATCTTTCTGCCTGTTGGTCACGCGGTATGCTAAGAAATGTTTATCGTTCTATTACTTCTTTAAGTTCGCCATTTAATTCGATCGATGCGTTCAGAGTAAAATTTAGAACAAACAAAAAAGAATGGCTCACGGGACTTTTGTCTTTCAAGGACATTAAGCGATATGCACTTTATACAGGCAGCATGGAAATCGAAGATAACTGTATTACCAAATTTACCTATAAGTTTTCACCATTTTCTGCAATGACTGGACTCAAACCGAGATCTTTTGAAATCTCTGCCCCTGTACCAATGATCCAAAAATCTAATGAGAAACGAGGGGAAATCCGAAAAATCGATATCGGCAAGTTTTGCATTGGTAAAGTGAAAATTGACCTGTTGGTTTTTGATCGTGATTCATCGTTTCGAGCAAGATTTATTGAGGATAAACGTACCTATGGTGCGTATCTTGATGAAAATGGAGGTATTCGCGTCTTTCGAGATGGTGTTCGTATTTATGACTATGGAGAGCAAGGCAACGATTGGCTTGGATTGGATAGTAGCCGAATTAATACTCCTGGCAAGTATTTAAGTAACAATCTTGTTCTCGGTGCTGTACAGCTGGATCGAGAATTTAGTGGCGACTTACAGGAAAAAGCAAATCGAGAAGGCTTTATTGAAAACGCAGCATATATGGAATTCCGAGATGCTGTGAGCTATGCAATCAATTATTTTACAGCTCAGAGAAATATTGATAAGGAATCTCTTAGAATTTACCTAAA
>ENA-OROX01002334-OROX01002334.1-human-gut-metagenome-genome-assembly--contig:-NODE-2334-length-13222-cov-21.706387_pt1 | contig 13222 bp, 10 predicted proteins | sample MGYA00242133_ERZ509058 | MGnify/ENA primary metagenome ERZ509058 (study PRJEB26280, sample SAMEA2338751) | human gut metagenome | biome: human gut; feature: human-associated habitat; material: faeces...
GGCCGGCTTCGCGCGCCATGATCTTGGCATCTTGGGCGTTGGTATCGTCAAACGGCCAGCCGCGGGTGCCGCACAAGGCATAATCTCCCACCATGCAGGCATTGTTATGCAGGATGTGCATGGTATCAAAGCCGTTTTCTGTCAGGTAGCGCTCCATCTTGCGGGCGGTCGTCCACCAATAATCATGGTTGCCTTTCAGCAGCCATTTTTGACCCGGCAGGTTTTGGATAAACGCAAAGTCGGTTTTAGTGTCCTCCAGCTTCATGGCCCAGCTGGTATCCCCCGCCAGAATGACTGTATCTTGCGGGGAGATCAGCGTGCGCCAGTTTGCTTCCAACTTGGGCAGATAGCCTTCCCAGCCTTCAAAAACATCCATCGGCTTATCCCCGCCGAGAGAAAGGTGAAGATCACCAACCACAAAAATTGCCATATGCACCCCCGGCAGTATATTCTGGTGTATTCTGCCCATACTGATAGAGCACGCAAAAGCAAACGCTTTTGTGCCTTACCAAGAAAGGAGAAGCACCATGATGGAAGAAAACGTAATCAACGGAATTTGCTGTGATGTAGAAAACTGTGTGTACAACAACGGCTCCTGCTGCTGCACAGCGCATGAGATTCACGTGAACCACCGCGCCAACAACGGCACAGAAACAATGTGCGAAACCTTCAGCGAAGTATAACCACAGTTTACCGGCGGCTGTACCATGTCGAACAGACTTCCCTCGGATGCCTTCTTCTGCACTTCCGCCATTTTTTTGTCAATGTCCGCCTGTTTGTCCGGCTGTGCCAGTACCTTAGCCTGCCTGAGCCAGGTTAATGCTTCGGAATAATGCTTTCCTGCCGTGGCATCCTCAGCTTTCTTCAGCAGTTTTTCCATCTTTTCCCGTTTTTCACGGGCTTCCTTGGACTCCTTTTCCACCGTAGGCTTGGAGGTTTTGCTTTGTGAAACCGCCTGCTCTGCCTGCTTCTCGAACGATTCCAGGTTGGTAAGGATACCTTGCGCTTTCTGTACGGGTGCACCGACAGCCTGCAGGAATCCTGCATCCAGTTCTTCCGGCGTACCGTTCAGGATGAGCGGGACAATGCGTTCTCCGGCCTTTACTCCCGACCGTCTGGGAACGACGGCTACCGTCAGATTGTCGTTTACCCGTCTGATGTTGATACTCAGGTCTGTGCCTGCCGTAATCATTTGGTTGATTGCTTGAAAAAACATAATGGTAAAATTTAAAATGTTATACATAAGTTTCCTTGAAAAAATCCTTCAGGATTCTCTGCCTGTCCGGATTCGAGGCGATGCCTTTCAACGGTTCCAGATAGTAGCCGATACGTCTGGGCCCGTCTGTCGTACAGGGAGGCTGTCTTTTGACAGGTGTTGTCCGGTTTGTGGCAGGCCATGCAGCCGGCATGACCGGAGCCGAGGAGGTAAATGTGTAAGTTCTCATATCTTCTGTATTTGATGGTTATACAAGCATGCCCATGACAATCAGGACAAGGATTGTTTTCAAGACAAAGGTGAATGTCCTGAAGGCGAGACGGACCAGTGTTCCGGACATAAGGAACAGGACAGACAGGTACACGGGAATGACGCCCTTGCAGTAAAGCAGGCATATTCCCGTAAGCAGAACCAGTGCGACCACTTGCCTGCAGATGTTTTCGATGAGTTTCAGTTTCATGTCTTTAAATTTTTAAGAATGAATAATCCCATCGGGATATGTTTTCCCGATTTTATAGGCCTCCGGCCCTTGGATTGCCTTTTTGCGCAAGGCTTGGCAAAAGAAAATACCGCAGCGAAGCGAGGATGATTTTCTTTTAGCCGACCAGCCCCTGAAAGGGGCCGCCTTGCGGCAAAAACGAGGCAATCCAAGACCTTTGCCGCTTAAAAGCGGAAAAACGTATCTTGTACATATATAAAAAAGAGGCACAGACCCCAGTCTGCACCTCTTCTGTTCCGTACCTTCCGCCCAGCCGTCTATATGGAACCATGCGGCTGTCCATCTTCCGAAAGTTTCCGGAAAATCTCACCGGTAACCTCATTTACCGTTTCCAATACGCCATCCAGAAATTCTTTCTGTGTGAGTTCTCCCTGTTCAATCCGTGCCAGCTCCGCTTCCCAGCCGGAGGTGAGGGAGGCGTCAGCCACTTTCATTCCGCGTACCGTTTCATATAAAAGAAGACCTTTTGGGGTCGGGATAATGTATTTGCCCGAATACCGGATATATTTACGCTCCAGAAGCGTACGGATGATATTCGTGCGCGTGGATGCGGTTCCCAGACCGGTCTTGTCCATATAGTCCGCCAGTTCCTCATCCGTATAAGGGGCAGCGGGCAGCGATTTCCTGTGTATAAGGCTGCATCCCGTTACCGGCAGCTTCTCCTCCCGAAAAAGTTCAGGGGGTACGGGACAGAGGTCGTTGTCTTCCGCGACAAGCCGTTCCCTCTGAAAGATACCGAGCCACCCCGCTTCCAGAATACGGTATGTACGGATGCGGAACTTGCGTGCGGCACAGACCGCTTCAACCGTCGTATATTCCACCTTGCAGGGCGGCATGAACGTTTCAAGCATCCTGCCGACAACAAGGGTGTAAACCAGCCTTTCCTCCCTGTCCAGTTCCCCCGGCTGTATGCCGGTGATGACAATGGCATGATGCTCCGCCGTGTCCTGATTTCCGGTTACGCCTTTCCTTGCAGCAAGGTCGATCATACCGGCATATTGACGGAATTCCTTGCCGGACAGCAGCTTTTCCATAACCGGAGGCAACATGTCATACACGTCTCCGGGCAGCAGACGGCTGGAAGTGCGCGGGCAGGAGATCAGTTTTTTCTCATACAGGCTTTGGGTAATTTCCTGCACCCGTATGGCTGTCAGGTTATGGTAACGGTTCGCATCCTTCTGAAGCCCGGTCAGGTTATAAAGGGCAGGTGCGGTGATTTCCTCAGTCCGGCTGTTGACCGCCGTGATACGGGCATATCCTGCCGCCTTGCAGTCCTCGTAAAGTTCCAGGGCATCCCGGCGGTTGCAGAAATCTTCCACATGCCGCATCTTTATTATCTTCCCGTTCTTGCAGAGGCTGACGAATACGGGCCAGCTGTCTGCGGGAATGTGATTTTCCCTTTCCCGGTACCGTCCGCTTATCGCTGCCAATACAGGGGTCTGTACCCTTCCAAGCGAGTTGTTGCCGAAACCGACCGCCTTGCAGACGGCATAGCTCGAATTGACTCCAAGAAGCCAGTCGGCCTTGTTGCGGCTGTCTGCCGCCAAAAACAAGTTGTCGAACAGGCTGCAGGGACGAAGGTTTTCCATTCCTTTGGCAATGGCTTCGTCCGTCAAGGAGGAGATCCACAGGCGGAGGCAAGGTTTCCTGCATCCCAAAAAACGATAAAGATACCGGAACAGCATTTCCCCCTCGCGGGAAGCGTCGGTTGCCGTAACAATGGTGTCACACGCATCGAACACCCCGGCTATCACCTTCAACTGGAGCACCGCATTGATGTCGGGATTCCATCCCGTGTCCGTCTTTACATGCCGTACCGTCAGAAAAGGAGGCGGCAGCAGGGGGAAGTTCTCCCGCTCCACCCATGCCGTACCGGTATCTTTCGGCATCGCCAGGGAAAGCATGTTGCCGTATGTCCATGTTACCATGTATCCGTTTCCGCTCATATATCCGTTCTCTTTTCTGTCAGCTCCCAAAACCCTTGCTATCTCTCTGCCCACATTGGGCTTGTCAGTCACTATCGCTATCATATTCTTTTTCCTTTTGATGTTCCGTACCGTCAGGAACGGCACGGAACGTGAGTTATACTTATTGTTTCCCGGTCAAACTGCCTCCTCCTTCTGACGGAGACCGTTTATTTCCATGACCGGCCTGCCGTTGCCGTCGGGTACCAGCTTCAGCGTGGCATCCATTGTCAGGCTGAGGACCGAAATATGGAGTTTCAGCGGAATGATGCCCGTTTCCTTTCCTTGCAGCAACAGTTCCATGTTGCCTTCCGCTTCCAGTTGTTTCTTACTGATACCTGCGGCCTTCAGACCGTTCCAGTCGATATCTTCCGTCTTATAAATATGACGGGTATTCTGATCCGTATTCATACGATTCGTTTTTTTAGGTTTGTATGATTGATTCTGTTTCTCTCCGGGCAGGTCTATACCGCCTGCGATGCACCCTTCTTCTGCTCCTGCTGCTGTCCCTGTGCGGTCTCCGTCTGTGCGGCACGGCGGGAAGTGTCCCTGCGGATGTCCGGATTTTCCTGAAAATACTGCAACTGCCCGGAATAGGGATTGACTTTCAGGTAGGAACTGAAGGTCTGCCCGTTGTTTTTCAGCCCTTCGACAAGCAAAGTCTTGCCATCCTGGAGGTTCGCTTTTTCCTGTGCCGTGAACACGTGCCCGTAAACCTCCGCCGGAATACGCGGTGCCTGCTGCTCGTTGAATCCGTTCGGCGTGCGTGAATACATCGTCCTGCCGGTATTCATATCCAGCTTGACGAACGAGGAGAATTCCTCCCCGTTGCGCCCGATCATGTTTTCCAGATAGACCGGCTGTCCCTTGCGCAGGGTTTCCCTGTCTTCGGCGGTCAGCTGCACGTTGCAGATTTCCTTTGGAATATAAATCTCTCCGGTTTCCGGATTGTGCCGCGTGTAGTTCGGGCGCCCCGTTACCTTGTCTATCGTTACAAAGGACGAGAAGGTGTCATTCCTGTTCCTGAACTTCATGTCTTCCACCAGAATGGTATGTCCTTCGCTGAGCATTTTTATCTGGGTGGGTGAGAGAGGTACGCCTCCGATGGAACGTTCGTTGAAAATCTGGTTTTTCGGAAAGATGAATTCCAGTCCCCTGCGCTCGGCACTGTACTGGAGTGTGGCATCGAATTCCTTGCCCGCTTTGGAAGTCATGCCCTCCACTTTGACAGGCTGTCCCTCCTTCAGCAGCCTGATTTCCTCTGCGGTAAGTTTGACCCCGCTCACTTCCTGCGGGATGTAAACGTGCTCCTGACGGACGGCAACCAGCTCGTTGGTGCTCTTGTCAATGGAAATCAGACAGGGGGTATATTCACTGCCGCGCAGATTGAGTTCCGCCACACGCCCCATGTTGCCGGTCTCACGCAGGTTCTTCTTGTCCTCCTCGTTAAAGTTAAACCCGAAATAAGGACGTTCCAACTGCGGTTCCTTGCGTATGCCGTGAATGGCCAGTCCCACCTGTCCGTCCTGTTGCGGGATGAGTGAGAGCCTTGCATCCAGTTTGGCTGTCAGCAAACCGGAAAGATGGATGGTCAGGGGCACCAGTTTGTTGGTCTTGTAGCCCTTCAGCATGGAATCAAGGAGTCCCTGCTGTTCCAGCGAAGCCTTTGAGATTCCGACCTTTTCCAACTCCTCCCAGTTGACCATGTTCTCATTATACCGGTAACGCGGTCCTTGCGACTCCTGCGCTGTCTGTTGAGCCTGGGGCTGCTGCTGTTGCTGTGCCGCCTGCTGTACTTCGCTCTGTTGCAGGGGTTCCTGCGGTTGTGTCTCTTTGTCTGCCATAGCTGTTTTTTCTTTTGGGTTTACACTTTGTTCCTTCTTGTTTTCTCTTGGACGGATTTCGTAGCGTTTGAGGAACTCTTTCACCGCATCCGTCTGCTTTCCCTCCGACAAATCCCTGATGGCCTGCTTGTTCACCTTGTAGTCGTGGTAGGTCATGCGGAGCAGGCGGAAATGGGTAGGTTCCTTGAGCTGGCTCCAAAAATTCTTGATGAAGTTTTCGAGAATACTCGAATTCTTGTCGAATTTCAGGAATGAGTTTTCATTCTTCTCGTCCGCCGGAACCGTCTTCGCTTTTCCGTCCTTGTCAATTTCACTGACAGCCTGTACTCCGAATTTCGGATCGTTCTTGTTATGAACCAGCATCAATTCCGTAATCTGTTCCACCGGAAGAGCATCACTTCCGGCCTTCGGCTTCCGGGTCCGTTTGGGCTTTTCGTTCGGGGTCTTTTCTTGTGCCATACCTTTTCTTTTAGGGGTTAATGAATTGCTTTGACGCTTCAAAGGTATGGGGTATTTTCAAATAATATGCTGATTTTCAAAAAGGTGTCATCAGATGTCATCAAATGTCGTCAGATGTCATAAACATAACTGTTTCCAACGGCTAAACCGTGAACGGAGAAGAAGGGAAGTGAATAAACGGAAAGAGAGAAGATACGTGAGGCAGAAGGGAAAAAGCCTGCGCATCCGACACTAGAAAAAGAGCAGGCGGGCAGGCAAGACAAAACCATGCAGAACAGAGGGAGCTGAAGCCCCCTGTCTTCTCATGCCTTCCGCTTTTTTACAGCAAGACTTTCATAAGACCTGTATTCCGGCTGGATATGTGGAATTTCATGGATTATGAAACACGGCCTCTTCAAGCAGCCCATATCCTTTATCCATGCGTCACGTCGGTCGCAGTTTGCCCCTGTAATCGTTTTTCAAATCGAATCTGGATTGCCGCCGCATTCTTTTTCGTGAAAATTTTCCACGGCGAAGCCGCAAGGAAAATTTCCACGAAAAGATTCGGCAAATGCGGCCGGCAAGACAAATTCGATTTTCCTTTGATGAGGGGGAAAACTGTATCGCAAACAAACCTATCTGGAAATTCCGTGCAGGCTCATTCTCTTGTAAAGGGTCGGGCGGCTGATTCCCAACAAGGCCGCTGCCTGTGTCAGGTTCCCTTTAGAGATGGAAAGAGCCGTCTTGATCTGCTCTATGTTTCTTCTTTCATCTTTCTGCAAACACTTGTCTATCTTCTCTTTCCCCATGGGGTCAGAAACGGACTCTCCCGTATATTGGAGCCGTAAGGAATTGGGGGTAATCAGTTTTCCTTTGCATATCAATACCGCCGCATGAATGACCTGCTTCAGTTCCCGTACATTTCCCGGCCAACTGTATCCCAGCAGCATCTTCTTTGCCGGTTCGTCAAAATCCAAGACCTCTTTCCGGAGCAACCCGCAAGATTGCTCCCGGAAAAAATCCGCCAAAGGCAGTATGTCCTCCAGGCAATTATGCAATGCAGGTACGGTGATGGTAAAATCCTGAAAGCGATAAAGCAGATCCTTCCGGAAACGCTTTTCCGCAACAGCCTCCTGCAAATCCTCATTGGTGGCCGCAATGATGCGCACATCCATCAGCCTGTCCCGTTGTCCGCCTACCGGACGATACCGCCGTTCCTCCATGGCACGCAACAGCATCCGCTGCGTTTCTATCGAAAGGTTCTCCACCTCATCCATGAACAGGGTGCCTCCCTGCGCTTCCTGAAAATATCCTGCCTTTTCCTCTGTGGCTCCGGTAAACGCTCCCTTGACATGGCCGAAAAAGGCGGAAGGTGCCAGCTCTTTGGACAAACTGCCGCAATCGACCGTTACATACGGCTTGCCGGATCTGAGGCTCTGCCTGTGAATCTTTTTTGCCAGGTGTTCCTTTCCCGTTCCGGTGCTTCCCAATATCAGTACCGTCATATCCGTCGGCGCTACCATGTGAATGTACCGGTTCAACTCGCAAAAAGGGGTGCTTTTGCGTTCATAGATTACCTTGGTGAAAGCCTCGTTCACCGTCCTTATTTTTTTGATGACGGGCAGCAGCCTGGTTTCAACCAGCGGTTTGAGGATATAATCTTCCGCACCCAGCTTCATGGTATGAACCGCAGAATGTATCTCTTCATAATTAGTCATCATGATGAACGGGTGCATATAGCCGTTCTCCCTCATCCACTGCAACAGCGTGGTACTTTCCCCGTCAGGCAATCTTAAATCCGCCAATACGATGTCATCCTCACGGATGGATGTCCCAATGATCTTCTTAGCCTGTGCCAGCCTGTAAGTCCTTACAGTATCCAAATCCGCCTTCTGCAAAAAATTGCAGATATAATTACAGAACAAGACATTGTCCTCAACAACAATTACTCTCATAAGCCTTCTTAGCCTGTTGTGCCAAACATATTATTTCTTTTCCTTTATCCAATACCTGCTGTACAGTCCGCCCGAACTCGTCCACAGAAAACTCTCCCGAATCCTGAAGCAGTGCGAACAACTCACGCAGCGGCTTGCCGGCATGAATGATCTCCCATGAGCCTGTCAGATGATGTATCCATTCTTTCAGTGCCTCATGATCATTCTTTTCTGCACATTCAGCCATAGCCTCCATATCCTTCCTTGTCTCCCGAATCAGGGTATCCAGCATCTTCCTCCTGTTCCCATATTTCAGCAGGGCATCGAGGTCTATCTGTTCAGACTGCCTTTCACTTCCCAGACATTCCGTACATACCTGCAAAAGTTCTTCGGCGGAAAACGGCTTTTTCAAACAGCCCGAAAACCCTGCCGCATACAAATCCCCCGTATCGCAGTTTCCCGATGCGGTACTTGCGATAACCGGAATGCTCCGTGAATTTCCCACATTGGCCATGCGCAGGAGCTTCAACACCTCGAATCCGTTTGTCCGGGGCATTTTCAAATCCGTAATCAAAAGGTCATAACTACGGCTGCGGACATGCTCCATCAGATCACGCGTGTTCTCACATACCGTGCAAGCCACCCCGTGATACGCAAACATTTCCCTGATTGCCGCCAGCAAAACGGTGTCATTGTCCAATACCAGTACCGTATAGGACCGTACGGAAATCCGGCTCCTGCCGCTCTCCGCCATCGCTTCCTCTGCCACAGCCAGAGGAAAACAGACAGTGAACCGGCTGCCCAACCCTTTCCGGCTTGCCACTTCAATCCTGCCGTCCAACAATCCGACCAGACCTTTTACTATTGAAAGTCCCAGTCCGACCCCTTCTTCCGCAATCGCATTGGGAAGCCTCTCGAATGCAGTGAAAATGCGTGTCTGCTCCTCATCGTCCATTCCGATGCCGGTGTCTTCCACGATAAGCGTCAATACGCCCTGGTCAAATTGTGTGCGAACCGTTACACTTCCCCGCTCCGTAAACTTGATTGCATTGGACAACAAGTTGCTTCCTATCTGTATTATCCTGTCCCTATCTCCTATAACAACCGCATCTCCGGCACTCAGCACGTTCAGCAAAAGGTTTTTTCCTGCCGCCAGCGGCATAAAATTCGTTTCCAAAATCTCGGTGACGGCACATAACCTGAACGGGACAGGAACGGCCTTTTCCCCGCCACTTTCCAACCGGAAAAATCCCAACAGGGAATTCAGCATGGAAGACATGTGTCCCGCCACCTGCCGTATGTTCCGGTTGTATTCCCTGCACTTCGACACTTCTCTTTCCGTGGAAAGCAATTCCGCATAGCTGCTGATAGAAGCAAGCGGCGCGCGCAAGTCATGGGTTACGGCCAGTATGATTTTCTTTCTTGCCTCAATCAGCTCCTCGTTTTCAAGAACAGTCTGCTCCAATTGACGGACTGTGCCTTCCAGCCTTTTTTTATAACGGTTTATACGCATCATATCCCGGTGTATCACCATATAGGACCATATCAGCAGCAAAACCATGAATGCCGTCAGACCGATGACCGTGGCAAATGACCGTTTCCCGGCTTCCGCAACTTCTTCTTCCTGTCTTTTCAATTCCGCTTGTACCGTTCCGTCCATATTCTCAATCATCTGCCGCAACTGCACGTTCAGCCTTCTGTTCATCCCATCCAAGCTGTCCGTCCGTTCTGCCAGCTTCCGGGCATACGCCTGCTGTCTGCCCACCACGCTCCGGTTAAGTTCATGAAGCATGGAGGTGGCAGAAGGAGAATCCGCCTTGTGGCGTTTTGCGAACAACCTCTTCAGGAATCCCCCTTTGGGGGCATTTTCCCGTTCACTCTGTCTGGCAATGGCCGGAATCTGCGCTGCAATTTCCCGGTCGGCTTCCTCCTGCCTGTGTACCCAATATATGATTTCCCGCATATACCGTTCTTTGGCTCTCCACAAATTACGGATGCTGTCTGTATGTGAGCCGGAAGAGGAGTACCTCAAGCTACACAACAGGCTGTCAATGTGCCGTCTCCGCTTCTGAAATAATAAAAAATCCTGCTCACTCCACTCCATAAAGGTTTCACAGAAGAAAGAAAGCCTGAGCATTTTCACGTATATATCATTTATCTCATGCTTTTTCCGGTTAATCATCCGTACTTCCATTTCCCTGGCCTTAGTCTCTTTCCATTCGCAGATGCCAACGTAAATAATACCACTTATGACTACAATCTTGGCCATATATCCTACCGCTATTTTGGCGAGAAGCGGTTGCAGGCGCAAAGATTTCAACAATTTATTCCTACTTTCCAATTATTCACTTTTTAATTCATTATATTCTATTAAAATTATTTGCAAAATAAACCGACTGGTCGGTTTATTTTGCAAAGATAAGCCTTTTCCAAGAATAATGAAAAAAAACAGGTTCCAGCAAGTAAAGTTTTATCATTTATCAGTCTAAAAGACAACGGAATGAACTGAAAGGGAGGAAAAGGAAAGGAATGCGAGCCTAAATTTCCGAGAACATCCCCAAGAAAGTCTTACCAATAGAAGTGTTCAATGCCTGTCTGCTGAACGCCTTGGCATCCTTCAAACTTATTTTATGACCATAAGCCACATTGGAAAGAAAGTCCTGTTCCCGGATAAGGAGTTGCTGATACATTTGTGGAAATTCGTCCATATATTCATGGGCGGAGGAAACAAACTGCATATAACATATCAGGAGATTGCCATTCAGATGTTCGGGAAAACTGTTTATCACCCGTTCTATCGGATTTCTGTATTGCCTTAAAAACTCATTCCAATCCTTGTCAGCCAAAGAATACATTTCACAAGAAATCTGCGAGTCGGGGAAAAAACGCATCCTGACAACCGCATCAATCAGTTTCTTTTTGGAAGGAAAGTAGTGTATGACAGCCCCTTTGGATTTATGCACGGCAACAGCCACATCACAGAATGAGGTCTGCTTCATTCCTTTTGTGATGAATAACCTGTATGCCTCCTCTATAATCCGCTGTTTCAAATTCGGGTCCATCCTACTGCCTATATTATAAAAAAATAGCACAGACGCAATCAACATCCAAACATGGTAGTGGAATACCTAGAGACGAAGCTGACGCGCCTGTGCTATATATTTTAATATAGCGCAAGCTGTCATATTCCATCTTGTCTCTTTGAAATTTTCCACTTTTCGTTTGGAAGATGATATATGATACTATACTATGTCGTTTTAACAGCGCAAAAATACGTTATTTATCGTTTATTTCCAAATTTATACGACACTTAATAGCACTGTTCCATAAGAAAAGCGTCCGCTTTCAGGGACAAGCAGCAGTATTTTTTCTCCCGGCATGAGCTTATGTGTCTTCCAGAATTGATCCAGAATCGCAAATATGGCTGCTGAAGCAATATTTCCGACTTCCGGCAAATTAGTGAACCATTTGCTCTTGTCGATTCCAATCCCCACTTGTTCAAGCTCATTTATTATTTTATCATAAAAAAACATGGAAGAAACGTGAGGAAGAACATAGGAAATTGTATCCGGCAATACATTATGTTTCTCAAGACAATACTTAATGTGCTTAGCCCAATATCGTACAGCATAGTTTCCCAGCAGTTTTACATCTTGTTTTACAACAAACAGTGAACGGTCTATCCTTTCCTGACTGCTGAATGATTTCCAGCTTTTCAACTCCCCGTCATCTTTACTCTCTGCTCCCATAAACATACACGTGGGCAATTCATTCGCAAATGAAGTCATTTCCACCCACTCAACTTTTAAAGTCTTTTCCTTACCCGGTTGATTCTGAAGTAATACAGCACTGGCGCCATCGCTCAACATAAAACGCAAAAAATCTTTCTCCAGTGCCATATAGGGCTGTGTTCCTATATCGGCACATTTTTCATATTCAATATCATAGTTCTTTGAAAGCAGTGTAGCCGAAGTCAATTCTGAAGTACTACATATCGCATTCTTTTTTTCTCCTGATAAAATACCCCAAAAGGCGGTTTTAAATGCCTGAAGGCATGACAAGCAGATACCTGAAGCAGAAAAGATTTCCATCGGCTTGTTTTTCAGCAATCCGTGAACCATAGAAGCATGGGACGGAAGCATCTGATCCGGACTTGAGGTTGCACATGCCAACAATTCAATATCCGACTCCGAAACAGAAGAATCCTGTAACAGCTTCCGTATTGAATCAGCCGCCATTTCCGCATTTGTATGCGTTATTTCCTGTCTTTTTGTGAGTGCATAATAACGTTGTTTGATACCATTCTGCTTTAAGATGACAGGCTTAACTCTTGAATGTTTTCCTGCAATCAATCCTAAAAACTCTTCCATGTCCTCATTAGAGACCGGTTTATTAGGGAAATAACAAGATGTTCCCGTAATAAAAACATCATTTTTCATTTTCTTACTTGTTTTTAATTAGAAAATATATAAAGTACAATTGTTCTCTTAAGGAATTCACATCCAATCCATTTCTTAATGCATCCTGATATGATTTACCCAAGAAAATCAATCTGATTTGTTGAACAAGCAAATCTGTATTGCAAGAGCTGCGTATCTCACCGTCCTTTTGTGCTTTGACAACAACCTGTCTTAACTGCGCCATCTCATTTTTTTCAATCTCACTCAGCATCTGGTGAAATCCGGGATAATATTTTTCAGCCTGCAAAATCAGACTCATATACGCACGCGTACCATTAATATTAGCTTCCGGCATGACAAACTGAGAAAGTCTATCCATTGCTTTTGCAATGTTGTCAACATATTGATTGAAGTATTCGAATAAAGACAAACCTGACAGATTATCTGACGCATGTTTTACCCGCTGTACGTCTAAAATATAAACGTTGATGACATCTATAAACAATTCCTGTTTTGTCGGATAATGATAAGAAGTACAGCCTCTTGACAGATTAAGGCTTTTCTCTATATCCTTTAGGGGGACCATGCTGTAATCTTTTGTCAGAAACTGTTTGAATGCAGTCTCCCTTATTAAAGCTTTTGTTTCTGAACCTTTTGTTCCTTTCATGATAATCTTTTTTAGTATCACACAAAAGTAGTTTTTTTAGATGAAAATACATTTGGTTTTTAATATTATTAAATATGTATGCATTTTCAGATAAACTAAATGAACCAAAGGCTTTTATAAATCAATAAACACTTTCATGATACCTTATCGCAACATATTTTTATCCATAATTTCCTGTACCATCATAATTTTGGCTATATTTGTTTTCAAATAAGCCGATTAGTCGGTTTGTTCGGCATAGAGGAACCCAAACAGAAAGT
>ENA-OROX01002339-OROX01002339.1-human-gut-metagenome-genome-assembly--contig:-NODE-2339-length-13201-cov-7.885745_pt1 | contig 13201 bp, 10 predicted proteins | sample MGYA00242133_ERZ509058 | MGnify/ENA primary metagenome ERZ509058 (study PRJEB26280, sample SAMEA2338751) | human gut metagenome | biome: human gut; feature: human-associated habitat; material: faeces...
ATATCCTCCGGGGCCAGCTGGCTGCCCAGCAGGGACACACAGGGCAGGCCCACCTGCTCTGCAAACTGTTCCACAATGGCACTTTTGCCGATTCCAGGTGCTCCCCAGATGAATACCGGCCGCACCAAGCCCACATTCAGTAGGATGTCCAGAAGCTGTTTCTGGTTGACGGTTGTTGTCAGGTTCACGGTTTCCTTCCTTTCCGGCGGATTGACCGCCGATACACAAAAAGATAGCCCACCGGAGCTGAGTGCTTCGGTGGGCTTCGTAGTTATAATTTATATGTCTTACTGCTGTCAAAACGGATTTGTTCCCTCGGAGCATTTCTTGTTGCAATCAATCATTTAGATGAAAGAAACACCTTGTATCAATTTTGAATTTCATTCACTATCTCGGCCTCTCCATTTATTATCAGAAAACGCTGGAATACCATCTTTCCTCCACAGGGAATCAGTATCCCACTGATCTGGATTAGAGTTGATTGCCAGTTGATCCTGATAATACTCTTCAAATCTTTCCAACATGGACTTCCGTGCATCAGCCAATGTGTAGCACTTTTCATGGAAGAACTTCCCATCATGCGACCATGGCTTGGAAATCGCATCGATCTCATCCGCTGTCAGATCCTCCAGCCGGATATCAGGTTTCTTCAAAACCCGAATATCATAAATCTTCAAAGGCTTTCCATCTTTGTTGATCTTAGCGGCCACCAAAACAGAGTATTTTTTGTACAGTGAAGAATCCACCACACCATACGTATCAGTTTCCACTGGCCGTGTGAGAATATCCAGAGGATGATCCTCTTTCGCCATCTGGAGATCTTCCTCACTCTTGATCGGGATATTGACTCGCTTTGCAAACGGAAGCTCATGAATTTGGCCGGCCGTTAAGTTTGCCAAATCATCAAACATATCGTCCTCATAATCGGTTGTAGCATCGTCTATATCTGTATCTGTGTCCTGATCTTCCGGCACAAACCCATATTTTTCTGACAACCCCACAGCTCCAGTTGCCCTGTAGAGCAGTTCAACATGGTCACAGATCTCTTGATACTGCCTCTTGTTTACGGAGAAGGAATCTAAAAAGTCCTGCTGTAATTCAGTCTCGTCATAGCTGTCCCCGCCCTGAAGGCAAAGATATTCCAGTACAGTCTGAAGGATCGCTTTTTGAGCTTGGAGATCCTCAATGCTCTCTACCCGTTCCAGTATATCTCCGCCGAGTTGAGGATTCCTGATATCCAGGTATTTCTGTACTGCCCGCAGGTAATTCTGCTGTTCCTCATTGGGAGCCTTATCCGCAGCCAGCTGATACAGAGCCGCCACCAGGAAGCGTTTCTCTTCCTCCCCCAATTCCTTAATATCCAGAGGGGTGTTAAGGCCATACAAGTTGGCCTTTTCCTGTCCGCTCAGATACTCGTAGAGACCGTCGATTTCGCCCCCAAGGTCTTTCAACCCTTGATCCATTGTCTTCTGTCCGCTGCGTATTTCCTCCAGCACATGTTGAATGGCCGCCTCCTGCTTCTCCCCGAATGCCTCATAGGCTCTGGCTGCGTCCGCCATGCCCTTTTTATACTTCCGATTGAACATTAAACATTCCCCCTCATAAAGTCATAACTGTCTCCGACAACGCACCGATAAAATCCCTGTTCCAGGAACTCGCGCTCAATCTGGCTGATAAATCGGTAGTCGCTTGCGATGCGGCACAAGGTTACCAAGATCCCGCCTACATCCAGCTTCGATACAGCTCCGGTAATCGCCACAGCAATAGCGTTGCTTCCTGTGGAAATTAAATTGGAGTAGGTCAAGATTTTTCTGGTGCGGATTTCGTAGGCAGAGCGACTGCCATCGCGTTGTTCGTTGTAAAAGAGCTTGTGGAGATAAAAGATAATCTGATTGACTACGGCGGCCAGCAGGGTGCTTGTCGTAAGCCCATATAGATCGATATGAACGCTATTCTTCAAATTGGAGTTCATAAATTGGTGGGCCATTTGCGGACTTAATGTACCCAGAAAGGGAATTGGAAGCCCCTGCTTGGTGAAATAGTCTGAACCGAAGTGGATGGCCTGCCTCGCCAATGCGGCCGGAAGGTTGAGCGGATCCGCTTGGATGGTTTTAAATGCCGATGCAAACATCCCGGGGGTGCCGCCTGGGTACAATCCGACCAAAGTGTTATCCATCACCTGATAAGTTGTGATAACATCACTTTTCGTTAGACCGTCAGTCAAGATATTGGAGGTTCCAAAAATCCAGCCAAGTATCGGATCGTGTCCCAATGTCCGATACCGATGCGTTGTGCCAGATAGGCCCGTATCCAGCGGCACTGCCATATTGAGCGCATCATAGGGCACACTGGCAAAGAGAATATCGTTCCATGCTTTTGGCACAACTCGCCCTACTGTATTCTGCATAAGACGGTCTCCTTGCTGTGCGGTCAACCGTGGCAACTGAGGCAGGAGATACTGCCTGGCGCATTGGAGCGCGGTACAGAGGAAAAGGAACGCATAGTCAAAGCCGATTAGTTTTGTCCTTGCGCGGAATTCCTGATCAATATCGTTGATTGTCTGCTCTGCTTGTCTGGAGAGTTCTGTAACACGTGTATACTCTCCTTTAATCTGCCCTAGATGTGTTTCGACATCTGTGTTGCTTTTTGATACAGCCTCCTCCAGTACGCGCAACGTATCCTGGGCTCTTTTCTGTCGTCGTTCCAATTCACGGCTCATTTTATTTCACCTCTGTGCCCTTCACATACGAGCCTTGGCTTCTCGTCCCTTTTGGACCGACAGGAACAATATATGATATCCAGTCGAAAATGGTTACATTGGGAACTTACATGCTTAGAAATAGTTTCCTTACACTATACTTCCCTCTTTGAAATCAAAGCAGATATCTTTTCCGTCCCCAGGCAAGATATTTAGCAGCTCCCATGAAGAACTTTCACCTACTCGTTTGGTATACCACTGTGCCTCATCATTTTCGTTATAATTCCTTACGTACAAACAGTTGTCAAATAAAATATAAAGCTCGCATGGGCATACATCTTCAATAATTCCAGTTTCATAATCGAGCACGGTCAAATGCCCGTCGAAATTCCCATGGTTATCTTCATCCATCATTATGCCGTAGTTATGATACAGAATAGCATCATTACAAGAATCATTCTCATATTCATCTGCCTTAAATGTATAATCCCATAGCGGCTTCGTCTGATCTGCATCTGAATGAAGTGCAAATATAAAGTTTGTTTCCTCTTGGTTGTATGGATTGTCATTTATCATCTTTATAGCCAAAATAAAAGCATACGTTGCACCGTTTTGCTTTACATCGCGAATAATGGGGTAACAATGATCCAAAACATTAGCTGGGCCCCCAGGAGATAAATAAAAGTCGTTTTCGACTATTATTTTTTCAAGGCACATACCATGAAAAGCTGAGGTCAAAATATCGTTATCGGGCTCATACCAAAAGAACTTGCAGTCTGAAACCCATAACGGCTCCTTATCCTCATGGGCCAAAACAAGGAAAGAATCGTTAAGTACACGCACATCGCATATGCTCAAATTGTGCTTGGACAAATCAAGTTTATAAATTTTTTCATTGTCCAATAGATCAATATAATAAATTAGTTCCGGCACCTTCTTCTCTGCTGCACCACGCATATGGTAGGAGAAGAGGACAACATATCGGTTGCTCGCACTTATATGAACACGATAATGAAACGTGGAAGGCGCAGGAACGGTAACAGAAAAAAGATGTGCGGTATCAGCAGAAAAATTAACGGAAAACAATCTTCCCGGAAATGGGCCGTCTTCATAGTTCACAAAATATCCAATGTCCCCATTGACGGTGTATGAAAAATCGAAAAGGCCTCGTCCTTTATAGTTCTCATCTTTTAATTTTATTGAAGTTCTAGTGCATTCACCCGTAATTTTATCGATTTTCATGTACGCAATTTCATCACCACTATAATTGAATGGAGATAAATCGATAAAATACTTTTCTGTCTCTATGTGACGATGCTTTCCAACAAAATTTTCAGTAAGGTCTACATATCTCCAAATTTTATCTATCCCTGCTTTTGAATATTGCATATTATTTTGACTATTCGAGTAATTATCGGGGGCTAAGCTTCTGCGGGGAATTTCCTGCACAACTCCATACTTTTCAGCAACACCTTGGGCACCGACCGCTGCATATAACCTGCTCACACTATCCTCAATGAACATGCCCTGCTTCCTATTTACAGAGAAATTGCTCAAAAAGTCCTCTTGCTCATCAGTTAAGATATCCCCATCTTGCAAATACAGGAACTCCAGGACAGCTTGAAGAATTGCTTTTTGCGCACTTCCAGAGTCAATATCTCCTACCACAGACATATCATCCAACAATGTCTGTGGGTTCGTAATCCCCAAATATGCCTGTATTCCTCGCAGGTAGGTCTGCTGATATTCTGTTATATTGGGGCCCTCATCAGATGCCAGCTGAAAAAGAACGGCAACAAGGAGATTGCGTTCGCTTTCATCAAGCTGTTTGATATCAATGGGGGTACTCAAATGGTACAACGCAGCCTTTTCTTTCGCAGTAAGAAACCGGTAGATACTGTGAATATCATCCCCCAGCTTTGCCAACCCAGCTTCCAGCGTGACGTTGCCACTATCCACCTCACGGCGAAGTTCTTCTAGAGCCGCTTCTTGCTTTTTACTAAAATCCTCATTCGCCTGGAGGGCATCTTCTAGGCCCTTTTTATACATCTTTTTATTTCCAAACATTTACTTACCCTCCATAAAATCATATTTTTCACCTACAACGCGGGTATAAAGCTCATTTCTCAGAAAATCTCGCTTGATCTCATTTATTTTCTTTGTATCGAATGCGATATGACGCAGCGTATTGATATACCCGCCCCAATCGACTATCTGACCGCCACTGCCTGCACAGCATTGAGCTAATGCAGCGGCTACAGCATTACTGCCAGATGCAATAATGTTAGAATATATCAAAATTCGGCGTGTGCGGGCTTCATACATCGACCGTGAGATACAGTCTGACTCCTGATAAAAAAATCCATGAATCAAAGCAATAATTGTGTCGATTGCAATGGCATAGGCCAGCTGTTTCCCGGTATTAAGGGCATTCGCCATATCTAGACCCCGAGTAGCTAGTTCTCCAGCTATAACAGGATTTATAGCAGATATTAACGGAAGGGGGAGGCTGTCTTTGGAATAAACATCAGATCGAAGGTGTTGGATCTCTTTTGCCACTGAGACACCCACGATGATTCGCCCGTCTATGCCTTGATGGACTAGTTTGTTGATGAATGTCTCTGATAACACTCGATTGGTGTCTGCCCGCCGCATGAAAATGTCTTGCGCTCCCTTTGCATTACCGATAGTCCCTGTATATATGTGATAGGACTCCATGCGCCAGTTTGTCAGTGTGCTGGTTGCGATATTTGCAGTACCAAAAACTAGCCCTGCGATCGGATCATGTCCAGGAGTTGCACCGCGGTGCCCCAATGCTCCAAAGCCGGACAGTGCCCCATATTGTCTTGCTCCCATTGCAGTGTCAAAAGGTACTGGGCTTACTATGATTTCCTCTAGGTCGGGATTATACAGCCTATGAGAGCGATCTGAATGTTCATGGGACTTTATTGCAGAAGCAGCTTCTTGGTCGCCCACACGCTCTTTCGGCATGGTAAAGAAATATTGCCGCAAACATTGTAAGGCCGTAGCCACAAACAAAAAGGCAACATCTACTCTGGTGAGCTTGGTAGCCTTTTCGAATTGAGTCTCAATATCTTTTATCATGACATGGGGTGCATGAGAGATTTGGCTGACTCGCGCTTGCTCACTTTGAACTTTTCTTAGGTTATTGCCCAATTTGTCGCGGCTTTTGGCTATAGTATGGCGCATCGAGTTCAAATGCTCCATTGTCGCATCTTCCATGCGCTCCAGTTCACTTTTCATTGAGAATCGACCTCTCTAATATACTCTCCTTGACTTCTCAACCACATATCAATTCCCTTACCAAATACTTCCGCTTGGATGGTCCAGCCAGACTCATTCTGCTCCACAATCCGAGCAGTGGGCAACCGGTCCAGCACGGCCTCTATAGATGGGCCCGTATACTTAAAACGGATACGTTGGAGTCGTCCTCCATACATGAACTGAACCCGCTTTCGGAACTCGCCCTCCTCAAAACGGTCTTTGTAGGGAACTCGAAAATGCTCCTCCAGCACTTCAAAGGAGCGGATCCTGTCAATGCGGTAGATAGTGGGAAACAAATCGTCAGGGTTCTCAAACTCGGCCTCCCGGTCAATGTCCCGGATAAATGCCACCAGATAGAAATAATATTCGGAGAACATCAGGCCTGCTGGCTCAATGGTTCGCTCAACCACCTCTGCACTCCCCATCTTTTCATATTGGACTTTCATCACGTTTTGGCGCTGTATTGCTTGACCGATCTCCCACAAGCCGTCAAGAATTGGCCGGCCATGATGTGGCTCCACGTAGTGGAACCGTTCATTGGCTACCAGAGATCCCACTGCCTTCCGGTTTTCGGCCGGCACACAGCACGCAACGAGCTTGTCCAAAATTGGCATCATCTCGTCACGCCGCATGGAACGGCTTTCCAGCAGGATTTTACAGACTGCCAGGATTTCACTATTGGTAAGACTTTGAGGTACCGAGTTGGTCAGCCGGTACCCCCTGGCCTCTCCATCGTAAATGATATCTTGCATAAGCATTTGCTCTGCTACAAATGACCGCAAGTTCTCTATATCACGCTGAACGCTTCGTTCGGTCACATGGAATTCTTGGGCAAGTTGAGATTTTTTCAGGGTTTCCCCATTGGCCAGTCTGGAATAGATCATGAGTAATCGTGTGGACTTTCCATCAGATCCTTGGTTCATATCTATCTCGTCCCCTCTTTTGGGCCTATCATGATTTCTTTATAAACTATTGTAGCAGGCAGGGTAGACAGAAACTGTCATCCCTTTAAAAATCTCAAAAAGAATTTGTCAAACCGTAGTCTATCGGCTTATATTCTGTATTATAATAGATGCTTTTCTCGTTGTCCACCGGATTGTAGGCTATAAGAGAACAAAAAACATCCTATAGCCTATAAAACGGAGGACATCCATGGATAAGAAGGCATTTGGCAGCCGGCTCCGGCAGGCCAGGAAGGATCGAGGCCTGACCAGTGAGAAACTCTCGGAGCTCTGCAATATCAACGCGACCTACCTCCGTCAGATTGAAGGAGGTACAAAAATACCCAGCCTTCCGGTCTTTGTCAGCCTTTGCCAAGAACTGAAAGTACACCCAGACTATCTGTTGATGGACTCTCTTCCGGACATTGGATTAGATCTGGGCAGGGAATTAGCTGCCCTACAACAAACCGCAACACCGTCCCAGATGAAGGTAATTGATGCCATGCTATGTGGGGCCCTACGAGCTCTCCAAGAGGAATGAGGAATAGTGTGGGTAACTATTCGAGCAGATGTCCCCAAGACTGAATTCCGGTATTAGGCGGTTATCAACCCACTTTCATGCGGGGTTCCTGTGTAGATTTTGGGAAAATTGCAAAAGCGGAGCCGTCGGTTAAATAATCTTAGGATGTCCTTCAGAATACGTATCCGCGTCCAACCTTCTTGGCTGGAAGCACGCCGGGCTAGAGCATCCAACATATCCAGTTTCTGGAATATCCTTAGTAACGATAGAGCCGGGGTTGTTCCATGAGGGGAACAACCCCGGCTCTATCGTTACTCCAGCAGATTTCTGAGAGAGGACAGCTGTGTGGCACTGCTATTGTTGGTCAGTGTAATAGGGCTGATTCCCAGATGTTCAAACTCGTCCAACACTTGTTCTGTTTTGACATATTTATAACAGTCCTTCAGCTTTTGAGCGGCGGTGTCCATCCCGGCACCGTCACTCGTCTTTTTCAACAGGAACAGCATTTGGTCTTGTAGAACAGGCTTTTCAACGCAGTCCAGGATTTTCTTTTTAGCAGTTTTATAGCGCACATGGGCTCCAGAACACGGGAACAGCTTTTCCAAATAGTGAGAAATGATCTCCTGAACAAACTGGAATCCTGCCTTTAACATCTTGTATAGACAATCCTTACGCTGCACTCCCAGTTTCTTGAGAAATGCCTCCCGCTTTAAGCTGACCTCCAGGCGTAGTAGCTTATGCCCAGTTAGCTCTTTAGGGCATCGTCCGTTCTTCTCCAGCTCATAAATTTTATCATATGCCTTAAACGTAACGGTGTGGTTGGATATACCGAAGTAATGTTGATGCTCTTCATCAGATAAACAGCCCTGCCTGCTGAAGTTTTTGGGAACCTTCCCTTTCCAGAACAACCGGATGATTTCCTCCAGATCTGTCTCATCATCAAACCACAGGTTTACTGTCAAATCCATTTGGCTGAGGCTCAGTTCGTCTGGGGGGACAATAAATACCACATCGTCACTATCAAACGTGCCAATCCCTATTTTTATCAGGGCTGCACCGACCCGTTCCAGTAGTTCTTCGCATGATTTCTTCTTCGGGTGATACAGCTTTGTCGGCTGATATTTTCTGCTCAGAAGTGTGCTTGGATTGACGATAAGGGCAATGCCGTTGGATTTGTTGTGGGACTGGTGGATCCGGAGGCGAATCCCATCATCCACAAGGAAGGTACTGGTCAAATGCCGGTCAATATTATATGGATCAGACCGCATTTTCCGAATACTTCCGTTGTCTGTTAAGCGGTCAATCACCTTCTGTACTTCCTGGTATTTCAGATCCTTTGCATAGAGTTCTATCGTGTGGATACCGAATTCGACTTTTTCAATCCTCATGGTTACTCCTCCTATTCCTCTGGCAGTTGCTACAGCGGCCACAATCCTGCCCGGATGCCTCCCCAAGGGCAAGAAGGACTTGGCGTGGCAGGCATTTATCACCCTTCACGATGGACACCAGCTCCTCCAGACGGCTGTCCAACCGTGTTCTGAGGTGTTCCGAGAACTGTTCCTTATCCAGAATAAAGTGGGCCAGTGTGATATCGTCCGGATGGTACAGCAGAACAGCATGAGATTTTTCTCCATCCCGTCCCGCCCGGCCGATTTGTTGATAGTAGTCAATCACATTGAGTGGTAGATTGAAATGGATGACTAAACGGATATCCCTGGCGTCAATCCCCATTCCAAAGGCAGTAGAAGCCACCATGATGGGTTTGGTGCCATTGATAAACTGATATTCGTGTTTCTGCCGCTTATCTGAGTCCATATACGCGTGACACTTAACGACCTCGCCCGGGAACTTCTTGGAGAGGTAGTTCGCCACCATATCCACGTTTTTGCGAGATGCGCAGTAAACTACCACCCGGCCGCCTTTGCGGTATTTTTTAATATTGTAGTTGACCCGGGCCAGACGCTGTTTGATGGACAGGCTGGAGCAATCCTCTCGGAGCAAGGTAATGTTCTTTCGGGCCAGACTGTTGAGAAAGATTTTTGGCTCCTTCATCCCCAAGCATGCGGCGATATCCTTGCGGTACTCCGGCGGTGCTGTGGCTGTGAATGCGGCAATGACAGGCCGGCGTTTGAGATTCTTGACGAACGACTTGATCATCAGGTAGCTTTTCCGAAACGTATGCCCCCAGTCCAAAACACAGTGGGCCTCATCCACAACAATCAGCCAGGGGCAGTTATAGTGTACCGCCTGTTGAAATACAGGTGATTGAAGGCGCTCGGGTGTTGCGTAGAGAAGCGCAACCTGGTGATTGGCCAGCCTCTCAAGGATGGTTTTGCCCTGGTGTTGCGTATGGCTGGATAGCGCCTCTGCGGGAACCCCTTTTTCTTGAAGCGCACGAACCTGATCTTCCATGAGCGAGATCGTGGGTTCAATGACCAGTACCCATCTCTGTTCCTTGTGCCATTCTACTATGGCCGGGATCTGAAACATGGCCGATTTCCCAGACGATGTCGGTGAAATCACTAGGACATCGTCGCGGGATTGGATATGATTGATTGGTTTAATCTGGTGCTTGCGGAGCTCACTGATCCCCAGGGATTCCATAGCGTCTTGGACCTCATACTTGATCTTCATGTTGGTAGCCTCCTTAATGTTTTTCTAGCTCGCTCACATGAGTAGCCTATAAACACGTTGCCTGCGGATCATTTTTTAATGCGATCCGGTGACGATTTACGCAAATCCACTCGAGCGATGTTTGAAGCCAGTATCTTGTGGGAAGTAAGTGATAGGTAAGGTTCCGTGGTGTCATAGAAATTTTTAGGGAATTCAGGTGGGACTTAATAATAATCAGGCAGTGATGTCACACGGTCTCTGCGTTTTCCTTTTCGTCTAGAATCCTCTCCTGCGCCAGACGGAATACATCGCTGGAAATTAACCCCGCTTCAAAAAGCCGCTGGTTGACCTGCAATTTAATTTCTTTTAGACTATCCTGCGATAATCTGCACTCCGGTGTAGACATTTTGCCAGCTCCTTTCATCTTTTACGGATGTTGAGCTGTGAATCAGATTATAATTTCCGCCATATTAGTGGGGTACTGTTTGCCTACGCTCTGAGATGGCGGCCTTTTATCCACCGGGGGATTTGACGGCTACGTCATAGAGACGTTTGCTGCCAGATCAAAAATGAAAAATCCCCCGGCGGACGAATTATGTCCGCCGGGGGATACTATTGTACATATTTACGCTCACTGGAACAAGGAACAACCAGAACAGAGAACAGGCTACGGAATCTGTTTACTGATAGTGTTTTTCGGCTTAGTCGGCTCGCTGATATTTTTATAATTTTTTCTCTCTGTGGGTGAGGAAATTATTCTCAATGCGCCAAAAAAGGTTGATTGAATTTCGCCATCTGCGGGTGTCAGGGCTCTGCGACGCTCTCTTTCGCGGGAGATTTTTCGACAGTATGTTTATCCAAAAGTTTTTGTCTAATTTGCATGGGAAGAAATTCCATCTCATCAATTTTAAATATTAGGGCATCGTCGGTTTTCTTATCGCCTTTTGTCTCTGGAAACCTAGCTTTAAAATTCTGAAAAAGGTACTTTGGTTTACACGTTTTCATATCTTCAATCAATTCGTCCACTGCATTGTTTTTTTCTAAGAAGTCCTTTATACATATTTCAAAATCAGCTTTTTTGAAAACCAATGCATAAAATGGTGGTTCCTTAACCTTTTCTTTTCCGGATTTGCGTGGTTTATACAAACGCACATATCCCCAATACTGGAGCTCTGGATTATCAGGATCGACCTTGGGAAAGTTGCTTTTTTCTTCTACATATGGAAAGTGGGATAAGTTTTCCTCTGCGAGCATTTTGGTCACAGCTACTTCAAGGATCCGTTTAGATTGCTCATTTTCAGACTGAATCTCCCGGGAAATTGGAATTGTGTCTAAAGGGAAATACTGAACACACCCAGGGAGGAGCTGATTGAACCATTCGGATTGAATACTTTGCCGCTGCTCATTACTAATTAACTCTAGATCAACACAGCAGTCTAAAAATAGTTCCAATACAAGCATTTGAAGTGTTAAAAAGTAGTCTTCTGTAGGAGTAAAGCGTCTGATGCCCTTTTGGGAATAATATTTAAGAAAGGAATCCTGAAGTCGATTTAATTTTCTTTTTAACTTCTTTTTACATTTTCTCTGTTTCCGCAATTTCGAAATATAGGAAATAAAACATCTGACCAATCCATTAATATCATCGACATTCCATTCGAAATTACTGCACATCAACCGGGAAGCCTCTAAACGGACAGGTGGAACTTTATACACCTTAGATGGAGAATCAAACAATAACACCACTGCCCAGCGATTCCTGTTTATAAAGCGGTATAGATCATTTGTTGGGAAAAACCGACTATAAATCAAGACTGCCGTATCGCGATACATAGCTGGGAATTGATAATTTCGGTTTTTTTTGTAGAGCAAAAATGCCCCCTGATCAATAGATCTCTGATTCCAATTCTCTGGCAGGATAACAGGAGATTGAGAATATAATTTTTTACTTTTAGTGTGGGTAGGCACGGATAATGCTCTTATAGCCATTGCTAAAAAATCAAACAGCGAATCAAAATATTTGTCACTTGACTGTATTGCTATAACAAAAGCACGGTCTTGAATCGGTACTGACATGTTACACTGAATAAGTGGGGTCAATATTCGCGCACAGTATCCTGATAAAATACTGCTGAACAACCGTAATACTTCTCTTCTATTCTCTGCGCTTACCCCGCAGGAATCGATAAATTTTTCTAGCTCTTGAAATTTATCGGTTGACAGATTTTTATCCTTCTCTCGCAAGTCTGACGATGAAAGATAATCTATCCCAGTTTTGATTTGTATTTTTTTCTTTTTGAAAATATATCCATCGGCCTCATATTGACCTTTGATTTGAGTGAGGACACCCTTTTGCTGTGTTTTACCTGAACACACTCCTTGTGTAACATACTCATTTTTCACTTTCTTTTTTTGCGACGATTCCTTGGCTACTTCTTTAAACACAATGTAACCATAGCTGCCGTCATCGTACTGCCAATAAAAGACTCTACACCTAAGCTTTTTATTGTTTGACTCATTCTCCATTTTATTGTTTCTCCCATACTCATTTTATAATTATGGTAACATATGCAACAAGATATTGTGGTGAATATCAGGAACAAAGAACAGAAGAACAACGGAACAAGCAAACTTTAGCATAATTTCAGCCATTTAACAAGATGCCTCAGATTCAAACAGAAAATTCTATGTACCGCAAAGACTCTTCAGAGAATCGGCGGTCTTATTTTCCGGTACCCCGTTCCTTCCGGCATTAGTCGGAAGGAACGGGGTACCGCATGCTCTGCGGCGCGGGTACTATGGTGCCATGCAAACGGTGTCTATAACGTAAAAGATGGAAGTGCAAACATTTAAAAATGCGCTTTTCTTTACACCTTATGCTTTTTGGAGCCGCTTAAAAAGCGCTGAAAAAGACGGCCCCCCAAAGGGGACCGTCTCCTTTTCACATTCAGATCAGTACCGCCCACTCCACTTGTAATGTCCTCCCGTTTTGTGGACTTTGCAACTCTAAATTTCTTTTTGCTCCATATAATATGAATGGAGGGGGCGGATGCCTTGAGACGCACACCGTAGCGTCCCCCCTGTTTGACGATCTCCAGCTCCTCCAGCACCAGCTCGTCGGTGCTGGGCACCACAATGCCGTAGCCG
>ENA-OROX01002342-OROX01002342.1-human-gut-metagenome-genome-assembly--contig:-NODE-2342-length-13182-cov-4.252152_pt1 | contig 13182 bp, 11 predicted proteins | sample MGYA00242133_ERZ509058 | MGnify/ENA primary metagenome ERZ509058 (study PRJEB26280, sample SAMEA2338751) | human gut metagenome | biome: human gut; feature: human-associated habitat; material: faeces...
TAAAAAAATGGCACATTTCTGTGGCATTATCTAACTTTTTATTTTTTATTATCTATCTCTCTAAATTCTATGACTAGCTTTTTTCGACAGTTATCACATAAGAATCGTTTAGCTACTTTAAACATAGCTTGCCCTATCTCGCCAGTTAAATATTGAAATTCTTCTCCTTGTGGGTGTATTCTTAGAGCAGAACATATGTGCATCGCTAAATGTCCTTTTTCATGATCAAAAGTATTTTGAAATTCTTCAGCAGATGTTGTTAATCCGATAACAACCACAGAACACCTATGTTTAAAATTTGAGTAAGTAATTCCTGTATTATATTGCCCACTTCTTAACAAATCTTCTGCTTTTACAAGCTCTGATCAACTACACCCGATTGATTCTAATTCTTCTAAAATTTCATCTGCATAATAAGTATCTACTGCATAATATACAGTCACATGCCAGTCTCAATCTTCTAAATAAATATTCTGTACTATCATACTAAATCATATCTTCTCACATTATTGGAGTGCCTTTACCAATGCAATCTGCGTAAAATCTAGTCATTGGTAATCCATCGTATCCATCTGGATCATCAATATAATCTTTTACATAAAGTAATAAACAACGTTCATCTATAATTGATGATCCTAAATAGTCAGATTTACCCATGTGATATACAAACATTACATCATATCCAACACAGTTATCAACTGTTATTCCATAGTTTTTAAACTGTTGTTTAATTTCTTCTTTTGGAGTAATTGAAATATGTTCTTTCTTTCCATCAGAATTAAGTTTTCACATGTTAGATATAGCTCACTCACAAAGTTTCTTATTAAAATGTCATCCATTTTGTGATAAATACTCTTCCATACCTGATGGCATTTTGTCTCTTATATCTAGTCTATTTCTATTCATAACTACCGACCTCCACGATAACTAGAACGATACGAAGATCTATAACCTGATCGTTCTCCCATCATTTCTTCCATAGCTTTGTCATATCCGTCCTCGTAGCCACATTCGTATGCCTCTTTTTCAATCTTCTCGATCTTCTCTGATCTATCACGCATACCCATTCGATAATCCATTTCTCTATCGCGGCCTTCTCTAATTTCTCAAACTCTCATATGTTATTCCTTATTTAGTTGTGATATTAGTTTCTTGTTCATAGACATTAACTCAGTAATACTTTTTGCCATTTCCCCCATCTGCGTTTTAAGAGAATTAATTTCTAATTGTTGCTGTTGCTTCTCTGCAAATTCAGGATTTAATTCTGACAAAATTTTATCACAGTTTGAGATCATTTCCTTATGAAAATCTATACTATTAATAATTGCAATACTTTTCTGCTTCAAAGAAGAAATTTCTGAATTCATAGCTTCTCTATTATCTGACAGAACAATATTACTATTATTAAAATCTGCAATATCTAAATTTGCTGGAATCTTTTGATATGTAATATCTTGATTATTAACTTTAACTACAATATCTACTACCATTTCCTGAGGCTGCCCAAACATCGGTTGTACAGGGTACTTTGGCATTGGGGTTGATACACTAACGACAGAGCCTGTTTCTAATACAGCTCTATCCTTGTGTAATATAAATACTTGGTTATTTGGTCTAAGTGATTGAAACATAATTAAGCAATTCCTGTTAATAAAACTAATTTATCTGACTCACGATCGTACATTGCTAAATAAATACCTGGTCCAGGCCAAGTAGCAGTAGTAACTGCAGTCGTTGTATTTGACTCATACACAGTTTGAGTTGAATTAGCTACTCCAGTTGTTACAAACTGAATATCTACCGCTGTTGTTGGTGCTGTAAATGTACTTGTTATTTTAACAAGTATGAGTCCAGAAAAATTCCCTCGTACAAACGGATGTCTATTAAATGAAAAAGTCGCTGCAGTAGTTGTAAGAGTAACTCCTGTATCTTCAATACAAGGAATACCTCCCTGATTTACAAATCGTAATATTGTATTAGCCATATTATTTTAATTTTTAGGCCCAAATACTACCATTATTCCACAATCCACTGCCATAACCAAGTGCATTTAAACCAAATTGAGCTGCAACACAAGTTGGTACACCAACTACTGGAGAGTACGGAACAGATACTGATTCGGGCAATTTACACTTAATACTATCTACTTCTCTTTGAAGTGCTACTAGAGCTGCATTCACAGGAGCAATAGTCTGAGTTTGGTAGGCTTGAATAGCACTTGTTTGATGTTCTTGACTTAGCTGATTAATTAAAGCAGATTTGTCCTCACGAAGAGCATCAATTTTGTTCTGCATCTCGCGCATTTCCAGCTGGCAGAACTTGTCATTAATTAATGTTGTCTGCTGATCTATTTTACTGCCAAGAATATTTGTTTGGTTCAAAGTAGCTAATTGGTTATCATAGCCCTGTTTTGTTATTGTCTCACGTACATCGCAGCAGCATGAAGCTAACTGAGAAGCAATCTGACAATTACCTGCCTGTATAGCATTAATAATCTGTTGACCACTCATCCCAACTTGATTACCTACAGACTGAATCTGACTCTGAACAGAATTAATTGCAGTCTGTACTGCGTTAATATCGCAATTAAGTGTGCTAGCTAGCTGACTAATTGCATTTCCATTTCCATTAATAGCTTGTAACAACATCTCTCTACCATAATCATTATTAAGCTGATTTCCTAAGCCACCAGCACCATTATTACCTCATCCATTACCTCCTCAACCCATAAGGAAGAATAGGAAAATTACCCAAATGAATCAGCCTCCCTCGCCAAATCCATCATTATTACGGCCTTGCATTGCTAATAGAACGTTTGGATCTACTCCTCTTTGTGAAAGCATAGGACCTAAAAGACCTAAAATACCATTACCTGCACCTTCACCAAACACATAAGTTTTTTCCTCTGCCATATTAAAAAAATACTTAAATTGTTAAACATTTAATTTTTTTTGTTTTGTTGATCAACAATGCAAAGATATAATCACAATAACGTAGAACATAACGTTACTATACAAAATAAAAAATCCTCCTAAGTTTCTCAACTTAAGAGGATTACAATCAAAAAATAGTTAGCATCATATTACTAATTATTTTCTTTAAATTTATCTAAATCTTTCTTATAAAAGAATAACTCTTTAAATCTTTGTTGTTTTCTTCCTTTTGGAATTTTGCCTGCACGAACATAATTATCAAAAGTAGCTCTACTAATATCTAAGTACCTGCAGGCTTGATATTTACTAAGCTTTTCATTCTTATTACTTATAAAGGATAAATAGTCAATAACTTCTTCACACTCTTTTGCACTTAAATTTGAATTGCCCGTATCAATATCATTAATAATTTTTAACAATAATTCTTTAATAATAGATAACATATTAGTTATTAGGATTATACAGTGCACATGTAACCAATACCATTGGGTTACTTGAATCATCTTCAATTCTTTTTACAGTATAAACTTTTCTTTGAGTAGATGTCCCTGCTAAATCACTCGCATTGTTTATAATATATATACTACTTCCTGAAAAACTAACTGTACAATCTCCCCTAACAACTACTATAGCCTCAGATTTAGAAGCTGTTAAATTAGAAACATTGATTGTATGAGATGTTTCTGTAACCTCAATAAATGTTCCAGGATCACCTGCAGACAAACTAATACCTAATAATTTTTCATATCTATTATCTAGGGGAGAATTTAAATCAATATCTACTTCTGCAACAGTCGGATCATAAACTTCAGTAAGTTCTCCAGCAGAAATATGTAAAGACTTAAATACAGGAGTTGCAGTAAGGTCTTCATAAGATCCACTTTTAGCTACATCTGCTAGCCCATCTATTCCTATGGCAGGTATTCTAATATCTCTACCAATAACTCCTAATCTATAGGAAGTCATTTCCGAAGGCACAAATGCAACACGATCATCACTATCTGCTTGATTTACTATTGGTACGTGATCATAACCTGATTTGTGGCCAATCAATAATTTTAAATCACCTCCATCATTTTCAACTGTGGTAGCTAAATAACTATCACTACTACTAACAGAAATTGTATGATTTTGAGAATTAATGGAAATAGGATCTCCAGAATCTCCGTTGATATCTATAGAATTAATATAGTCAAATTCTAATATGTGTTGAGTTAACTCATCTACAGTATTTGATAATTGACTAACATTAGTCTTAAGAGTTGATATATCAGATATTGGAATATTAGAAGCTGAAACAGATTTTGTACCTGCACCTATTACTAACATATTATTTGCTAAATCTCCAACTGCAACTACATCCCCTCCTCCAAGTTCTGCTATCTCATCTTTTGTAACATAGTTGCTTAATGTAGAAGTATCTACTTTAGAAGACAGTGCGTTGTTAATAACCTTATTCTGAACAGGGTTCTCAGAAGTACTGTTTAATTCTGAATCTACTGTTATTGGAGTTGGCAGATCAGTAATTTGGGATACTGTATGAGTATGATTTAATCTGGCGAATGAGTCAGGATTATATCCAGAGTCTTTAATAACTTTTCCACTGTTATTATTAAAAGAAGCAAAATTATTATTAGTAGCTGAAGTAGGACCTGTAACATCCCCCATACCAGCCTGCGCAGAATCTGCAGGAATATATCCTAAAATATCTGTAATATCTGTTGAGGTTACATTTAAATCAGTTAGTGTCTTAGGAACATCCGCTAACTTTGCCAAATTTCCAATTAGTACCCCTGAATCTTTAATAACTTTACCTTTTCCATTAGAAGTAATCACTCTGTCTGCTGTTGAAAACTCAGCAGCTGCAGTTACATCTCCATAACCACTTTCACTAAGTCTCTCTTCTACTTCCTCTTTTGTATATACTGAAATACTTTTAGAAGCTACTAATTTATGCTTATTAATAGAATCAACTGCTAATTCTGTAATTACATTGCCACTGCCGCTTAATACTATATCAACATCAGGAATACTAGGAATATCTTCCCTAACATTTTGAATCTGAGAATCAACTTGATCCTTTGTATAATAGTTAGTCAAATCAATAGAGGTATCCCCAATTTTTTCTCAGTTGTTTTCAATATAAATATATTCATCATGAACATCTGTCCCTGATCCTTTCTTTTTGACTAAGTATATGATATTACTCTTAATATCACTAGATGGTAATACATCAACTACTAAGAATTGTATATTAGCTAAATTATCAATTATACCCTTTAAAATTTTACCTTGTTTCGCGGATAGTGATTTATTAACATCGTCTGATAATAAATTATCAACTATAGAGCTCTTGATCTGATTACTTATTTCAACATCGATAATATTTTCAATAGATCCTGATAAACTAGCCTCTAAGTTATCAATAGCATCTTTCACTCCTCCAGAAGTTACTAAATTGTTACTTCCTTCAGTAGGAGTACTATCTATAGCTTTTAATTTATCGACTACTTCAGGAATTTGAAGAAGAGTATTATTATACTCTTCTTCAGATCCTTCATATCCATGTTCTACTGCAATATCATACGCATCTTTTCCATTTTTTCCAGGAGCTCCAACTGTACCAGGAAAAATAACCCATTTATTTTTATTTTTATCAAAATATTTTACACTCATAATCAATTATATTAAGAAGCTTTATATACAGCACAGTTTACAGCAACCAGAGTTGGTGTTATTTTTGAAAAAACATAAACTCTGTATGTTCCTGCATCTCCATTTAACGGAATATCTTTTTGCACTTTTAACATTGAGTTTGAACTAAAAGTAACAGGATATGTGCTTTCAACTACTACTACAGCTGTTTCAATTGTCTCTTTACTATTTATAGATAGCACCCCGTTTCAGTCTGATGTATCTAAAGATAGAGTAATGCTCGTTGCTCATAGTGAACCAGTGTTATGATAATAACATATACCTTTTTTAACAGAAATTGACGAATCACTCCCATATGCTTGCATAGTTAGGTTAGTTTGTCTATCTCTAGGAATAGTTATTTGTTCAGTTTTAGAGCCATTATATTTTATATTACTAGTTCCTACCTTTATAGTTAAAGCATTTTTAACCTGCGATGCGGTGGCTGCATTACCACTAAATTCTCCATCTTGAATATATATATCCTCATCATACCCGAAATATACAATGTTATTATCAGGAGCTATATATACATTAGTATCTGAAACTATACCTAATCCATTATATCCAAACTCCTGTGCATCTATAATACCCATAGAAACCTCATCTTTACTTCCAACAAATACACCATTATTAAAGTACTTTACTCCGCTAATTTCTTGATCCTCCGTAGTTATAACACCAGAATTACTTTTACTAGCAGCAGGAATTGCTCCAAAAGATACCGCACTCATTCCAGTACCCGTTAGTGAACCTGTTGGACCTTTACTGGTTCCATTTGTTCATGTAAATGTTGTTGGATAATAGTTTGTATTTGTATCTGTTCAAGGTACACTTACACCTAAATATCCATCTTTATCTAGTTGAACTGCATATACTTTTCCAGATACAGTAGAAGCATTCTGAGAACTTAGTGACATCTGTGTACTAGATCTCAAACTTAAATCTAACGTGCCACTCTCAGTTATTAGCTTTGGTTTCATACCAAGACCTGCATTAATCTGTGTTATAGTGCCAGTTCCCTCTCAAGGCACATTTACATAAGCTTTACCATTACTATCTAATTGTACTGCATAATTTTTACCAGTTGCTGAATACCCTATTTTTATTCCGCCATAAGAGCTTGAGGATGCAGTGGGAATACTCTTTAAATATCCTGCGGAAGCATGATTTCCTCAACCATAAGCTGTATTAAGATTACTTTTATCAGTAGCAGTCATTACTCCTGCTGTAGTTGTTGTTGCAGCAGGAATAGTTACACCAGATGATTCTAAACTTGCTGCACCAAAAGCACTTGAACTACCAGCCGTAGATCTTCCTATTTGCTTTAACTTGATTTTTACTGTACTTGCAGTAGTAGTTGCATTTGCGTCTGCTCCTGTAATTAAGTACTGTCCAAGTGAGGTAATCACAGAACCTTGGCTACTAATACTAGTACTTAATCCTGATATATTATTAGTTACCCATTCTTGTGTTGCTATTATTTTACCTCTTATATACGCATTTCCGTCATCTCTAATCGATAGTTTATAGCTATTAGATTGATCAGATTTTCTATGTAACATAAAGGTTTCATAATAAGCAGAGGTTTCATTAGTAGTTCCAAATGAAGAAACATATATTCCTCTATTCTTCAATACTAAATAAACACCATCAGTGCTATTATTAGTATTATCAATATATATTGGGTTAGGATGGGGTGCTGCAAATGTTGTAGACTCGTTAAAATTCCCATGAAGAGTAGTAGCATATATATCCTTAAATTTCTTACCTCTTTCTCCAATATTTGAGACTCCATTATTTACTGGATTAATATGACCACTGATACTCAAACTACCAGAAATTGTACCTCCTGTTAATGGTAGATATCCTAAACTATCTAAGGATGCTCATTTAGGGGCATTACTACCATTGGATACAAGAATTTGCCCACTGGTACCACCAGAAGTAGGAGCGTAAAGTCTAACCTCAACACTATCTGACGAATAAAAGTTATTTATAGTACCGTTTACAACTAGCTGTTTAGTTTTAAGATCTTTTAAAGATCCATCTCCCATTGTTACATTAGTACTAGTACCTCCATTACTAATAAATTTTCAAGCTGATACGCTTCCTGGAAAAGAAGAGTTTTGAGCATTATCTCAAGAATAAAGTTGACCGACTTTAGACATACTGTTAGGCATTGTTCAGCCAAAAGTACCATATCCAGAAATTCTATATATGGTTAATTGCCCGCCATTTTTTTCACTAATACTTTTAGTTGAAAATGTAAACCTTAGCTTTGAATATTGAGAGGATGTGCTAGGTGAATAGTTATAATATATAGAGGACGTCAAAGCTCTAAAATTAGGTCCAGATCATCCCCGTAAACTAGCATCCTGAGATATTATATCTCAAGATTCAGAACTAGGATTATATGCTTCAATGAAGCAATTATAACCAGAACCATTAGTAGACATATATATATATATCCAATCAATGGTACAATATCTATCACTATTAGTTATAGTAAGTCTATATTGAGTAGTTATGCTAACATCTTCAGTATTTATTAATTGTAGACCATATTTATTATCTTGTGAAGTAAATAAATTTATAAGTCTACTACTCCCCTGAGGATCTTCAGTTCACGATTCTCCGTTGTTTTTACTTATTTCTCCATATAAATCAGTACTTTTTATAAACGCTAATTTATCAGAACGATACTCTCCAATATATGAAGTAATTCCATATGGTACAGTATTAGAAGTTGCAGTGTCAACAGTAGGCCCTCCTACACTAGTTATAGGTACTTTTCCCCATGCAGGAGCTGATCCTCCATTTGAAATTAATACTTGTCCTGCTGTTCCAGGAGTTGATGGTCCATACAAGAATTTAGAAGACCCATTTGAACATAATACCCTGTGTCCATGATTTTCCGAAGTTTTAAAACCTTTTGCTGTTATGTATGTAAGATTACTGGCCCCATCCTTAAATTGGTATTCTGTTATAGTGTTGTTAGTATTTTGCTCCCCAGCAGAGTTTTTATGATTAATTACTAGCCTTCCTCCTTTAAATGTCTGTGGTATATAGTTAAATTCATCTGACGCTACTATATTCATATCTAGGAAAGTTAATTTCCTAAATGTTGGTACCCCAGATGTGCCACTTGGAGCTGCTCACACTGTATTAGCAGTTTGTGGACTTAAAGACGATCCTAATTCTACATTTCCCGTAAGTATACTGCCAGAATTAGTGAATATAGAACTTGGCAGTACTAACTTAACTGAGTTAACTAAATCAGGTTTACCTGTCACTCCTGACCAAGGCACACTAGATGCTGCTCCCGCTGTATAAATAGAGTAGCCGTCTTCACTATTTAACTTAGAAGAATCAATAACAAAATACATGTGACCTGTATCTTTCTCTTTAACAGTATCGCCTTCTTGTACTTGTTCAGTGGTTAAAGCTAGTCTTGCTGCTTTATTTGCAACTATTACTAAACGCTCCAGTGCTCCTTTAGGCAATCTTTCAATATCAATAACTCCCGAGGTAATTTTACCAGCATCTATACCATTAGCAACCCCTATATCTACAATATGTCCTTTCTCATCCTTAGTAATAGAATTTATAATAGTTCCAGATGTAGCACTCCCTCCAACAGGAGTGTAGTGATTTGCAGCACTAGTAACCTTGCTATCTGGTGTGTCTATATTACCTGATCCTAGGATACTTTCACCATTAATAGTTTTAATATTAGTTCCAGAAACTAACTCTCCTTGGAATTCTTCATTATAAGTTTCTACCATAACTGGTTGATTTTCTATAATATATGCCATCAGAGTTATGTTATTAGTTCCTGATAAATATGTTGCATAAGCAACAAAGCCTCTCTGAGATTCTGAAGAGGAATACTGTCAATAATTAGAGGTTAACGTCGTTTCAGCAGTTTTAATTCTAATTAAAACTGCTCTATCATTTGCCGCAGCTTCTGCAACTCTATTAAAATCTGTCTCATTTGGTATTTGTTCATTTTCTACCGTAATAGAAGGAACATCACCTACATTAATATTACCATCTCCTAACAAAGAAAGATTGTTAATTGTTCTAATTGATTCTCCACTAACAAGAATGTCCTGTTTAGTATTATCTGAAGGGTGCACATGGTCTTCGCGTGCGTATTTATTGGATAATCCCACAGCAGCTGTACCATCCATTTTAGGAGCTACAGTAGCAGGGTCTGGAATTTCAGAGTCATTAGCAAGGTCAATTGTAGACCCCGCTGTAAATTTCTTTGTATCTATACTATATATATATTCTCGAATAGAATCTTTATAGAATATATATCATTTCTTATCATTAATTGTACCTAATATACCATGAACGGTAGTTCCAGAGGACATATCAAATATATCTCCAACTTTACCACTATTATATGCTAGTGTCGCATAATCAGAGTTGCCTGTTAGACTTGAAATAGCCCATCTATTACTAGCCTTATAAAAATTTCCATGAGTATAAATTTCTTTTGAATCTTGTATAAATGTAGTACAATTATAAAGCTCATCTTTATGTTCTTCTAAATAAGAATTAAATGTCGCTTTAGTTTTACAATAAATAAATTTATTTTTATTTGCCATATTATTTTAATATAGATGGGGGGGGGAAGAGGAAGAAGAAGAAAAATTCTTCTCTTCCCCACCTTATTATTTTATCCTAATTCTTCCCAAACAAATATATTATCAATATATTGTTTTACATCATAAGATTCTGCAAGCCCTTTAGATTCTGTAGCTGCCGATTCAATACTTTGTACCTTTAAATTTCCAGTAATAGCTTGTGAATTTTCTACTTTACTATTTACACTTAGTGTAAGATATGTAGAACTAGAGGAAGCTGTTACACTTTGAAGAGCTGAATCTGCCTTTTCTCCTTGTGTAGAACTAGCCACTCCTACAGGTGTAGCCTGCAGTTCATTATCACTCATTATAAGATTAACTGCAGGAGTAGAACTATTATTTCCTCCTTTTACTGTGATTGCTCCTGTTTTCCCGCCAAAAGATTGTACTCCAGCATCTGCAGCATCGGTAATCTTGTCATTAAAGTTAGATAAAACCTCTTCAATCGATGTCCCTGCAACATTATCTCCAATTTTATCCTCAATGTTAATATGAGTAGCATTAATTGTACAAGCTCCTCCAACAAAAGATTGACCATTAACAGTAGCCGTGTTATCTAATTTTGTAGATACAGTTGTTTCTAAAGTTCCAATTTTGGAAGCATTAGTATCAATCAAAGCTAATTTTTCGGATGTAATTAATGAACTACCTTCAACTTTATCTACCTTTTGGTCTATATTAGTTTTTAAGTCATTAACATCTTTAACTAACCCACTCGAAACATTTCCAACAGTTGTTTCTAATGTTGCTACTTTCCCTTCAACTGTTGTTACCCTTCCAGAAACGGGTGTTACTAAATCTGTATTGATTTGTCCTTTTAAGTCATTATACTTGATAGAAATAACTCCAGCATCAACACTAATATAAGTACTTCCTGTATAAACATCCGTTAATGATTTAACAGGGATATATACTGGAGTTCCCTGATTTGCAATTGTCAGCTCTAAATAAAGATCTCCAATAACTGCACCTTCATATGGAATATTTTCTTCCTCTACTTCTTTAACTTCACCTTTTGTAACTACTAAGTCTTTAGGAATATCAATAGAAACTCCTACTTTTGCTCCATTCTTACGAAGTTCGTAACTCTTTAAATATCCCTCAGTAGGAGTATCAGCAGCTGCAATAGTATATTCAACGGCTTCTGGAATAACTGCTTTTAAACCATCAGGTCCTAGTTCAAGTCCTGAGCCTGCAGGGTCGATTTTAACAGAAACGGTTTTTCCGTCTACATTTAAATCAATACCGTTTCCAGCAATGATTTTATCCTGTTTACTAGTTTTTAAGCCTTCAACATCAGTAGTTAATTCGGCTAAATCAGCAGAGACATCGCCTCCAACAGCTACTCATGATTCTGGATTAGTTACATCGTCACGATTCTTAAGTACATATAATGCTGATGACTCAGTAACAGCTACAACTAATCCGTTATAAAGACCTACACCATTCCAAGTTTCTTGTGTAGTAAGATCACTTAATGTGCCAACAACAAGTCTAGAATCAATAGGCTCCTGGCCAGTTATATTAAAACCTGCGCCTAAACTAAATGTATTTGTACCTCTTGCCATAATTATGCACTTAACTTTTTACTTAATGTGAACCGATATTTAATAGCATCATTTTTATTGTCTCCTTGTCGAGTTCATAATTTATATTGAACTTCTGTGCCATTAATACTTCTTTTTTCTTCTTCAGCTTCAAATTTTGATTGTCCCCCATAAGTTTCATATTTATTACTCATCGTATTATATACTTCTACCTTAGTAATAGTAAAACTATCTGGAATAGCTACCATAATAAATTGCCCCGCAGCTAACTCACTATTAAAACTAACTTCAAATGAAGGCCCTTCAGTAAGAGTTAGTTTGGTACTTGCCTGAGCAGTTAAAGTTGCAGCATTATTTGTAAATACTGGATAAACACCTGTTGCTGTGGTGCGATTGGAATTAGTTGCAGAACCAGCGGTAAAAGTAGCATCTGCCCCTGTATATTCATGATTTAAATTAGTAATAGGTTTATTAGTTGGAGCAGTGTAGTTACCAGTTGCAGTATATGTAACGGTGTTTTGGTCAAGTGCTATCTTTGCCGAAGTAAATTGAGCAATAACTTCACCAGCTTCAGGAGTATATCCAGTAAATCCAGCCTGCGCACTTGGAGTGATAGTTTTTTCTGATCAATTTACTCCTTCTACAGAGGGCTGTGCAGGACTTGTCCAACCGTTATTATTAAACTTACCATTGTTGGTAGACATACTAACTGCTGGTATAGTAACTGTTGAGTATATTTCCTTCAATCCCATACTCGAAGGTCCTGAAATTGAAATAGAAGGTTTAGTAGCTGTACCAGGATTTAACTCCTTGCTTAATAACATCACCAGAAATTCTTGCAAACTAGTTCCTACTGGAATTGTTTTACCATTCTGAATTCCTGCTCCTAAAGCACCACTTAAACCAGCAACAGTAATTTCTTCCGTAGTAACAAGTTTATCTGCTTCTGTAGTACCAAGAATTTTTTTGCCTTTATAAAAGGATCCAAGTTTAGAATTTACTGTTTCAGAAGTAGATTCCTCTTTAATACCTTTATTAATAGCAACTAGGTCTTCTTCTTGTATAGATCCTGTTAATTCTGTACCAAATTTAAATTTTAATGTATTCATAAAGCTTAGACTTTATTTATAATTCATATCAAATTAAATTATTATTTATTTCTGATATTTTACTTCATATCAAATTATTGAACTCATTTTGAGTCATAGTTATCTCTTCTTCTTCTAAAGATATTGTAGTATTAATATTATCCGCAGAAATTATCTGAGTTTTAATTTTAATAATATAATTTCCAGAGGTGTCTTTATTAATTGTAATGTCAGAGTCATCTGCCAAATTCTCGGAAGTTAC